>LUMO01000355.1_pt1 | contig 16515 bp, 15 predicted proteins | sample 729611 | NCBI WGS metagenome assembly LUMO01 (sample SAMN03860261, study PRJNA289734) | marine metagenome | biome: seawater column; feature: ocean; material: water; isolation source: Red Sea water column Station 22 - depth 10m | place: Saudi Arabia: Red Sea | collected 2011-10-15 | depth 10 m
AAAGATATTTTTGATTTTATGAAAGTATCGACTGGTGAAAAAGAAATGTCCACTACAATGGCACTTGTGAGAATGCTAACTAATTTATTAAGAGATAAAAATATATCTCCTAGATTAGTTCCAATTATTCCTGATGAAGCCAGAACTTTTGGAATGGAAGGTTTTTTTCAAAAAATTGGAATTTATGCACATGAGGGGCAAAAATATGAACCTGAAGATGCAGCTCAATTAAGTTCTTATAGAGAAGATAAAAGTGGTCAAGTTTTAGAGGAGGGTATCAATGAAGCAGGTGCTATGTCTTCATGGATTGCTGCTGCCACTGCATATACTAATCATGATATCGAAATGATCCCAATTTATATTTTTTATTCAATGTTTGGTTTCCAAAGAATAGGAGATCTAGCTTGGGCAGCCGGGGATAGTCAGGCTAGAGGATTTTTGGTAGGTGCAACAGCTGGAAGAACAACATTAGCTGGAGAAGGCTTACAACACCAGGATGGGCATAGTCATTTAATTGCATCAACTATTCCAAATTGTGTAACTTATGATCCTACATTTCATTATGAATTAGCGGTAATTTTTCGAGAAGGTCTAAGAAGAATGCATGAGAAAAATGAGAATGTTTTTTATTATATTACAACAATGAATGAAAATTACTCACACCCAGAAATGCCAAAAGATAAAAATTGTGAGGAAGGCATTTTAAAGGGCATGTATAAAATAAAAGAATTTAACAAATACAAAAAAACTAAAATCCAACTTTTAGGATCAGGAACAATCTTAAGAGAAATGATGTCTGCTGCAGAGATTTTACAAAATGATTATCAAATTGACAGTGAGATATGGAGTGTAACAAGTTTTAATGAATTAAGAAAAGATGGAATGGAGGTAGAAAGATTTAATCTTTTGAATCCTGATAAAGAACCTAAAAAATCTTATGTTGAGCAATGCCTGGGCCAAACAGAGGGCCCAATTATGGCTGCATCTGATTATATGAGAATGAATTCAGATCAAATCAGACCTTATACTAATAAAAGCTTTTATTCATTAGGAGCAGATGGTTTTGGAAGAAGTGATACAAGAAAAAATTTAAGAAAATTTTTTGAGGTAGATAAAGAACATTTGGTTGCTTATGGTTTAAGTATTTTAGCAAAAGAACAGCTTATAACTTCTAAATATGCAAAAGATGCAATGAAGAAGTATAATATTGATACTAACAAACCAATGCCAACAAAATTATAATGTCAGAAACTGAGATTAAAGTACCTAATATTGGAGATTTTAAAGATGTTGAGGTTATTGAGGTATTAGTTACCGAAGGTCAATCAATTAAAAAAAATGATGCCCTAATAACAATTGAAAGTGATAAATCTAGCGTAGAAATACCATCAAATTTAGAAGGTAAAATTAAAAATTTAAAAATAAAAGTAGGAGACAAAGTTTCTGAGGGTCTGCAAGTCCAAAAGCTAGAAAATTTGCGAGAGAACTTGGTGTAGATATTAATCAAGTTGTGGGAAGTCAGAAAGATGGCAGGGTTGTTGAAGATGATATTAAAAAATTTGTTTCATCTAATTCAAAAAACAACGTTGTAGTAAAAGATAGTAAACCAGATAAAATTAAAAACGAATTTGAAATCAAAATATCTTACAAATTCATGGACAACAATTCCTCATGTTACAAATCATGATGAAGCCGACATAACGGAGATGGAAAGTTTTAGAAGTTCATTAACAGATATGTATACTGGAGAAAAAATTAAAATTACACCTCTAGCATTTATAATAAAGGCTTTAGTTGCATCTCTTAAGAAATTTCCTAGTTTTAATTCTTCTATCGACGAAATTGAGACTGGAAAAATGACTTTAAAAAAATATTACCATATTGGGATAGCAGTTGACACGCCAAATGGATTAATGGTTCCAAAAATAAGAAATGCAAATAACAAAAAAATTTCTCTGATAAGTAAAGAATTAAAAGAGGTAAGCGAACTTTGTAGAAATTTAAAAATTGATAAAAAAGAATTGTTTGGTGGCTCGATGACGATTACGAGTTTAGGTGGTATAGGAGGTTCATTTTTTACTCCTATAATTAATTATCCTGAAGTTGCTATATTAGGAGTAGGAAGATCAGAAAAAAAACAAATTTTTATGAATGGAAAGTTTCAAACTAGGACTATGCTGCCAATTTCTTTATCTTATGATCACAGAATTATTGATGGTGCAGAAGCAGCTAGGTTTAATAATGATCTAAAAGAAAACTTAGGCAAAAATTTTGCTTATAAACTAGCTGTCTAATTAAAAATGAGTAAATCCATATCATTATTTAGTGCCTTATTGTGCACTTTCATTTGGGGAACAACTTTTATTGCCCAAGACACAGGCATGGATAATATTGGCCCTTTTACATTTAATGCTGTGAGGTTTTTTGTTGGTTTTCTAGCCATAATTCCACTTATGATTTTATTTGAATTAAAAAATTTTAAATCAGAATTTAAATTAGATAAAAAAACTTTCATAATTTATTCATTATTAATTGGAATTTCTTTATTCTTAGGCTCAGCACTACAACAAGTTGCTTTGCTTTATACAGATGTTGCAAATGCTGCTTTTTTTACAATTTTTTATGTGCCAATGGTACCGATTATCATTTTTTTGTTTGGTAAAAAATCAATGCATTGGAGTGTATGGCCTTCTGTAGTTCTATGTTTAATTGGAGGATATTTATTAACAAATTTTCATGATGCAACAGTAAGATTAGGAGATACTTTAGTTGTTCTAGGAGCTTTATTTTGGAGCACTCATATTATTTTTACTGGGATCATTATAACTAAATACAATCTTCCACTTACCTTAGGAGCTGCACAGACTTTAATTGTGGCTATTTTTTCATTTATAATTGGAATTATTTATGAAGAATTTATTTTAAGTAATATTTTAATGGAAATTTATTCAATTTTATATGCAGGTATATTATCTGGTGGATTTGCATTTGTATTACAAATTTATGCCCAGCGTAATATTACTCCAGCACCTGCAGCTATAATTTTTTCTCTTGAAGGTGTATTTGCGACTATAGCTGCTTGGTTTATTTTAAATCAAATTCTAGATGTTAATAATTTACTTGGATGCTTTTTTATTCTATGTGGAGTTCTTTTGTCTCAATTACTGCCTTTAATTAAAAAGAAATATACTTAATAAATTAAACTAAATAAAATTAAAGCAATTATTATTCTATAAATTACAAACGCATTCATTGAAAATTTATTTATATAAATTAAAAAGAATTTAACTGTTAGAAAAGAAAAAATAAAAGAAGATATAATTGCGATAACAACTAAGTAATTAAACTGAATTGATTGTTCAAAAACATCTTTTAAGCTTAAGACACTAGCTCCAGCTAATGCTGGGATTGAAAGTAAAAAAGATATCTTACTTGAATCTACTCTATTAAATTTTAAAATTCTCGCAGCTGTTATAGTAATTCCTGCCCTACTCACTCCAGGTACAAGAGAATAATTGCGAATATTAAAGTAGTCCAAGCAATGACTTCTAAATTTCTTAACTGATAAATTAAATTTGTACTATAAAGTATGTATCCAACAATTATTAATGGAATAGATCCTAATACAATTAAATTTAAAATTCTTTTATTTTTTCTGATATCAAACAATTCATCTTTAAAAAAATAAATTATAGCTATTAGTGAACCTAGATGGAGGCTAATATCAATAAGCAAAGAACTAGATTTAAATTCATATAAAGTAGAAACCAAAATTAAATGAGCAGAAGAACTAATAGGAAGAAATTCAGATATTCCTTGAATTGCAGAGAGAATTAAAACTTCTATAATATTTTGAAACATTATTTCTTCGTAACTTATAAAGTATTTATTTAAAACAATTCGATTTAAGCATAATAGCTATGCAATAATTAAAAACGTGTTAATTGGCGGTAATAATTTAAAAATTAAGGTCAATATATATGACCTATTTTATGCTTTATATACATAAATCAGGGTATATTTTGCCAAAACTTAAATAATATTATGCCAGATAAAATGCTCAAATTTGTTAAAATAGGTCAACAAACTCCACCTAAAAGAGAAGTTGATACGAGAAAGAAAGATTTTAACGAAATTTATGACGAGTATATCAATGAAAAAGCCAAAGAACAGTCGAGTAGGTGTTCGCAATGTGGAGTACCTTTTTGCCAAGTTCATTGTCCTTTAAGTAATAACATTCCAGATTGGCTTAAACTGACAGCAGAGGGAAGATTAAAAGAGGCGTATGAATTATCCCAAAGCACAAACAATATGCCTGAAGTGTGTGGCCGAATTTGCCCCCAAGATAGATTATGCGAGGGAAATTGTGTAATTGAACAGTCTGGTCATGGAACAGTAACTATTGGATCAGTAGAAAAATATATTACAGATAATGCTTGGGCTCAGGGCTGGGTAAAACCAATTAAGGTAACGAATGAAAAAAATCAAAGCGTAGGAATTATAGGAGCAGGTCCTGCTGGTTTAGCTGCTGCAGAACAATTAAGAAAAAATGGGTATAAAATAACTGTCTACGATAGATATGATAGAGCAGGAGGATTATTAATTTATGGAATTCCAAATTTTAAATTAGAAAAAGAAGTTGTAGAGCGAAGAACAAAACTCTTAAAGGATGGAGGAATTGAATTTGTTCAAAATTTTGAAGTTGGTAAGGATGCAAGTCTAGACCAATTGAGAAAAAAACACGATGCAATTTTAATTGCTACAGGAGTTTATAAAGCAAGAGAAGTAAACTTACCTGGAAATGATCTTGATAATATTTTTCCTGCAATGGATTTTTTAACAGCATCTAATAAAAAAGGTCTAGGAGATGATGTTGAGTTGTTTGATAAAGGAATTTTAAACGCAGAAGGTAAAGATGTTGTTGTAATCGGTGGAGGTGACACAGCAATGGATTGTGTGAGAACTTCTATAAGACAGAAGGCAAAATCTGTTAAATGTTTGTATAGAAGAGATAAAGAAAATATGCCAGGATCTGCAAGAGAAGTTGCAAATGCAGAAGAAGAAGGTGTTGAATTTGTTTGGTTATCAAGTCCTAAAGAATTTAAAGGTACAAATAAAGTAGAAAAAATAATTGTAGATCAAATTAAACTAGGTGATCCAGACGAGACAGGAAGAAGAAAGCCACAAGTACAAGAAGGCTCAAGTTACGAAACAAAAGCAGATATGGTTATCAAAGCACTAGGTTTTGATCCTGAGGATTTACCGAATTTATTTGATAGTAGTGAATTACAAGTAACAAAGTGGGGAACTATTAAAACAGATTTTGATACTATGGAAACAAATATAAAAGGGGTGTTTGCAGCTGGTGATATAGTTAGAGGAGCTTCATTAGTTGTTTGGGCGATAAAAGATGGAAGAGATGCAGCAGCTTCAATTAAAACTTATCTAGAGAGTAAATCTAAAGTGGAAAAAAGAGTGGCTTAATGAAAAATTATAAAAAGAACCTTCACCTTTTAAAAGAAAATAATGTTTATTCAGAAGACATGGAGCATGATGCTTGTGGTGTTGGTATAATTGCATCAACTGAAGGTAAAAAATCTCGTAAAGTTGTAGAGTATGGTATTGAAGCGTTAAAAGCAGTTTGGCATAGAGGCGCTGTAGATGCCGATGGGAAAACTGGTGACGGAGCTGGAATTCATGTTGAAATACCAAAAGATTTCTTCATTGAAAAGATAGAAGTGACAGGACACACACATGACAATTCTGAAATATGTGTGGGTATGATATTTCTGCCTCGGAATGATTATGCAGCGCAAGAAAGTTGCAAAACTATTGTAGAAAGTGAATTAACAAAAAATGATTTTAGTATTTACGGTTGGAGACAAGTTCCAGTTAATCCAAAAGTTTTAGGAGAAAAGGCATTCCAAACAATGCCTGAAATTATCCAAGTATTGTTTAAACCTTATAATCCAGAATTAACAAATAAAGATTTAGAAAGAAAAATTTATGAAACTAGAAGAAAGATAGAAAATGAAGCTTTTAAAAAATCTTTAAACAATTTTTATATTTGTTCATTGAGTTCTAAATCTATCATTTACAAGGGGATGTTTTTAGCTGAAGCTATCTCAGATTTCTACCTTGATTTAAAAGATGAGAGATTTGTTTCAAGGTTTGCTATTTTTCATCAAAGATTTTCAACAAATACAGCGCCTAGCTGGAATTTAGCTCAACCCTTTAGAGCTATAGCGCATAATGGAGAAATTAATACTTATAGAGGAAATAAAAATTGGATGAAAGTTCATGAACAAGAGATGAACAGTCCCCTTTTTGACGATGTTGAGAACTTAAAACCTGTTATACAACAGGGAGCATCAGACTCTGCTGCATTAGACAATGTTTTTGAATTATTAAATATATCTGGTCAGCCTGCGCCTTTGGCGAAGCTTATGTTAGTTCCAGACGCATGGTCTAAAAAAAATAAAACTCTACCAAAAGATCACCAACAATTATTTAATTTTTTGAACAGTACAATGGAGCCATGGGATGGACCAGCTGCTATTGCTGGAACTGATAATGAGTGGGTTATAGCTGCAAATGATAGAAATGGATTAAGACCTTTAAGATACGCAATTACAAAAGACAAATTATTATTTGCAGGTTCTGAAACAGGAATGATTGAATTAAATGAAAAAAGAATTTTGTCAAAGGGAAGATTGGGTCCTGGGGAAATAATTGGAGTTAGAATAGAAAAAGGTAAAGTATTTACAAACAAGCAAATAAAAGATTATTTAGCCAAAGAGTATAAACACTTTAATTCACAAATTATCGACCTAGATGATAAGTTAACTATTTCAGATGAAAAAAATTCTTTTTCGGGAGATGATTTAAGAAGAAGGCAATATACTTTTGGAATAAGTCTAGAAGATCTTGAGCTCATACTGCATCCTATGGCAGAAGATGCTAAAGAAGCAACTGGATCTATGGGGGACGATACACCATTGGCTGTTTTGTCAGATAGGTATAGACCGTTGTACCATTTTTTTAGACAAAATTTTAGTCAAGTCACAAACCCACCAATAGACTCTTTAAGAGAAAACAAGGTTATGAGTTTGAAAACAAGATTTGGAAATCTTGGAAATATTTTAAATTTTGATAATTTAACAAAGCAAAATATTTATGTTTTAAATAGTCCAATATTATCAAATTCTCAGTTTGAAAAATTTATAAATTTTTTTGGTAACAATTCATCTATAATTGATTGTACTTTTTCTGAGGAAGAAACTTTATTTGATTCAATTAAAAAAATTCAAAAAGAAGCTGAAATTGCAGTAAGACAGGGAGTTACTCAATTGATTTTAAGTGACAAAGAGCTTTCTAGCTTTAAACTTCCAATACCAATGCTTTTAGCAGTTGGATCAATTAATTCATTCCTTATTGAAAAAAAACTAAGAGGATATGTATCAATAAATGTTCAATCTGGAGAGGCTTTAGATACACACTCTTTTGCAACCTTAATAGGAGTTGGAGCAACTACTGTAAATCCATACTTAGCATTTGATAGTTTATTTCAGCGTCATGAAAAGAAATTATTTGGTCAATTTAGCTTTGATGAATGTGTAGAGAGATACATAAAATCAGTAAACGCAGGTTTATTAAAGATCATGTCTAAGATGGGTATTTCAGTTCTAAGTTCTTATAGAGGTGGATGTAACTTTGAAACCGTAGGTTTAAGTAGAACAATTGTTGCAGATTATTTTCCAGGAGTTGTCTCTAAAATTTCAGGTATTGGACTTACGGGTATAGAGAAAAAAATTAGAGAAATTCATAAAGAGGCATTTGAAAGTTCTGAAACCATATTGCCGATAGGCGGTATATATAGATATCGTAAAAATGGTGAAACTCATCAATATCAAGGAAAATTAATTCATTTACTTCAAAGTGCAGTAGGATCTAATTCTTATGATGCCTATAAAAGATATGCGGATGGAATATACAGCTTACCACCTATTAATCTTAGAGACTTAATTGATTTCAGAGAAAAAAAATTAAGTGGGCCAATAGATATTTCTGAGGTTGAGCCAATAGAAAATATTTTAAAAAGATTTGGAAGTGGGAGCATGTCTCATGGAGCTTTATCCTGCAAGATTCGGAGTTACAGTTAATTATCTTAATAATTGTAATGAGATAGAAATTAAAATTGCACAAGGCGCTAAGCCTGGTGAGGGAGGTCAGCTACCAGGATTTAAAGTTACAGAGGAGATTGCTAAACTTAGACATTCAACTCCTGGAGTTACTTTAATATCACCACCACCACATCATGATATTTATTCAATCGAAGATCTTGCACAACTAATTTATGATTTAAAACAGATAAATCCTAAAGCAAGAATTGGAGTTAAGCTTGTTGCTTCCTCTGGAGTAGGAACAATTGCAGCTGGTGTAGCTAAAGCAAAAGCAGATATAATATTAATTTCTGGACATAATGGTGGAACAGGAGCAACACCACAGACTAGTGTTAAGTATGTTGGAATACCATGGGAAATGGGTTTGACGGAAGCAAACCAAGTATTAACTTTAAATAATCTTAGACATAAAGTTACATTAAGAACAGACGGTGGAATTAAAACTGGAAGAGATGTGGTGATAGCTGCAATGATGGGTGCTGAAGAATATGGTGTTGCTACTACAGCTTTAGTTGCAATGGGTTGTATAATGGTAAGGCAGTGTCATTCAAATACATGTCCTGTAGGCGTTTGCACTCAAGATGAAAAGCTCAGAGAAAAATTTACTGGGACTCCAGAAAAAGTAGTTAATTTGTTTACATTTATAGCCAGTGAAGTAAGAGAAATATTAGCAAATTTAGGTTTTAAATCATTAAATGAAGTGATTGGTAGGACAGACTTGTTAAAACAGGTTAGTAAAGGTTCTCCAAATTTAGACGATTTAGATTTAAATCCTTTATTTGTTCAAGCTGATACTGGAAATAATCCAAGGTATTGTGAGGATCAAGAAATAAATAGTGTACCAGATACTCTTGACCAACAAATTTGGCCAGAAATTGAACAAGCTTTAGATAATTCTGAAAAAATTGAGAAAGAATATCAAATAAAAAATACTCATAGGGCAGTAGGCACTAGAATTTCTCATCATTTGTATAAAAAATATGGTTATGAAAAACTTGATGAAAACTTTTTAGTTTTAAATTTTAAAGGATCAGCAGGTCAATCATTTGGTGCATTTTCTTCTAAAGGTTTAAAACTTGTATTAAAGGGAGATGCAAATGATTATGTTGGTAAAGGTTTGTCAGGAGCTACTATTTCAATAAAATTACCTGAAGAGAGCAATTTAGTTTCAAATGAGAATACAATTTTAGGAAATACTGTTCTTTACGGAGCTACTTCAGGAAAACTTTTTGCTGCTGGCCAAGCTGGTGAAAGATTTTCAGTTAGAAATTCTGGTGCAGTTACAGTAATTGAAGGATAAATCTCAACAATTTGAAAAGAAAGTAAATCCAGAATCAGTAGTTTGGCAAAATGTAGAGACAGATTATTGGAAAGAATATTTAAAAAATTTAGTCAGTGAGCACTTTAAAGAAACTGAGTCTCAATTATCGAAAAAAATAATTGAAAACTTTGATGATGAAGTAAATAATTTTGTTCAGGTGTGTCCTAAAGAAATGTTGGATAAATTAAAAAATCCAATTACTTTAAAAAAAGATATAAAAAAAGTTAGCTAAATTAATAATTTAAGCTCTTTTAAAATTATATTTAACCATTTTTTATTTGATAAACTGTGATCACCTTTTTTTACAATATTTAATTTTTTCTTAGCTTTTGGAAATAATCTTAAAACTTTTCTTGAATATGAGACAGGAACTGCCTCATCTTTTTCACCATGAACCATTGTTACTTTAATATTTGAATTAATTTTTTTATTTAAGACTTTGTTTTTTCTTCCATCTTTTATTAATTGTAGAGTAATTGGATATTCATAATTGCCATGTTTTAATTGATAAATACCCTTACTTATTGTTTCCTCTTTCATTTTTTTAGTAAATTTTTTCCACATTAAATTTTCTAAAAATTCAGGAGCAGCCCCTATTCCTAAAAATCCTTTAATCTGTTTTTTGAAAATTTTGAATTGATTGAGCGAAATCCATGCGCCCATACTTGAACCAATTAGCACAAATTCTTTTTTTTTAACGTATTTTCTAATTAAAATTGACGTCTCTTTACTCCATTTTGAAATATTTCCATTTACAAATTTTCCAGAAGATTTTCCATGACCAGAGTATTCTAGTGCTAAAAAACTTACTTTATTTTTTTTAGCAAATTTCAAAAAAGCATTTGGTTTTTTTCCTTCAAGATCTGACATAAAGCCATGCAAAAAAACTATAAAAGAACTATTTTTAAAAATTTTGGAAATATATCTAATTTTCTTTGTATTTGATATTTGGTGAAATCTGAAATTTGCCATAATCATTTATAAGTTTTGTCTATTAATATATAATCATATCAAATGTCATCTGATTTAAAAGTTTTACAAGTAATTCCAAAATTAGGTTATGGAGGAGCTGAAACAGGTTGTTATGATATTGCACATTATTTACCAGAAAATAATTGTAAATCATTTATTGTAACAAGCGGTGGTGAATTACTTAAATTTGTAGATAGAAAAAAAGTTAAAATATTTAGACTTCCAGTGCAAAGCAAAAATCCTCTACTAATTTTAATTAATGCTTTTATCTTAATTGGAATAATTTTAGTTTATAATATTTCTCTTGTTCACGCGAGAAGTAGAGCACCTGCTTGGTCATGTTTGTTAGCAACAAAAATCACAGGACGAAAATTTGTAACTACATTTCATGGAACATACAATTTTAAGAGTAATATAAAAAAAATTTATAATTCAGTAATGACTAGAGCAGATTTAATAATTGCAGGATCTAATTTTATTTTTTCTCATATTAAAAAAAATTATTCAAAATATTTAAATGAGAAAAAAAAATTAATGGTTATTTTTAGAGGAATAAACGTCGACTACTTTGACCCAACAACTAAAATTGAAATTGACGAAAAAAAATTATTAAAAAAATGGGACATTGAAAAAGATAAAAAAATTATACTTTTACCTGGTAGATTAACTTCCTGGAAAGGACAGGAAGTTTTTATAGAGGCTATTAATTTAGTGAATATAGAACTCGGTTATGAAGCTTTTTATGCTGTCATTCTAGGCAGTGATCAAGGTAGAGATTTATATAAGAAAAAATTAATAAGACTTTCGGAGCAATACAGATTGTCTAAACAAATAAGATTCATAGATCATTGTAAGGATATGGCATTAGCTTATAAAGTTTCTGATATTATTGTTTCAGCCTCAACCGAACCAGAGGCTTTTGGTAGAGTTGCTGTTGAAGCACAATCGATGGAAAAACCAATTATAGCGAGCAACATTGGAGGTTCTAATGAAACAATAATTGATGAAAAAACTGGTTTTTTATATGAAGCAGGAAATGCTAAATCATTAAGTAATAAAATATTAAGAACTCTTAACATGGATGAAACTCTATTAAAATCAATTGGTAATGAGGGAAGAAAAAACATAGTTCAAAAATTTAATGTTGAAAAAATGTGCTTTTCTACTTATTCAGAGTATAAGAGATTATTAAATTAAATGCCGATAATAACATTACCCGACGGAAACAATATTGATTTTCCTAATAAAGTTACTGGACTAGAAGTAGCTGAAAAAATTAGCAAATCGTTAGCTAAACAAGCCATGGTCATAAGTGTTGATGGTGAACTTAAAGATCTTGATTTTCTAATTGAAAATGATTGTTCTGTAAAAATTTTTACCTCAAAAAATCCTGAGGGCTTGGAAACTATAAGGCATGACACAGCTCATATTTTAGCTATGGCTGTTCAAGAATTATTTCCTGGAACACAAGTTACAATTGGACCCGTGATTGAAAATGGATTTTATTATGACTTTGCTAGAAAAGAACCATTTACAGAGGATGATCTTGTTAAAATTGAAAATAAAATGAAAGAGATTGTCGATAGGAATGAAACAACAAAAAGAGAAGTTTGGGATAGAAACAAAGCAATTAGCCATTTTAAAAAAAAAGGAGAAATTTATAAAGCTGAGCTAATTGAAGCGATACCTGAAAATGAAGATGTATCAATTTATTTTCACGGAGAATGGCATGATTTATGTAGAGGCCCACATTTATCCTCTACAGGTAAAATAGGGAAATATTTTAAACTTACAAAAGTATCAGGAGCATATTGGAGAGGAGACTCTAATAATGAAATGTTGCAACGAATATATGGTACGAGTTGGGCAACTCAAAAAGATCTAGATGAATATTTGAAAAGAATAGAAGAAGCCGAAAAAAGAGATCACAGAAAATTAGGTAGAGAAATGGATTTATTTCATTTTAGAGAAGAAAGCCCTGGCTCAGTATTTTGGCATGAAAGAGGATGGGGTTTGTTTCAAAAGCTCATTAACTACATGAGAAGCAGACAAGATGCAGCTGGTTATAAAGAGGTCAATACTCCAGAGGTACTAGATAGACAACTATGGGAAAAATCTGGGCATTGGGAAAAATATGGAGAAAACATGTATACTTCTGAAACACCAGATGAGAAAGTTTTTGCAATTAAACCAATGAATTGCCCTGGTCATATCCAGGTATTTAATCAAGGCTTAAAAAGTTACAGAGATCTTCCGTTACGTTTTGCTGAATTTGGGAAAGTTCATCGTTATGAGCCATCAGGCGCTTTACATGGGTTATTAAGAGTAAGAGCCTTTACTCAAGATGATGCCCATATTTTTTGTACTGAAGATCAAATTACTAGTGAATGTTTAATTGTTACAAATCTAATACTAGATATTTATAAGGACCTTGGTTTTGAAAATGTGATTCTAAAATATGCAGATAGGCCAGAAGTAAGAGTTGGTGATGATTCAGTTTGGGATAAAGCAGAAGCCTCTTTGCTTGAAGCCGTTAAAGCTTCTAAATTAGAATATACTATTAATAAAGGTGAGGGAGCATTTTATGGTCCTAAAATTGAATTTGTTTTACGAGATGCTATTGGCAGAGATTGGCAATGTGGAACTTTACAAGTAGATTTAAATTTACCTGGAAGATTAGATGCTTCTTATGTTGATAAAGATGGTACTAAAAAAGTTCCTGTTATGTTGCACCGAGCATTATTTGGTTCTCTAGAGAGATTTATTGGAATTTTAATTGAAAACTATGCAGGCAAGTTTCCATTTTGGATATCTCCTTTACAGACTATGGTAATACCTATTTCAGAAGAATTTAATGACTATGCAGTCGAAGTATCAAATAAAATTAAAAATTCAGGCATAAGTTCTGCAGTAGATTTAAAAAATCATAATTTAAATTATAAAATTAGAGATCATTCTTTAGCAAAAATACCGCTTTTATTAATTTGTGGTAAAAAAGAAGTTGACTCCAATTCAGTAACGATTAGAAGATTAGACTCTAATAAACAAGAAAATATGGGTATAGATCAATTCTTAAAAACATTCTCTGCTTTAAATAAAGCATCATCAAACTAAGTGGCAGACTTCAAACAAAATTATTTTCAAAGAAGAACTAAGGACAGAGGTCCAAGATCTAATAATAGAATTTCTTCTCCTGATGTACAAGTTATAGCAAGTGATGGAGAAAATCTTGGAGTGATGAATACCAATGAAGCTATTTCCATGGCAAAAAATCAAGGTTTAGATTTAATTGAAATAGCACCTAATGCAAATCCTCCTGTATGTAAAATAATGGATATGGGTAAATATAAGTATGATGCTCAGAAAAAAGCTAATCTTGCAAAGAAAAAACAAAAAATTGTTTCTTTAAAAGAAATTAAAATGAGACCTGTTACTGAAACTCATGATTATGAGTTTAAAGTCAAAAATGCTAAAAAATTTATAGCTAAAGGAGATAAGGTCAAATTTACTATAAGATTTAAAGGTAGAGAGCTTCAGCATTCCCATCTAGGAAATGAACTAATGGGTAAAATTAAAGAAGATATGAAGGATATCGGTAAGGTAGAATTGCATCCCAAGTTTGATGGGAAGCAAATGATCATGGTAATTCAGCCTTTATAAGCCTTAATAGAGGTTGTAAAATTATATCTTTCTTTGTATAAGTCCGCAGAATTATGCCAAAACTAAAAACAAAAAGCTCAGCAAAAAAAAGATTTAAAATATCCGCTAAGGGTAAAGTTATTTCTGCTCAAGCAGGTAAAAGACATGGCATGATCAAAAGAACGAATTCACAAATAAGAAAACTTAGAGGCACTACAACATTGTCTAAACAAGATGGAAAAATTGTTAAGTCATACATGCCTTACAGTTTAAGAGGTTAATAATGGCAAGAGTTAAAAGAGGTGTAACTAGTAAAGCTAAACATAAAAAAGTTTTAAAAGCTGTAAAGGGTCAATGGGGCAGAAGAAAAAATACCATTAGAGTTGCTAAGCAAGCTATGGAAAAATCCATGCAATACGCTTACAGAGACAGAAGAAATAAAAAAAGAGATTTTAAATCATTGTGGATACAGAGAATCAATGCTGGAGTAAGAGCTGAAGGCTTAACTTATTCAAAATTTATCAATGGATTAAATAAATGTGGTATTGCAATAGATAGAAAAATTCTTGCTGAAATTGCTTACGATAGCCCAGAAGCATTCAAAACAATTGTACAAAAAGCTCAATCAGCTTTAAATTAATCTTCGCTATTGTTTTTATTTCTTAAGGAAATAATCTACTAATATGTCAGAGATAAAAAATATTAGAGATCAGTTTATATCAAAGCTAGAAAATGATTTAAGCATTGATCAAATAAATGAAATCAAAACCGATCTCTTTGGTAAAAATGGTTTAATTTCATCAAAATTTAAAACAATAGGGTCAATTCCAGAGACTGATAGAAAAAAATTTGCATCAGATTTAAATCAAGTTAAAGACGAACTTCAGAATTTGATAACTTCTAAAATTAGTGAGATAGAAGGAAAAAAAATAAACGAAAAATTAGAAAAGGAAAAAGTTGATATAACTTTACCTGAAAGACCATTCGTTAGAGGAAAAGTTCATCCAGTATCACAAACTATTGATGAAATTTCATCTATTTTCTCTGAAATAGGATTTAGTGTTGAGGAAGGCCCTGATGTTGAAAATGAATATAACAACTTTACTGCTTTAAACACACCGGACAATCATCCAGCAAGAGATATGCATGATACATTTTACTTAGATGAAAACAAAGAAGTTTTGTTACGAACTCATACTTCACCAGTTCAAATTAGAACTATGCTAAAAGACAAACCTCCATTTAAGATCATTGCTCCTGGGAGAACTTATAGATCTGATAGTGATCAAACACACGCACCAATGTTTCATCAAGTAGAAGGTTTGCATATTGATACAAATATTAATATGGGGCATTTGAAAGGATGCTTGAATTATTTTATTAAAGAATTTTTTGAAGTCGAAAAAATTAAAATGAGATTTAGACCTAGTCATTTTCCATTCACAGAACCATCTGCTGAAGTAGATATTGGTTATGAAATAAAAGATGGCAAAATAATTATTGGAGAAGGAGATAAGTGGCTTGAAATTTTAGGCTGTGGCATGGTGCATCCTAATGTTTTAAGAAATGTAAAAGTAGATCCTTCTAAATATCAAGGATATGCCTTTGGCATAGGTATAGACCGATTAGCAATGCTTAAATACGGCATTAATGATTTAAGAGCGTTTTTTGATTGTGACTACAGATGGCTAAATCATTTTGGTTTTGATCCACTTGATGTTCCTTCAAATTACAGAGGTTTAAGCAGATGAAGATTACATATGATTGGTTAAAAGATCATTTAAAAATAAGTGCTAAAGAAGATAAACTTCTTGAGAAACTTACAGACATAGGTCTTGAGGTTGAGAGTATAGAAAATTTATCAGAGGGATTAGATTTATTTAAGGTAGCAAAAATTATAAAAGCAGAAAAACATCCTAATGCAGACAGACTTAAAGTTTGTGATGTTGATGTTGGTAATAAAGAAATCAAAAAAGTTGTTTGTGGGGCTGCAAATGCAAGAGAGGGTCTTCTTACTGTGTATGCTCCACCAGGTGCAATAATCCCAAAAAACAAAACTAAACTTGTTGTTGCTAAAATTAGAGATGTTACATCTTATGGAATGCTTTGTTCTGAATCTGAATTGAATTTATCAGATGAAAGTGATGGAATTACTGAATTATCATCTTCGAAATATGCAAAAAATATTGGAAAAAGTTATTTTTCTAAACCAAGTTCTAATCTTATCGATTTATCAATTACACCAAATAGACCAGACTGTCTTGGTGTTCGGGGGATAGCGAGAGATTTATCAGCTGCAGGTTTTGGAAACTTAAAACCAGAAAAAGATAAAAAAATTAAATCTAATAAAAAACAGACCTTAAAAGTAAAAATAACAAAAGAAAAAAATCAAGGCTGTTT
>LUMO01000152.1_pt1 | contig 16228 bp, 19 predicted proteins | sample 729611 | NCBI WGS metagenome assembly LUMO01 (sample SAMN03860261, study PRJNA289734) | marine metagenome | biome: seawater column; feature: ocean; material: water; isolation source: Red Sea water column Station 22 - depth 10m | place: Saudi Arabia: Red Sea | collected 2011-10-15 | depth 10 m
TGCTGAAATACTCACACCTTTCTCTGATAATTTTTCTATAAGATTTGGATCATTAGGAGCATAAGTTGAAAAAGAATTTCCATTCGAATAAGTACCTTTGATGTTATTTCCCTGAATCTCAACTTTTAGAACTTCACCGTCTTCAACTGAATTTAAAAAATCTGAAAATATTATTTGATTTCCACCTCTAACATTAGACTGTGGATTTTTAAACATGTTATAAAGACCTATAGTTAAGAAAACTATTATTCCCCACATTGCAAGATTTTTTAAATTCATAGGTTTAAAATAAGAATTATTATTAAATTAACAAGTGACAAAATATCAGTTATTTCATCAACTTTAACGCTCTTTTGATACTATAACTGAGTTATTTACCTTCTTTATTACACAGTTTCCTAAAGTGGTCATGAATGAGTTATCATTTTTAATTCGATAAATTAAGTTATCAATTTTTTTTCCTCTTACTGGGTAGTATTTTTTACCAACAGCTTTTAACACTTCTGTTAGAGACCTAAAAACTACTTCTTCTGGTTGAAGAAAAAAATTTTTATTCAAAATAACAAACTTATTAATATTTGAAATTGTTGAATTATCTTTTAAATTTTTTTCTACAAAGTATTTAATTGACTCGTTAGCAAATTTTAAATTTTTAATCGTTAGATTAAATTTATCATTATCCAATCCCTCTAATTCCAAGTTTTTTATAAAATTTCTAATTTTTACTCTTTTAAATTCATCATTTTTATTCGAGGGATCTTCAACATAATTTTTAAAAACTTTTTTGGTAATATGTTCTAAATTTTTTTTAGAAAATTTTAACAAAGGTCTTATCAAATTAATATTTTGTAGGTTGGTTCTTTGATCAAATGACACCATGCCATTTAAACCGCTGCCTCTTAAAATTCTAATAAAAAAATTCTCCATTAAGTCATCCTTATGATGAGCTAATAAAATATTATTTATTTTTAATTTTTTTGCCTTGTTTATCATCAGTGCATATCTTTTATCTCTTGCAATAGATTGGATGTTGCTTTTTGGTTTTTTTCCAACCCAGGTTAAAATCTCAAGATTAGTAGACAATTTTTTTAGAAGTAATTTTACAAATTTTGCCTCTTTTGTTGAATTATTTCTAAGTTTATGATCAACGTGTAAATATTTTACTTTTAGATGTTTTTTAATCGAATAAATTTTTGATAAAAAACATAAAGCTAGACTGTCTGGTCCACCAGAAACCGCAACTATAAAATCCTCATTTAATTTAAGATTTTCTTCAAATTTTTTATAAATTTTAGAAGTTTGTTTATCTTTTAATTGATTTAATAAAAACTTATGAGTCTTGTTTGATGCATTCAAATTTTTTGGACTCATATTTTGCTTTTTGTATTACAGACTGATTTGCATTAGGATATTGTAATTCTACACCATTTATCATTTTACATCCTTGGTCTTTTTCACCAATTTGAACCATTGATACTCCAAGTTTTAATAGATTAATTGGAGCTTTTTTTCCTTTAGGATATTTTTGGTAACCCTCTAAATAAGCAGAAGCTGCATCAGTATATAATTGTCTAATTCTGAATGTTTCTGCATACCAGTATTGTGCACTACCCGCTAACTCATGATCAGGGTTAGATAGAACAAATTCTCTAAAAGCTCTTTCCGCTGTACTGTAGTCTCCAACTTTTAAAAAACTTGTTGCAAATTCATATTGCTCCACTGGATTTAAATCTTGAGGAAGTATTTTTTCTTCAGATTGAAAAGTTTCTGTTACAATTGAAGCTGTAGTATCTACAGATTGAATTTGTTGTGAAGTTTCGTTTGTCTCTGTATCTTTATATGAAATTGTTCCTAAATCTTGGGGCTGTGAACTACCAGGTAAAACTTTTTGTTCATCAGTCTTAGGTTTTGAGCTTAATTGATTTTCTACGCTACTTATATTTCCAGAGCTAATGTTTGTCTCTATATCTTGAAATCTTATTTGGTTATCTGCTTGAATTTTTGAAACACGGGTAGATAATTTATCCAACTTAAAATTTATTTCTTCAAATTTATTAGTAAGTTCTCTAAACTGATCCTCAACTTCTGACAATTTTAATAAATGTCTAGTTAAAACATCTTCTGAGTTTTGGTCCAAGTTTGAAACTGAACTATCATTAGTACTTGCTTTCACTTCTATAGATCCAGAATAAACTGCTCTTTCAAGAGTTTTAAGATCATTTTTTATTATTTCTAATGTTTCATAAATATTATGGTTATCTGCAAAAGAAATATTAATAAAAACTAAATTTAAGATTAAAAATAATTTTAAAATTACTAATTTAAATATGAGCATCATTTAAATTAGATTTATGATTATAAAAATGGCAAAAAAAAGACCCTAAATCCAATAAAGGTTTTAGGGTCTTAAATTTTAAATAATTAATTTGCTTTAACAGTTACTGATCTTCTGTTTTTTGACCAAGCTAATGGGTTTGAACCAGAGTCAACTGGTCTCTCCTTACCATAACTTAATACTGTAATTCTGTCAGAAGATATTCCGTAAGTCATTAAATAGTCTTTAGCTGCATTTGCTCTTCTTTCACCAAGAGCCAAGTTATATTCTCTTGTTCCTCTTTCGTCAGCATGACCTTCAAGAACTACGTTTATGTTTGGATTCTTTCTTAACCAAGCTGCTTGGGCTCTTAAAGTTTCTCTTGATGCAGTTGTTAATATCGACTCATTTGTTGCAAAGAAAACTCTGTCTGGAACACCATCAGCTAAATATTCAACTGTGTCTGTTCCTGTGTAAACATCACCTTGCATTTGACCTTGAATGTCTGTTGCCACTTCTTTTTTAGTTGCACATGCAGATAGCACTAGGCAAGCTGTTAATACTAAAAGTGTGTTTTTTAAAATTTTGTTTAATCTCATTAAATTGCTCCTTGCTGCTAATTTCAATTTCTTAACTTTTTCACAACTAAATAGAGGTTTCAAGTCTAAAAATCAAGAAATTTACAAAAATTAATCTTTAATTACTTAATAAAGATGACCATGATGGGTCTGAAGCATCTGTTGGTGTCTTTATTTGCCGCTCATTATAACCCGTTAAATCTATAGACCACAATTTTGCAGAAAAACCTTCTCCTTTGGAGTTAGTTTTTGTCTCTCTATAAAATATTAATACCCTTCCATTTGGAGACCAAGAAGGTGCTTCTTGATAATAATTTTCAGTTAACAACCTTTCACCACTACCATCGGTTCTCATTACGCCTATATAAAATTTACCTTTATGTAATTTTGTAAATGCAATTAAATCTCCTCTTGGAGACCATACAGGTGTTCCATATAAACCGTTACCAAAAGAAATTCTTTTTACATCACTTCCATCATTCTTCATTACATAAATTTGCTGATAACCACTTCTATCAGAATTAAATGTAATATATTTTCCATCAGGAGAATAAGATGGAGAAGTGTCAATTGATGGATGATTGGTAATTTTTTCTACAATTCTATTTTCTAAATCCATAGTGTAAATATCTGACTTTCCATCTTTAGCAAAACTCATAATTATTTTTTTACCATCAGGTGAAAAACGTGGTGCAAACGTCATTCCAGGAAAATCTCCAACTACCTCTTGTGTACCAGTTTCTATATCTAATAAATAAACCCTTGGCATATTTTTAAAGTAAGACAAATAGGTTACCATTTGACTTGCTGGATTAAATCTTGGTGTTAAAACTAACTCATTCCCTAATGTCAAAAATTTATTGTTAGCTCCGTCTTGATCCATGATTGCTAATTTTTTTATTCTTTGTGTTTTTGGTCCTTCTTCTGAGACATAAATTATTCTTGTATCAAAATAACCTTTTTCTCCAGTCAGCCTTTCGTAAACCTTATCAGAAATAATATGCCCTACTCTTCTCCAATTGTTAGGAACTGTGGTAAAAGCTAAAGCCATCATTTCTTTAGCAGCTAAAACGTCCCATAATCGAAACTCAACTCTTAATTTATCGTCAACATAATTTACTTTACCAGTAATAAGTGCTTGAGCTTTAATTAAATTCCAATCTTCAAATCTTGGTTTTAAATTTGCAATATCAGGAGCTTGTAAAAAAGCCTTTTTGTCTAGAGGATTAAATAATCCTGATGTTCTCAAATTATTCTCAACGATATTTGATATCTCGGAGCCAATATTTTCTTTTTTAAGTATTTTTTCAAAACCTTTTCTAGATTCTTCATCAATTGATAGGGGAGAAACTGCTAATGGAAGTGGATTTAAATTTCCCCTAGTTATATCAACTTCAATTAAAGCATTTGCTTTGATAGGTATTAATATAAATAATAATATTAAAATTTTTTTTGTCATTTAAATATACTACCCTTCTAACATCTCTCTTGCATCAAAATTTAATTGTAATTCTTTCCATCTTTCATATCCAGTTGTTGGAACTCTTAATGGTTGGCATAACTTGACAGCTCTCAAAGCACTTTCTGCTAAAACCTTGTAAAATCCTTGGCCTGGTTTATTCATTCTTGCATGGTCCAAAATTTCTGTTTTTGATACTGTTCCATCAGGTTTTAATTTTAACTTTATTCTTACCAATAAATTTTCATTGTATGGTAATCCTAATGGAATACTCCAGCACCCAAATATTTGTGCCTTAAGAGCATCCTCTTCGCTTAGTGTAAGACCTGTGTTTTCTACATTTCTTTCTTGATCTTGAGTAATGTCATCATTTGTTTTTAAAACTTCTGCACTCTCTTCTTTTGATTTATCAATTAAAGCAGCAATATTATTTGGATCAAACAAATCTTTTTTTTCAAATTCTGATACTTGTTTAACTTCATCATCTACTTTTTCAGGATTTTGTTTTTTTTCCTCTTTTGTCTCAACCTTTTTTAAAGTTTTATCTGGAAGTGGAATTGCTTCAGGTGTTTCATTCTCTATTTTTTTATTATTTTGATCAGGAGCCAGAACAGTTTTTGTTTTCGTTTTTTCTACTTTTTTTGGTGGAGCTTGTTCTGAAACAAGTTTTTTTTCTTTCTCTTTTACTTTCTCAATTATTTTTTTAGCCTTAGGTGCAAATGGAATATTGGTTTTTTCTGCTATTTGAATTAACTCAACTGATACTATTGGTGGAATATCAAGTGGTTTCTTTGCCAAAAAAGGTTATCACCTCTAACATAAATTCTGGTATCAGTTCTATTTTTTGAAACCGCTAAAACTTTTGCAATAATATTATCGTATTCAACTTTTGCTTCTTGAATAAAAATTTCACCTTTTGCGTTAATTGACAGTGTTAAAGGTTCTGTTTCTTCAGGTAAAGAGTCTGCCGAACTTTCTGGTAAATCAACTTGAACGCCTACCGTTAACAATGGTGCTGTTACCATAAATATAATTAATAATACCAACATAACATCTACGAATGGAGTAACATTTATTTCACTCATAGGTTCTTTTGATGAGCGATTAAATTTGAAAGCCATTTGTTAGATTATAGTTAAAAATCTTTTAGAGAAGTTTTCTAATTTTTCAGAATATTTTTTAGAGTCATTATTAAATTTGTTGTAAGCAACTACTGCTGGTATTGCAGCCAACAGACCAAGTGCAGTTGCAAATAAAGCTTCAGCTATCCCCGGCGCAACTATCGCAAGACTTGTGTTTCTTGAAATAGCTATAGATTGAAAAGAATTCATAATTCCCCAAACAGTTCCAAACAATCCAATAAATGGTGCTGTTGAACCTACTGTTGCCAAAAAAGTAAAACCTTTTTCAATTTTTGTCATTTGTTTTTCAATTCCTGATTCTAGAGATGCACTCATTCTTTCACTAATGTTAGTTCTTGATTTTTTTTTAAGTAATCCTTCCATTGCATCTTGAAACACAAGTGACATTGGATCCTCAAGTTTACTAGGTAAACTATTGTAAAAAGTTTCGGCAGATTTAGAATTCCAAAATTTTTCTTCAAATTCTTCTGAAGATTTAGTTATTTTTTTAAATAAACGAAACTTTTCAATAATTACAGCCCAAGAATATATTGAGCACAATATTAATATAATCATTACAGACTTAACAATTATGTCTGCTCTAAAAAATAAACTGAATAATGAAAAATCAGTATTTGTTCCTAATTCAACTGCTTTTGCTGCTATATCTGCTTCCATACTTACTCATCACACGTAAATGTGTCATGATTTTGTCTTTTAATTTAAATTGATTATTCTTCTTTTTGATAAGTTTCGTAGAAAAAACTAGCTATTAGAATAGCATCTGCCTTGTTGTTATCTTTTTTTTTTGACAATTGTGATGAAAAATATGGAAAAATTTCAATAGCTCTTGTTCTGCTCGCATCTTTTTCTGAATTAATAAGGTTAAAATATTTTTTCCACTTAGCAGGCCTAACATAATAAACAGGTAAATGCATTGCGCTGCATATTCCTTTTAAAATACCAAAAGATTGACCAAAATTAAACATACTAGTAACGCCTTGGCCAGGCATTGCAGAAACTTGTTCAATTACAACCTTTATATTTTTTTTATCAAATTTGTTTATCCTTTCACTAATTTCATTAAATATTTGAGCACCATTTACTTGTCTTTTATTCTTCTTACCATCTGTCATGGTTGGCATTTCAATTACGTCTTTTATTATACCATCTTGAAAAAAACAGATTGAACCTGAGATGCCTGGATCAATTCCAATAATCATCATTAAATACCACCTAAATTAACGTTTGAATAAACGTTCTGAACATCATCATCTTCCTCAAGAGTTTCTAAAAAATCTACAACATTATCTTTATTTTCTTTATTTACCTCAACACTATTTAATGGGACCCATTCAATTTCTGTAGAAATAAAATTCGCAATAATTTTCTCAAGATTTTTTTTTACATTATATATTTCGCTCATTTGACACTGGACCTCATGATAATCCTCATAAGAAAAACATTCATCAGCTCCTGACTCAATCGCTAAATCTAAAATTTTTTCATCAGATATCTCTTTTTTATCAATTTTGATTATACCCAATTGTTGAAAATTGTGAGATGCTGAACCTTGAGTTCCTAAGCTCCCACCACTTTTTTGAAAAATAGTTCTAATATTTGATGCGGTCCTATTTTTGTTATCTGTTAAAGTTTCAACTATAACAGCAATCTTTTCTGGTCCAAACCCCTCGTATCTTAAATTTTCAAAATTTGCTCCTGTAGCTGCAGAAGATTTATCTATTGCTCTTTCAATATTATCTTTAGGCATATTTGCAGATCTAGCAGCCTGTACTGCAGATCTTAGTCTAGGGTTCATTGCTGGATCTTTGTCACCAAGTTTTGCCGCAACAGTAATCTCTTTAGATAATTTTGAAAATATCTTTGATCTTTGCTTATCAGCCTTACCTTTTTTATGTTTTATTCCTGCCCAATGTGAATGTCCTGCCATGATCTTTAAATATTTTTTAGTTGATCTCCGTATACATAGCTTTTGATGTCTATTGCTAAACCTGTTTTTATATCACAATCTACTATAACACCACACAAAGTAGCATCTCCAGTAGCGGGAAAGTGTTTCACTGAATTCTTTTTTAAAAATCTATTCAAGGAATTTTCTTTATTCATTCCAATCACTGAATCATAATCCCCACACATACCTGCATCGGTTTGATATCCAGTGCCATTATTAAGTATTCTGGCATCATTTGTTGGAATATGAGTATGGGTTCCAACCACGAGAGTTGCCTTTCCATCAAATAGATGTCCTATAGCATTTTTTTCGCTAGTAATTTCACCATGGAAATCAACTACAAGTAAATCAAAATCCTTTTTCATTTCATTTTCTTTTAAAAATTTTTGAGAAGCTTCAAAAACATCTTCACACTTTTTCATAAAAACGTTGCCCATCAAATTAAGAACTCCAATTTTTATATCATTCTTTGTTTTATAAATCTGAAAACCTTTTCCTGGTGCAGGTTCAAATAAATTTTTAGGTCTTAATAATCTTTCTTCTTTATCAATAAATTCCATAATTTCTTTTTGATCCCAAACATGATTGCCGGTTGTGATAACATCAACTCCACAATTAAAAAAATCCTTACATATTTCTTTAGTTAGCCCCACACCTTGAACTGCTGCATTTTCACCGTTTACTATTACAAAATCGATTTTGTTTTTATCAATTTCATTTAATAAATTACTTGTTAATTTAGAACATCCTGAAATTCCAACAACATCTCCTAAAAATAAAATTCTCATTGTATAATTTTTTTCTCGGTTATTATTAAATCAAGTTTCTTATCATACTTGTTGATAGGTATTTTTTTTATCTCCTGGTATGAAAATCCTAATCCAATTTTAAATATTTTTTTAATTTTAGATACTTTTTCTAAATAACGATCATAAAATCCTCCACCATAGCCTAATCTATTCAAATCATCATCATAAGCTACTAAAGGAACAAATATTATATCTGGGTAAATTTTCTTTCCTAAAGTTGGCTCAGCAATTCCATACTTATTAATTTTTAAAGGATCTTTATTTGTCCATTCAAAAAAATCCATTTGGTTATTTTCTCTAATTATTGGTAAGGAAATATTTGCCTTTTTGTTTCTTAAAAAATAAAGCATATCCAAGTCATCAATCTCATGATTACAAGGGTAATACCCTCCTACATTTTTGAAATTAATTTTATTTTTTTTTAAAAATCGATAAATTCTGTCAGGATTGAGACTAAGTTTTTTATTCGAATTTTTTTTTCTAAGATTTAAAATTTTACTTCTTAGCTTAGATTTACTCACAGACCTACTTTGAAATGTTTTCTAATTTTGCTTTTTTTACAAAATTTGATATTTGATCAGCAGCTTCATCAATTAAATTTTCGTATTTTTTTTGATTATCGTCAATTTCTTGTTTTAAATTTTCATGATCAAGATTTAGTTTTTCAATTTCAGATTCTTTTGTGTCCCTATAATCGTAAATTAGAGATTTTAGTTCTTTAAATTTTTTTGATAGATCATTTAATTCTTCTTTTTTTTGATCTACTTTTTTCTTAGTTTCGTAATATTCATCCATTATTTTTACAGCTGTAATTAATAATAATTTATTTTCACCTAGATTTCCCAAATCATTTTTTAAATTATTAAACTTTTTGTTAATCTGAATTAACAATTCTTCTAAGTGCTCCTCTTGTCCATCTTCACAAGCGAGCAAAAACTCTTTATTGTTAAATTTTATACTTACATTTGCCATTTATCTATTTCATCCAATAGTGTGTCAGTTTCTTGATTAAGTTCGTCAATTTTTTCAGAAAATTCAATTTGTTTTCTTTCTTCCAACTTTTCTTTATTTTTTAAATCCTCAAGTTTTTTTGATAGATTTTCATGTTCCTCGAGTAACGTTTTATATTTTTCTTCAATCTGTGTTTTTTCAATTTCTAATTGATTTTGTTTTGTGCTTAAATTTTCGATATTTTTTTGTAATTCAGGATTTGTTAGATCTAAATTTTTTAATTCCTCTAATGCAATATTTAATTTTTTTTCTTTTTCGTTTATAGAATTCATATATATATGTTTATATTATTAAATAGATTCTTCTTAGTCTAGTCAGGATAATTTTGAGCAAACTACACAATGATTTAGCTAATTGCATCAGATTTTTATCAATTGATGCTGTTCAAAAAGCAAATTCAGGTCACCCAGGAATGCCAATGGGTATGGCAGATGTTGCAACAGTGTTATTCAAAAATTTTTTAAGATTTAATCCAAAGAATCCAGATTGGTTAAATAGAGATAGATTTGTTTTGTCTGCTGGTCATGGTTCTATGCTTTTATATTCTTTGCTTTACCTAACTGGATATAAAAGCATATCAATTAATAATATTAAAAAATTTAGGCAGCTTAATTCTATTTGTGCTGGACATCCTGAATATCATCCGAAAACAGGTATTGAAACTACAACAGGTCCTCTTGGACAAGGTATATCTAATGCAGTTGGTTTTGCAATAGCTGAAGAAATTTTAAAAAATAAATTAGGTAAAGATTTAATTAATCACAAAACTTATGTTTTAGCTGGAGATGGATGCTTAATGGAAGGAATAAGTCATGAAGCGATGAGTTTAGCGGGACATTTAAAACTTAAAAATTTAGTTATGCTATTTGATAACAATTCAATTTCAATTGATGGTCCAACAAATCTCGCGGTTTCAGATAATTTTAAAAAAAGATTTGAAGGATATGGTTGGGATTATATTTCTATCAACGGTCATAATGAAAAAGAAATTTTTAAAGCACTAAAAAAAGTTCAAAAAGCTAAAAAACCTACTGTGATTTCTTGTAAAACAAAGATTGGATATGGTTCACCGAATAAATCAGGAAAAGCATCGTCCCATGGAAGTCCATTGGGAGTAGATGAAATCAAGCTTGTAAGAAAAGCCTTAAATTGGAAAACCAAACCTTTTGATATCCCAAATAAAATTTTAAATGAATGGAGAAAAATTGGCCAAAGAGGTGAAATTTTAGAAAAAAAATGGAACAAAGTATTAAAAAGAAAAAAAATAAAATTTAATCAAACTTTAAAAAATAACTTTACTACGGTGCTTAAGAAAGAAAAAGAGAATGCAATAAAGGAGCCAAAAAGTTTAGCTACTAGAAAATGTTCAGAAATGACATTGAATGCATTAACAAAACAAAAAAATAATTTAATTGGTGGCTCTGCTGATTTAGCGGGATCAAATAATACAAAAACTAAAAACCATAAAATAATTAAACCTGGAGATTTTACTGGTGACTACATTCACTACGGAGTGAGAGAACACGCAATGAGTGGGGTTATGAATGGTATCGCACTTCACAGTAATCTAATTCCTTATGGAGGTACTTTTTTAATATTTTCTGATTATTGCAAACCTTCGATCAGATTGTCTGCCTTAATGAAAAAAAGAGTCATTTATGTAATGACTCATGACTCTATTGGGCTCGGAGAAGATGGCCCTACCCATCAACCTATAGAACAGCTTTCGGGCTTACGTGCTATACCTAACCTAAATGTATTCAGACCTGCAGACAGAATTGAAACTATCGAGTGTTGGGAACATGCATTAAAAAGCTCAAAAACACCTAGCGTGCTATCTTTAACAAGACAAAATTTAAATCCAGTAAGAAAAACATACCCAAATAAAAACTTATGCTCATTAGGTGCTTATGAGGTTTTAAGAACAAATAAAAAAATTAATCTAACAATATTAGCGAGTGGATCTGAAGTTAATCTAGCGTTAGAGGTTAGCCATAAATTAGCCAAAGATAAAATATATTCCAAAGTGATATCAATGCCTTGTATGGAACTTTTTGAATTACAATCAAAATCTTATAAAAATAAAATTTTAGAAGAAACAAAATTTAAAATATCCATTGAAGCTGGATCAAGCGATTGTTGGAAAAAATATGTAGGTGATAACGGTATTGCTTTTGGAATTGATGAATTCGGAAAAAGTGCACCCTATAAAGATATTTATAAATATTTTGGACTAGAGAGTACAAACATTAAAAATATCACTAAAAAATTATTAAATAAATAAAATGACAATTAAAATTGGAATTAATGGAATGGGACGGATTGGTCGTATGGTTGTTAGATCAATTGTCGAAAGTAAAAATAAAAATTTAAAAATTAATCATATAAACAACAGGTCAAATTCAGAAACTACATCTAAATTAATCAAATATGATTCTATACATGGAAAATTAAATGCTGATTTAGATTATGATCCAAATCATTTAATAATTAATAAAAATAAAATTACATTTTCTCAAGAAACAAAAATTGAAGACATAAATTGGAAAAAACATGATGTTGATTATGTTTTCGAATGTACTGGAAAATTTAATTCGAAAGAAAAACTTCTTGCTCATATAGAAAATGGTGCAAAAAAGGTGATCGTTTCTGCTCCATGTAAAAATGCTGATAAAACAATAGTATTTGGTGTTAATGAAAATATAATTACTAAAGAAGATAAAATAATATCTGCAGCTTCGTGCACAACTAATTGTCTAGCACCAGTAACCAGTGTTCTTGATGAAAAATTTGAAATTGAAAAAGGTTTTATGACTACAATTCATGCATTTACTAGCGATCAGAGAATTTTAGATAATTCACACAAAGATCCAAGAAGAGCAAGATCAGCGAGTCAATCAATAGTTCCTACCTCAACAGGAGCTTCGAAAGCAATAGGAGAAATAATACCAAACCTCAAAGGGAAACTAGAAGGTGTTGCGATGAGAGTACCTACTCCTAATGTTTCTCTTGTTGAATTAGTTTTTTGTACAAAAAAAGATATTAATATAAAAAAAATTAATGATGCCTTTGAACAAGCATCAAAAAATAAATTAAAAAACATCTTAGAAGTTACTCATGAAAAATTAGTATCTATAGATTTTAATCATCATCCTGCTTCTGCAATAGTAGATGCTTCTTTAACAAATGTAGTTGGAAGTAATATGGGTAAAATATCAGCCTGGTATGATAATGAGTGGGGCTTTTCTAATAGAATGTGTGATATCGCTGAAACTTTGCATAAAATCTCTTAATGAGAAGTATTATAAACGAAAAAAATCTAAACAATAAAAAAATATTATTAAGACTAGATTTGAATGTCCCTTTGGAAAGAGACAAGATAACAGACACAACAAGAATCGATAAAATTCTTCCTACATTAAATTTTTTGATTAAAGAAAAAGCTAAAATTATAATTTTATCTCATGTTGGAAGACCAAAAGGTAAAATTGTTAAAGAGCTCTCCCTAAAACCAATTTGTGAAGAATTACAAAATAAATTAAGAAAAAAAGTAAAACTTATTAAAGAAAATATTAAAGAAATAAAAACTAAAAATTTCTTCAGTAACTACAATGAAGATATTTTTATTTTAGAAAATATTAGATTTTATTCTGAAGAAGAGCAAAATGACAATAAGTTTGCTGAACTGCTATCAAATCTAGGAGATATATATGTCAATGATGCTTTCTCTTGTTCGCATAGAGCTCATGCCTCAATTTATGAAATTCCAAAATTCTTACCCTCATTTTCTGGGTTACAGCTAGACTTAGAAGTGAATGCGCTTAATAAAATAACTTCTGAAATTACCAGACCAATTACTTGTATTATTGGGGGGTCTAAAATTTCAACTAAGATTAATGTTATTAAAAATTTAATTCCTAAATTTGATAATATTATAATTGTTGGGGGTATGGCTAATAATTTTATAGAATATTTTGGAAATAGTGTTGGCAAATCTATTAAAGAAAAAAATTGCGATAAAATAGTAGAAGAAATCATCTCTCTTTCAAAAAAAGAAAAATGTAAAATAATCTATCCAGAAGATGTGATTGTATCTAAAGATTTAAATGGATCTCCTCAAAATAAAGAGTTGAACGAAGTATTATCTGATGAAATGATATTAGATATTGGTCCAAAAACTATTGATAAAATAACAAAAATTATTGATAACAGTAAAACTATACTTTGGAATGGACCCGCAGGATATTTTGAAAATCCAAATTTTGCTTATGGAAGTATTCAAATAGCAAAAAAAATAATTGAAAATAATAAAGCAAACAAAATTTTTTCAGTTGCTGGTGGTGGAGACACAGTTTCTTTATTAAATAATTTAAAAGCTGTTAATGAGTTTAATTTTGTTTCAACTGCAGGTGGAGCTTTTTTAGAATATCTTGAAGGTAAAAACCTTCCTGGTATAACCGCATTAAATTAAAATGTCTGAATTAAATAAAATTGCACTTAAAATAATTTCCAACGGTAAAGGTATACTTGCGGCTGATGAAAGCAATGGAACTATGACAAAAAGACTTGAAGCAGTAAATGTCAAATCAACTCCAGAAAATAGGCTTTCCTTCAGAGAAATTCTTTTTTCATCAGATGGAATGAAGGATTATATAGGTGGTGTTATTCTTTACGATGAAACCATCAATCAAATTTCGAGCACAGGAAAATCAATACCAAATTTAATATCTAGTTCAGGTGCAGTTCCTGGAATTAAAGTTGATACTGGTGCAAAAGATTTAGCAAATTCTCCTAAAGAAAAAGTTACAGAAGGATTAGATGGCCTTAGAGATAGATTAAAAAAATATTATGATCTTGGAGCAAGATTTACAAAATGGAGAGGCGTCTATTCTATTGGTGAAAATTATCCAAGCAAACTGGCAATAAGTAGTAATGCTCATGCACTTGCTAGATACTCTGCACTAGTTCAAGAAAATGGAATGGTTCCAATAGTAGAACCTGAGGTATTAATGGATGGAAACCATTCTGCAGAAGTTTGTTTTAATAAAACATCAGAAGTAATTAAAAAATGTTTTGAGGAACTAATTTTACACAAAGTTGATTTATCGGGAATTATTTTAAAACCGAATATGATTTTGTCTGGCAACCTATCAGAAAATAAAATTTCTAGTGAAGAAGTTTCTATCAAAACGTTGGAATGCCTTAAAAATTGTGTACCTAATGAAGTTCCTGGAATAGCTTTTTTATCTGGAGGGCAATCTGAAATTGAAGCTACAGAAAATTTAAATTTAATAAATAAAAACAACAATACCAATTTTATAATGACCTATTCATATGGAAGAGCTCTTCAACAAAGTGCTTTAAAAGTTTGGTCTAATGATATTAAAAATGTAGAGGCAACTCAAACTACTTTTAATCATAGGGCTAAAATGTGTACTTTAGCTGCTCAAGGAAAATGGTCTAGTGAGCTTGAAAATAAGTAAAAAAAAATTTATTTATCTTATTTCTCCTAACAAAATTCCTAATTCTTTCTATAAAAATCTAAAATTAGTTTTAAAAACTGGAAAAGTAAGTTTTTTTCAACTTAGACTTAAAAATTATTCTCTTAAAAAGAAAATTATAATTGGAAAAAAAATTAAGAATATTTGTAAAAAAAATAAAGTAAAATTTATAATTAACGATGATCCTTTACTTGCTTTAAAATTAAATGCTGATGGTTGCCATCTAGGTCAAAAAGATATGAATATTAATATAGCAAAAAAAATACTTGGTAAAAAAATTATAGGAATTACTTGTCATAATTCTATGAATTTAGCAAAAAAAGCAATTAAAGCTAAAGCTGATTACATTGCCTTTGGTGCTTTTAATCAATCTAAAACTAAAAAAACTAAGTATGTAGCCTCTGTAAAGATTTTAAATAAAGTTAAAAAATTTACAAAAACTCCAACAGTAGCTATTGGTGGAATTAATGCTGTTAATTATAAAAATCTATTATTGAATAATGCCAATTTTTTAGCTATTTCAGGCTACATTTGGAAAAATAAAAAATATAAACCGTTACAAGCTATAGAAAGATTAAAATGAAAATTAATGCTGGAGAAATAAGAGTTGGAATGCTCTTAGAATATAAAAATGACTTATGGCAAGTTTTAAAAACCCAACATGTAAAACCAGGAAAAGGTGGTGCATTTGCTCAAGTTGAAATGAAAAGCTTAAACAAAAATACAAAGTTAAATGAAAGATTTAGATCAAGTGAAACAGTAGAAAAAGCATCATTGGAAGAAACTAAATTTAATTATCTTTATAGTGATGAAGCTAATTATTTTTTTATGGATCCAAAAACATTTGAACAAATAGAAATAAAAAAAGAAACTGTAGGTGATAAGGGTAAACTTTTAACTGAAAACCTACAAGTTTCTGTAAGTTTTTATAATGAAAACCCATTATCAATTGAATTACCTAACCAAGTACAGTGTAAAATTGAAACTACTGATGCAGCCCTTAAAGGACAAACTGTGTCATCATCTTACAAACCAGCAACTCTTGATAATGGTTTAAATATTCAAGTTCCTCCGTTTATTGAAGCAGGTGATGAAATCGTAGTTGATACTAGAAATTTAGAATACATTAAAAAAATCTAAAATGATCTCTATATCTTCAAATTTAAATATTATGATCAAAGCAGCTGAAAAAGCCTCAAAGTCTGCGATAAGAGATTTTGGAGAAGTTGAGAAATTACAAGTATCTAAAAAAGGACCTCGAGATTTTGTTACAAAAACTGACAAACATGTGGAAAAAATCCTAATTGAAGAACTTTCCAAAACAAAAAAAAATTATTCTTTTTTATCAGAAGAAGTTGGTTCAATTGAAAACAAAGATAAAGATAATATTTGGATTATCGATCCAATTGATGGTACAACAAATTTTCTACACGGTATTCCTCATTTTGCAATTTGTTTAGCTC
>LUMO01000107.1_pt1 | contig 15819 bp, 20 predicted proteins | sample 729611 | NCBI WGS metagenome assembly LUMO01 (sample SAMN03860261, study PRJNA289734) | marine metagenome | biome: seawater column; feature: ocean; material: water; isolation source: Red Sea water column Station 22 - depth 10m | place: Saudi Arabia: Red Sea | collected 2011-10-15 | depth 10 m
ATTTTCTTTCATTGCTATATAAGAAACTAATTAAATAATACAACATTTTGTATAAATTAGTAATTAATTAATCCTTTAAATTAAATTAAATAATATGATAATGAAAATCAGTCTCAATACTATAAATGAATTTACAGTACAGATTTTCTGAACTGCTATTAACTAATAAAATATATAACAGTAAAAAAAAGAAATGTAAAAAGAAAAAATGCTCTAATTGGAAGGGGGGCAAGTGTAATTGCCTATAAAAAAAGTCTATATATATTCCTTATATGCTCCAGGATATAAAAAATAATAACTATTTGTATTAATAGAAAGAGAACATTTATCGCCATTATTAAGGAGATTATTAATATCAGTTCTAACCCTTAATATGTTTCCATTAATAGATACTTTATATATAAGAAATTCTCCAAGAAATTCTTTAGATATAACAATCGCATCACCAGATTCTGATCTTTTAATTGAAATAAATTTAGGCGAAATTGACATACTTTTGATACCTGTATTTTTCAAATACTCTGAACAATTTATTTCACCCAAACAAGAAATATATGAATTACCATTTTTTTTGAGATTAACAATATTATTACCCAAAATAAAACTACTAACAAATATGGTCTTGGGATTATTTAGAAGGTTAATTGGCGTATCAATTTGATGTATTTTCCCATCATTCATAACGGCGACCTTATCGCAAATTGACATCGCTTCTTCCGGATCATGAGTAACCATCAATCCGCTTGCATTACAACCTTTTAGGATATTAGGGAGTTCACTTCTCAATTTTAGTTTGACATGCATATCAAGACTACAAAAAGGTTCATCTAATAAAATAAAATTTGTACCTGGAGCAAGAGCTCTCGCAATTGCGAGTCTTTGTTTTTGGCCTCCAGACAGTTCATGTGGGTACCTTTCAACAAAACTATCAAGACCAACAACATTCAATAAATAATCAACTCTAGATCTGTCTTTTTTGTTTTTCAAACCAAAAATTACATTTTCCAAAACAGTTAAGTGAGGGAAAAGTGCATAGTCTTGAAAAACCATACCAATATTTCTTTTCTCAGGACTAAGAATTTTTCAGAAGGACCAAGCAACCCTAACAATTCGCCATTTTCAATTTTCAGGTTAATTTCGTTTAATATCCAATTTGAACATTCTCGCTTATCATATTTATGATGCAAATCATCAATTATTAACGCATCATTTTTCACTAAGTTCTTCTTATTCAAATATATTAAGTTAGCAGAAAATATTCACCTAAAATATCCCATGTATAATTTTATACACCATTTAATTTTCAAATTTAATGAGAAAGTCTGAAAGAGCAGAAATAATACGCAAGGAACTCAAAAAGCTATATCCATCGCCTCCAATACCCCTTGATCATACAAATGCATATACACTTCTAGTCGCCGTAGTTTTAAGTGCTCAATCAACAGATAAGAAAGTTAATGAATTAACAAAAAGCTTATTTAAAGTTGCAGATAATCCAGAAAAGATGATGCAGCTAGGTATTAATGGCATTTACGAATACATAAAATTTTTAGGTCTATCTAATCAAAAATCAAAGAACATCTATAACTTATCTAAATTATTGATTGAGAAGCATAATGGTACGGTCCCAGATTCTTTTGAGAAGCTTGAATCTCTTCCAGGGGTAGGTCATAAAACAGCATCAGTTGTAATGTCTCAAGTGTTTAAAATACCCTCATTCCCAGTAGATACTCACATACACAGGTTGGCACAAAGATGGGGGCTATCAAATGGAGATAGCGTAGTTCAAACAGAAAAAGACCTAAAAAAAATATTTCCTGTTAATGATTGGAATACCTTACATTTGCAAATAATCTTTTATGGCAGAGAATACTGCACAGCAAGAGGCTGTGATGGAACAAAATGTTATTTATGTCGCACTCTTTATCCCAAAAGAAAAAAGAAATTTATATGTAAAAAGCCTTAAGAAATTTATATAATATTTAAATTAGTTTTTTAATCATGAAAATAGCAATTACTGGTGCATCGGGGAAAACAGGTTATAGAATTTCCGAAGAAGCAGTTAAGAAAGGATATAAAGTAAGGCAAATCATCAGAAAGAATTCAAAAGTCTCAGCAGGATTAGAGCGTTTAGAAACAATTAGGGTTTCATTAGACAAAAAAGGAGAACTTGATGAAGCTTTAAAAGATATTGATGCTTTGATAATTGCGACTGGAGCGAGAGCATCATTAGATTTAACTGGTCCTGCAAAGGTTGATGCATTAGGTGTATACAGGCAATTAGAGAGTTGCAAAAGAGTTGGTATTAAAAGAGTTATTTTAGTTAGTTCCCTTTGTACTGGTAAATTATTTCACCCATTAAACTTATTTGGTTTAATTCTTATTTGGAAGAAATTAGGTGAAAACTTTCTACGCAATTCAAATTTTGAATGGACTATTATTAGACCTGGAGGATTAAAGGAAAATGAAGATATTAAATCAGAAAATATAAATTATTCAAAGGAGGATACTCAAATTAATGGATCAATCCCAAGAAGATTAGTTGCGCAATGTTGTATAGATTCTTTAAAAAACAAAGAATCCATAAATAAATTAATAGAAGTTACAAGTTCGAATGATAATAAAAAGATATCTTTTAAAAAAGCTATGCAAATGATTTAAAAGATGTAAATATATAAATTAAAACTATGAAAATAAATCCCAAAATTGACGCATTACAATTAATGCTTACTGATTTAAGAACTAGAAATGAGCCAATAAGACATAAAGCTGCATTTAAAGGCTGTCAACCAGAATTTCAAAGTCTTGTATCAAGATTAATAAAGCAGTTAGAGGACGAATTAGTTGCTGAAAAGCTTACTAATCGTGATAGTTAAAAAATTTAGATTACTTAAATGAAATTAAGTTATCCAATTTTGCTTGTTCTGAAAGTTCATCATATCCTCCAAAAAATTTATTATCCAAAAATATTTGAGGGAAAGTATTATGGCTACTTTGAGCCATAATTTTTTGAAAGCTCTCATCATTGTCTATTAGAGTAACTTCATGAGGGATAGATAAAGAATTAAGCAACCTAATTGCTCTTTTAGACCAAGGACAATCCTTTAAAATATATGCTTTTACACGTGATTCATTAGTGATTAAATCATGATTTGAGATATTAATAATTTTCTGTTCAAAAGAAAGTAATAATATATCAGTACCTTTTTTTACAATACATCCCTCCTCAAGATGCCCGCCAAAGACATTACATCCCTCATCTGCAAAACTCAAATGTAAATGAACATCTCCTTTATTAAAATGTCCGTTTAAAGAAACTATCTCTAGATTTCCTTCAAATTTATTTATCTCTTGATTACCTGGGCATTGAATACAAACTGTTCTAAGATTACCAACCACTCCAGAAACATACCCGTATAAATTATTCGATAAAGAATATTCTTTAATTGAATTTATCAAATCAGATTCTGGAGATAGCTTTAGGCTATGAGGCTGCATTAGATATAAGGAATAATTTTGTAATATAAAACATCATCATTCATAAAGAGAAGTTGAGTTTATAATCTTTAGGATTCAGATTTAAATTAAATTTTAGAATCTAGCATCAAAAACCATTTAAAATTTTTACTAAAAATTTAAGCTTGTTGAGAGTGTAATATATTTTTTATATACAAAAACTAATTTGTTATTAAGAAAAAATCTTAAAAATTTGGCATTGAATATTCCCAATTTATTATCGATATCTCGCCTTTTCCTTGTATTTCCATTAATACTTTTTTTAGAAATTAACAGACCTTTTTATGTCTTTATATTGATTATTATTGGAGGTTTAACTGATTATTTTGACGGGTTAATTGCAAGGAAATTTAATCTTAAAACCAGATTAGGAGCTATCCTTGATCCCTTAAGCGATAAAGTATTCTATTTAATTCCTTTGACCTTCCTTTGTAAAAATAATTTTATACCCTTCTGGTCTTTGTCATTAATTTTATTTAGAGAATTAATTATCTCTAGCCTAAGGAACTCTACAAAAGACGGTTTACCAGCATCAATGTTAGGAAAATATAAAACATTTTTCTTTTTTATTTCAGTAATTACCTTCTTTACACCATTAAAAATTAGCTTATTGAATAATTTGGCTTTAATTTTTTATTGGTTAGGATTCATCCTGACTTTTGTGACTTTATTAGGCTATTTAAGAATTAAAAAGAATATTATCTGAATTTTCATCAAACTCCTCACTCTTTTTATTATTAAAATCATTCACAAAACTATCCTTTAGACCATTAAGTAAATCAAAAGTTGGCGCCCACTCTAAATCACGTTTTATCTTAGAGATATCAGTCTGATAATGATTTAATCTAATTGGAAATCCCTTTCGAGACTTAGGATCTAATTTTTGATAATCAAATGTTCTTAAAGAAATCTCATTTTGGTTTAATCCAAGAACATTCGCACAGAAATAAATTAAACCCTTGATTGTTACTCCTTTTTCACCTGAACAATTGTAAATATTATTTTTGGAATTTTCAAAATTTATGCACCTAATCATTACATCAGTTAGATCCGAAACATGGCCTAGCTGAGTAATTAAAGAACCGTCACCAGGGATTGGTATAGATTTTTTAGTAAATAACCTTTCAAAAAACCAATTTTCAATTTTATTATAATTTCCTGGTCCATAAATATAAGTAGGTCTAAAACTTGTAAAAGGAATTTTTTGGTTTTTTAACCAATTTTCTGTCTCAAACTTTCCTTTGTGCCTACTTTCTGGATCAATTGGATCAACTTCGGATAAGGGTAGTTCACAATTATCTTTATAAACACCTGCAGAGCTGACATATATATATCTCTGGAAAGAGTTATCTAAATTTTCTATAAGAAGTTTGGTTTGTTCTAACTCTCGTCCAGAAATATCAAAAACAACATCATACTTTTCATTTCTTAGCTTGACGATATCTTCTGAATTATTTCTATCACCCTTAATTAAATTTGTTTTTTCAGGATTACTTTTATTACCTCTCGTGAAAATATCAATATCATAATTTTTACTTAATAACTTTCCAACCAAAGACTTGCCAACAAATCTAGTGCCACCCATTACAAGAATTTTCATATTCAAAAAATATTTAACTGAAGTAGTAATCTTAAATAGAATTACATATTGAATAGTACTACTAATAAGTAATTAATGAAAAGGATGATTCTATGGACCTAATACCAGCAATTGATTTAATGAATGGTAAGTGTGTAAGGCTTTTTAAAGGCGACTTTAATAAAAGAAAAGACTTCACAAAAGAGCCTCATGAGCAAGCTAAATTTTGGGAAAGCGAAGGAGCAAAATATATACATATAGTTGATTTGGATGCTGCAAAAACTGGATCCCCAACAAACGATAAATCAATAAAAAAGATTGCAAAAACAGTTAACATACCTATTCAAATAGGTGGGGGGATAAGGTCTCAAGAAAGGATAGAACAATTATTTTCTTATGGTATTGAGAAAGTTATCATGGGAACCTCTGCAATAGAAAATAAAGAACTAGTTAAAGACTTATCAAATAAATTTCCTGGAAGGATAATTGTTGGGATAGATGCAAAAGATGGAAAAGTTAGTACAAGGGGTTGGCTTGAGCAATCTAATATTTTTGCCACAGATCTAGTAAAGGAGTTTTCTTCATTTAAAATTGCTAGTTTTATTGTTACAGATATAAATACAGATGGGACGTTAGAAGGGACAAATGAAGAATTCATAAAAAGCATACTTGAAATTACAGATATTCCAGTAATAGCCTCAGGAGGTGTTGGTTCAATTTCTGATTTATTATCGTTAGTAAAATTTGAAAACTCTGGACTCTTTGGAGTAATTGTAGGTAAAGCTCTATATGAAAATAAATTCACGATAAACGAAGCGAATAATGTATTGTCATCAGAGAGATTAAATGACTTTGATTTAAACAGAAATTACTACGCTTAAAAGAGTATAAAAATTGATTTAAGGCTGGTGTTTGCAGTAATTGTTAGTTAATTTTGTATAAGAGATAAGAAATCTAGTCTTGGAATTAATTTCAAAAAAATCGATATTGATTATTGCTCCAAGCTTAATAGCAGAATCTTTATCGCTTAAGTTAACATCACTAGACCAAAATTTAGAAATTAATTTTAATAATGGAACAGGTGATAAAACTCCAGATTTAGTTATATGGAATGTTCTTAATTTCCAATCAGAAGATCTTATAAGGTTAGAATTATTAAAATTAAGAGAAAGATATGATGAGTCAAAGTTTCTTATAATTCTCTCTGGCGAACTTGTTTATGAAGCAAATACCCCTCCATCGTTAAATGCTGAAGGTTTTCTTTTAAATCCCAGTGCAGAAAAAGTTCTTGAATCTATTGATACCATTTTAAATGGAGGAAGGGTATTTGATATTGAAAATAATTCCCGAGTTCAATTAAACAAAAATAAGCCTCTCTCTTTTAGTCAAAAAATTCTAACTTCAGGTCTTAAACAAATAGATTCTGAAATTAATTATATATTCAAATATGTCAACTCTGATTCAACACCAGAATTTTATAAATTCATTTTAAAAGGAAGATTAAGAGAACTTATTACTGCAAAATCTTTTCTAATTTTCTTATGGGGTAATTCACTAGAACTTTATACAGAGGCAGTTTACACTGAAAATAAAATTAATCTTGAAAATAAGAACACTGTTTTCATTAAAGATAAAAACACCGCAGAAATATGGAATTTGATTTTAGATAGACTAAAAGAAAGGTATAGCTCAACTAACTTACAGGTTGAATTTAATAATTCATCAATAATTCTCTCTGGGATAAAGAAAGAATTCATTTCACGACTAATTTGCAAAATGTTAGATGAGTTAGATAATTTAGTAAAAAATATTAAGGAAAACTATAAGGAGAAAGATTTTAAAGATGATTTAAATTCTCTTATAAAAGAACTTAAAGTTAATACAATTTCAAATATCACAGACAGTTATTTTCGATTAAAAAAAGGAGGCGAATCTATTTCAATAAATGATTTTATTTATAGTGAGGTAAGTTGCGAAGAGATAGATAGAGAATCACATGAATCAATTATGTTTATTGAGCCAATTATTAAAAATGAAGCTCTTGACTATGATGGGAAATTACTCCCTCTATATGAAACAGAATCGTTTTTGATCCTTGAAAATATAATTTCAAATTGGACAATAAGGAACTGTAATTTATTAGCTTCTGAAATCTTTAATATTTGTTCTTCTTGGCCTGAATTAAGAACTGTACTTATAAATCCCGAATTACAATCGACAAGAAATTTTGAAAGATTTAGAAATAATATTAATAACTACAATCGCTGGCATGACTATATTTATATGCCTATCTACTTGTATGAGAGTAAACGAGAATATATTGATATTATCGATAAAAAATTTACCCGTTACTTTAAAAATGAAAATAGGGAGAAAGAATTAGAGAATCTAGAATGGCTACAAAAACAAGTTACATTGTTAGTTGAGATAAGAGATGCCGTAGCACCGCAGTTAGAAGTTGCTGTAAAATATATCGGTAATCTTTTCGTAACTTTCCTTACAAAGGTCGTTGGCAAAGCTATCGGTTTAGTTGGGAAAGGAATCCTTCAAGGATTAGGAAGATCAAGTTCAAAGTAAGTTTTTAAACTTTAATGAAAATAATTCAATGGATCCTAATAGCATTAATTTTCTTAAGTCCATATAAAGCAAATGCCTCTAGAGATTCTGATAGTTACGATGGCAACATCTTTCCTATATACGCAGGTAATGGGGCTATAGTTCCTCCCCAGACAACTCTTCAGGAATCATTAAAAAATAAAAGAGTCGCAGTTTTATTTTTTTATCTTGACGATAGCTCAGATAGTAAAGCTATGGCTCCGATAATATCTGGTTTAGATTTGATATGGAGAAATAATATAGATATCATTGCTCTAACTACTGATGAATTACAGGATAAAGAAAAGTCTGATCTTAGAAATGAACCTAATTATTATTGGAACGGATTAATTCCACAAACCATTATTTTAAATAGTGATGGTGAAGTTAAATATGATAAAAATGGAATGATTAATATCGATGAATTAAACAAAGTTATAGGAGAACTAAAAGGAATTGATATAGAAGATACGACATTTTCTGTAGAAAGTTTTAATGAATACAACAGTATCATTTCTGAAAAAAAAGATAAAAACAAAAATTAATTTAAAAAAATGATATTAATAAATATCCTCTTAGTTCTTTTAATTTTTTTAATTCTTTCAGATTTATATATTAAAAACTCACCCAAATCAAAGTTAAATCTGGTACCTATAAATTACAAAATCAAAAAAAAGGATGGTTTAAACGAATTAATTATTGATTTAAAAATAACTAATAAAAGTAAAACCAAAGAGACGATGGTATCTAATATAAATTTTGAATTAGATTTTTTTAAAAGTAAAGGTAACGAATATTGCCAAAATTTTAATTATCAAGAAGATATTTATATATATGAAAATAATAAAATTAAGAATTTAAATAATTACTGGCCAACAACAATTATCAAGTCAAATTCAGAATTATTTGTAAGAATCATATATAAATTTAGCAATGATAATTTTAGAAAAAAAATAAAATATCTATGGTTAAAAATATATTGGGAGAACTATGGACATTTTGGTATTTCAAATAATAAGGATTGTTTCTTAATTAATTTAGATGGTCAAAAACAAAGGCCGAAAGAAGTTTTTGAAATTCCAATAAATAATAAATATAAAGCTTTTGCTATTAAAACTGATTTACTTGGTTGCTTTGATAACCCAGTAAATACTGTGATTGAATACTGCAAAGGAATTGTAGAAAAAAATGATATTTTAACAATCGGTGAGAGTCCGCTAGCGATTATGCAAAATAGATATATTTCCCCTCAAAATTTAGAATATAGTTTATTTTCGAAAGCTTTATGTTATTTTTTTCACCCTACAAGCAGTCTCGCAACAGCTTGCGGCATGCAATTATTAATAAATAGAATCGGAGTCACAAGAATAACCTTTGCACTATTTGTTGGATATCTCTTCAAATTAGTTGGGATTAAAGGTATGTTTTATAGGTTAACTGGTTCAGAATCATCCCTCATTGATGATATAAGCGGTACAGTTACACCTTACGACAAGAGTATAGTTATGGGTCCTCTCAATGCGGATTTATTTTGTAAGGAGGTCTCGAACTATCTAAATATAGATGTTGCTGTTGTCGATGTTAATGATCTTGGAGGTGTGAAAGTCTTAGCTAGTTCAAATAAAAAAGTAAATAAAATACTCAAAAGAAACTTAATATCTAATCCAGCTGGCAATGGAGATGAAAAAACCCCTATAGTATTAATAAGAGAAAAAAAGTAAATGAAAAAAGATACCTCTTATTCTTTTCAATCTAAAAAAGGAATGGAAGTAACTTTTGAAGAACTCCATATACGGCACATTAATCTTTTAATAGATATTAAAAATAAGGAATTGAATAATTGGTTTTTAAAGATGGCAATTATCAATACCTTTGATGACTTAAAAATCTTCTTGAATAATCTTAAGAAAAATAAAAATAAATGCATAATTGCTATATATGGAAACGAAATTATTGGTTATTTGAATATTTTTCCTTTAAACAAAAAAGAGACTTGCTTAAAAATATCTAAGCCCAAGTTGATTAATAGCAAGTGTTCTTTAACCGATAAACAATTAACTTTAGGATTGATAAAAAAATCTATCTCAATAAAAGAAATCAAAACTTCAAGTTGGATAATTAATTCAGATATAAATAATGTTGACCTCATATCAAACTCAAGAGAATTAGGCTTTCAACCTTTAGGAGAGATAATCCTTTGGGATGGTTCTGATCTAAATAAACCTAAAAATCAAAATACCAATGCCTATACATTAATTAATGAATTCCAAAACATTAATAAACAAAATATATTAAAAATAGTTAATTTCATAAGATCAAATCAATCTCCCTTAATAAGAAATATTTTAGATTTTGATCAAGACGACATTCTTAAAAGAAATAACTCTAAGAGTGGTGCCTTAATATATGAAAATTCAGTTTTATGTACAATTTTAAAAGATATTAATTATCAAAATGAGGAAATTTATACTTTAACTATAAGTAGATATTGGGATAAGAGATTCAATTCTATTTTAAAAGAATTTATAAAAAGATTTTTTGAAAAATCACCTGTTTCATATTTAAAAACCTATAAAGAAAATTCTCAATTAAATGTTTTTCTTGAAGAGTGTAATATCAAAGAAAAAAATCAAGAAATAATTCTTATTAGGAACACAATAATTAAGAATGAAGCCAAACAAGTAAATATAATAAATCAATCTTTGGAATCAATCTTTGAAAAATTAAGTCCACAAGGTAATCCATATCCATCTCCTTTTCCATTAAAAACAAAGTGAAATTTTGCAAACCCAAACCCAAGTCAATTTTGAGTTTGGATATAGGTACCAAAAGAATAGGATTAGCTTATTGTGATCCCCTCTGCATAACATCAAATATACTTCCAGCAGTAAAACGATTTGAAAATAATCAAGAGATTAAAATCATTAGAAATTATATAAATGAATTTAATTTGACTGGTTTTATTGTGGGTATTCCGCTAGATGAGGAAGGTCAAATGACCACTCAAGCTATTGACTGTAAAAATTACGGTCAATTACTTTCAAATGAATTAAAGCTTCCATTTTCTTATGTCAACGAACATAGTTCAACTTGGGAATCTTCAGAAAGATTTGGAATAAAAAAAGATAAATCCGGATTGATTGATAGTTTTTCAGCAAAAATAATACTTGAACAATGGATCGAAGAAGGTCCTGAATTAGAAGAAATAGCTGGTAAACGTCAGATAAAATATTAGTATTAAAAAGGATAGATAATTTTTAAATGAAAGAAGCCAATTCAAATGATAATTATGATGCACAGACTCTTTTATTAAATGACTCAAATGGAAACGAGCTATTTTGTTATCTTGAACAATTAGTAAGTGTTGAAGGCCAAGAATATGCTTTATTAACGCCAGTTGATACACCAGTAAGTCTTTTTAAGATAAATGAAAAAGATGAACCTGAACTAATTGAGAAAATAGATAAAAATGAACAAATACTAAAAAATGCTGAAGCAGTTCTTCAAGAACATGATTTAAGACTTATCAGATCAGCAGTTACATTAACAGTATCAGGAGAACTTGAAGAACCAATTTACGATGAATTAGAAGAAGATTACGTCGATGATGATAGTGAGAGTTATGAATTGCTCGTTAACTTTAATCTTTTTGACCAAGAATATGGCTTATATATACCACTAGATCCTTTTTTTATTGTGGGTAAATTAAAAGACAAAGGTGCCTTATTAGTTGAAGATGATGAGTTCGATAAAATTCAACCTTTGATTGAAACTGAGCTTGAAAAAAGTAGTTCTTAAAATAAATGAGATCTATCCTAAAAGTCAATTGGGATTCAAACTTACCAATATATAATATTTCTCAATCTGAGTTGCAAAAAAAAGGAATTAATTCTTTATTGCTAGACGTGGATGGGACTCTAGTAAATAGAAAATCAAATATGATCCCAAAAGCTGTAAAAAATTGGATCATAGAATCTAAAAAACTTTTCTCCTTATATCTAATAAGTAATAATCCATCAAAAAAAAGAATCGCAAAAATAGCGAAAGAATTAAATTTAAGGTATAAATACAATGCATCAAAACCAAGAAAAAAAGTAACTTTGTCTGCTATCAAAGAAATTGGCAGAGAGCCAAAAAATATAGCCATTATTGGCGACAGAATTTTTACAGATATTATTGTTGGGAATAGATGTGATATAAAAACAATATTAGTTAAGAGATTAAATAGAGATGGCTTGCCTATAAAATTTAATTTAACTTTGACAATAGAAAAATTAATTTCTCATTTTATAAAATGAAAACTTGGGTTATAAAAATTGGTACTAGTATTTTAAGAGGAACAGAGGAAACATCTACAGAAGAAGTTATTGAAAACCTTTCTAGATCCTTTACAAGTTTTCTTTCAAAAGGAAACAAGTTAATTTTAGTAACTAGTGGAGCCGTTGGATTAGGTTGCCAAAAATTAAATATTAAAACGAGACCAAATGATTTAAGTACCCTTCAAGCTACTGCTGCAGTAGGTCAAGTTAATTTAATGTCCTTATACGATAAAGTATTTAATAAATTAGGTCATAATATTGCTCAAATTTTAATAACTAAAGCTGATTTCAATTCACGAGAATCCTTTAATAACGCTTCTAAAACTTTAAAAAGATTAATCGATTTGAATGTTATTCCAATAGTAAATGAAAATGATACCGTAGCAAATGAAGAGCTTAAATATGGAGATAATGATACCCTCTCTGCTTTAGTTGCCTTGGCTATAAATGCTAACAAGCTTATTTTATTAACCGATATTGAAAATCTATACTCAAAAGATCCACGTAATAATAAAGATGCGCAACCTATTAAAGAAGTTCATAATAGTGAATTAAAGGAAATTAAAGATAAAAATATTCAAAACTCAAATAATGAATGGGGAACAGGAGGAATTTCTACAAAATTAATTTCTGCAGAAATAGCAACAAAAGGAGGAGTCGAAGTCCAACTAGTTGATGGAACTAATAAAAAAAACTTAATTGAAATATTTAATGATAATAAAATTGGAACTTTATTTTATCCAGTAGAAAAACCTATTGGAAACAAAAAAAGTTGGCTTTCACATGCAATTCAAACAGTAGGGAAAATTACTTTAGATGATGGCGCTTCTTTTGCAATTAAAAAAAAAGGTGCCTCACTTTTAGCGGTTGGTGTTAAGAATGTAGAAGGAAACTTTACGATTAATCAGGCAGTTAAAATCGTAAATACAAATGATAAAGAAGTTGCAAAAGGTTTAGTATCAATAAGTAGCGACAAATTAAGAAGTATCTTAAATAATAAAGAAAATAACAACTCCTCGATAATTGTCGTACATAGAGATGTTCTTGCTCTCTCTTAGAAAAAAATTAAAACTGAAAAATGCTTTTAAGTGATTTAGTTGATCTAATAAAAAAAGGAAATTCAAATTTTATTAGTGCCAATATTTTCGAAGATTTAAATATAGATGATGCTGCCTCATTAGATGCTGCAGTTAAACATCAAATATCTTTTTTAGAAGAAAATAATATCCTTAAAGAAAAATTAGATCAAACTAAAGCATCAGCAATAATAACTACTAACAACGATGAAATCGTTAGTGCCCTAAAAAAACTCAATATATCAAACATAATCGTTAAAAATCCAAGAATTGCATTTGCAGAAGTATTGGATTATTTATATAAAACTATCAATTTCAAACCAGGAATTCATGCTTCAGCAGTTATAGATAAAACAGCAATAATTGGAGCAGATTGCCATATTGGACCTAATGTCTATATTGGAGAAAATACTGTAATTGGAGACAATAATCATATTCTTCCTGGATCATCAATTTTAGGCAATGTTCGAATAGGAAATAATAATATAATTCATCCAAATTGTGTTATTTACGAAAATACCACTCTAAAAAATAATTGTGTAATTAATTCAAATTCTGTTATTGGATCAGAGGGATTTGGTTTTATTCCTGAAAATGGCAAATGGGTAAAGATGCCGCAAAAAGGTGGTGTAAAAATAATGAGTTTTGTAGAAATTGGAACTAATTGTTGTATTGATAGACCCGCAGTTGGATTTACTTTTATTGATGAGGGAACAAAGTTGGATAATTTAATACAAATAGGTCATGGCGTAAAAATTGGAAAGAATTGTGCATTTGCAGCTCAAGTTGGTATCGCTGGAGGAGCAAATATTGGAGATGGTGTTATTTTGGCAGGGCAAGTAGGAGTCAATAATAGAGTAAAAGTTGGTAATAATGTCATAGCGAGTTCAAAATGCGGAATTCATTGTGACATAGAAGATGGCAAGGTAATTAGTGGTTTCCCCGCGATGGAAAATAAATCATGGCTAAGGAGTTCAAGTATTTTTAAAAAATTACCAGAATTAGCAAAAAAACTTAGACAATTAGACAAGCAATAATTTATTGTTCTATTAAACAAAAATTTAAATGAAGAAATATAAGATTGTTTTATTGTCAGGAGACGGAATTGGACCAGAGATTTCAGAAGTTTCAAAAAAAGTTTTAAAAAAGCTTTCAAAAAATCATAATTTCGATATTGAGATTATTGAATAAGACACTTGATCAATGCAAAAAAAGTGATGCTGTACTTTTAGCATGTGTAGGAGATATTAAATATGACTCTCTTGCAAGAGAATTAAGGCCAGAAAGTGGATTACTAAAGTTAAGATCTGCCCTAAACCTTTTCGCAAATATCAGGCCTGTCAAAATAAGAAAATCTCTACTAGATGCAAGTACATTAAAAAAAGAAATCGTTGAGCATGTAGATCTTATTGTTGTAAGAGAATTAATAGGGGGAATTTATTTTGGAAAACCAAGAGGACAAATAAAAAAATATGTTCTGTTGATAAATCAAACGTTCTTGAGGTTAGTCAATTGTGGAGAGATACAGTTTTAAATATCACCTCAAAAGATAAAAATATATCTCTAAGCAATATGTACGTTGATAATGCAGCAATGCAATTAGTTAGAGATCCTGGTCAATTTGATGTGATTTTAACTAGTAATTTATTTGGAGATATTTTAAGCGATTTAGCCGCAATGTTAACTGGTTCTATTGGTATGCTTCCATCTGCTTCTTTAAACAATAATGGCCCAGGCGTTTTTGAACCTGTTCATGGTTCGGCTCCTGATATAGCTGGTAAAAACATAGCTAATCCTATTGCAATGCTTTTATCTGCTTCCATGATGTTAAAAATTGGATTAAATGAAGAAGAAGCTGCAGAAAATTTAGAAACTGCCATTGATAAAGTTTTATCAAAAGGATTTAGAACAGCAGATTTAGCTGATGGGTCTACTGAAGTTTTATCTTGCAGTGAAATCGGAGATAAAATAATGGATGAAATTTAAAAAAAAATTAATAAATAAAAAAATATTTTTAAGTAAAACATAAAGTTGGCATATGACCTGTCAGAATCATTAGATATTGTTTTTAAAAAATGTCAAAACGTCATCCAGTAGTCGCTGTAACAGGATCTTCAGGAGCAGGAACAAGTACAGTAAAAAGAGCCTTTGAGCATATTTTTGCCAGAGAAGATATTGTTCCCGCAGTTGTAGAAGGTGATAGTTACCACAGATTTGAAAGAATGCCTATGAAAAAAGCTATGGCAGACGCTCTTTCAAAAGGTGAAAATTTCTCACATTTTGGTCCAGAGGCTAATCTTTTTGACAAGCTAGAAGAACTTTTTAAAATCTATGGTGAAACTGGAGGAGGAAAGAAAAGATATTATCTACATAGTCTTGAAGAAGCAGAAGAACATAATACAAGACTTGGGACATCCCTAGAACCTGGGCAATTTACTCCATGGGAAGATATTCCTGAGGGAACAGATGTACTTTTTTATGAAGGTTTGCATGGCGGGGTAGAAGGTGATGGATACAATGTTGCCTCTTATGCTGATTTACTTGTTGGAGTTGTTCCGATAACAAATTTAGAGTGGATTCAAAAAATCCATAGAGATAACGCAGAAAGAGGTTACTCAGCGGAAACCATTGTAGATACTATATTGAGAAGAATGCCTGATTATATAAATCATATATGCCCACAATTCAGCAAAACCGATATTAATTTCCAAAGAATTCCCACAATTGACACTTC
>LUMO01000189.1_pt1 | contig 15719 bp, 19 predicted proteins | sample 729611 | NCBI WGS metagenome assembly LUMO01 (sample SAMN03860261, study PRJNA289734) | marine metagenome | biome: seawater column; feature: ocean; material: water; isolation source: Red Sea water column Station 22 - depth 10m | place: Saudi Arabia: Red Sea | collected 2011-10-15 | depth 10 m
CCTTTTTTATCAATAAATGATTTTCTCTCACGAAGCATTTTTTTTGCTTCAACGAAAGGCCAAGCACTTGTTTTGTCTAAAATTTCTTTTTTAATCACGAGTATATCTTTTATAAAAATCTTAAATTGGCGATTTTATTAATTCTTATAGAGTTGAAATTTATTTACCATAAAATAATGTTCTTTCAAAATGTCTAATTATAAAACTGTTTTTTTTACACTTGGAATTTTGCAAATAATTTTAGGGGTCTCAATGTTCATCCCTATAATTGCTCAATTTATTTATTCTGAAATAGATTCATCATTTTTTGGTGCATCTATTGTGACAATAATTTTTGGATCATTATTTTTTCTTTCAAATCTAGACCACGACAAAAAGTTAAATTTACAACAAGCATTTTTATTAACTGCTTTGTCCTGGTTAAGTATTGCTATTTTTGGATCTTTACCATTTATATTTTCGACTATGGAGCTTTCAATTACTGATGCTTTTTTTGAAAGTATGTCTGGTATTACAACAACTGGATCTACAATTATTTCTGACTTAGAGAATACACCAAAAGGTATTCTATTATGGAGAGCAATACTTCAATGGTTGGGGGGTATTGGTATAATTGTTATGGCAATTACCCTGATGCCTATAATGAATGTTGGTGGTATGCAATTATTTAAAATTTCTAGCAACGACTCTTCTGAAAAAATTCTTCCTAAATCAAAAGAAATAGCTTTAAGACTTATTTATATTTATTCAGGCCTAACTGCTCTTTGTGCATTATCATATTGGGTATTTGGAATGGGAAAATTTGATAGTTTAACTCATTCTATGACTACCATAGCTACAGGTGGATTTTCTAATTATAATCAATCTATCGGATATTTTGACAGTGTTCCTATAGAAATATCATCAATGATTTTTATAATTTTAGGAAGTATTCCATTTATTGCATATATTAAATTTATTAGTGGTAATAAAAAAATATTTTTAAACGATATTCAAATCAGAACATTTATTAAAATAATAATTATAAGCATTATTATATTATCAATTTATTTATTATTTAATAATAACGGAAACTTTAGTTTAAGATCTATTTTTTTTAATACAATTTCAATATTGACTGGAACAGGTTATGTAAATGCTGAATTCGACGGTTGGGGAAGTTTTCCTATAACAATATTTCTTGCATTAATGTTTATTGGGGGCTGTGCTGGATCAACTACTTGTGGAGTCAAAATTTTTAGAATTCAAATTCTATATTTATTTATATTAAATCAATTAAAAAAAATTATATATCCCAAGGGAATATTTGTAATTAAATACGATCAAGGATCTGTTGATGATAAATTTATTGCATCAATAATTTCATTTATTTATTTTTACTTTGTTATTTTTTTTATTTTAGCTGCATTATTATCATTAACTGGTCTTGATTTTATAACTGCTATCTCTGGAGCGGCAACATCAATATCAAATGTTGGTCCTGGTTTAGGTCCTATAATAGGACCTAATGGAGATTTTTCATCTTTGCCCGATATTTCTAAATGGATCTTAACTGTAGGTATGATTTTAGGTAGACTTGAGTTGTTTGCAATATTAGTATTGTTCTTACCATCTTTTTGGAGAAATTAATTATGTCTGAAACAAAGAAACAAACATGGCTTGATTCTCTTGCAGTTTATAAAGATATTCGAATGGTAAGAATTCTTTTATTAGGTGCAATAAGTGGATTTCCATGGGTATTAATTGCAAGCAGCTTAAGTCTTTGGCTTAAAGAAGAAGGTCTTAGTAGATCAACAATTGGATGGGCAGGTTTAATTTTTGGAGTATATGCTTTCAATTATTTGTGGGCTCCCATTATAGATAGAATTCAAATTCCAATACTAACAAAAAAATTAGGTCATAGAAGAGGATGGATAGTTTTGATGCAATTAATTATTTTGTTAAGTCTTGTTGTTTGGAGTGTGATTAATCCAACTGAAAATTTGGCTTTATTAATTACTGTAGGTTTAATTATTGCTATTGCGTCAGCAACCCAAGATATAACTGTAGATGCATTAAGAATTGAACAGATAAATGAAAATGAAGGAAAATCAATGGCTGCTGGTGCAGCTATGGCTGTTGTTGGTTGGTGGACAGGTTATAAATTAGGTGGAGTTGTTGCTTTATTCACAGCAGAATTTTTTGAAAACCTAGGGGTAGCTGACTACTGGCAAGCTACTTTTTTAATTTTAGGTATTTTAATAATTTTAATGAATATTGGATTAATGTTTGTTCATGAACCTATAGAGACAAACAGACAAGCAAAACAGAGAGAAACAGACAAATTAATTGAAGGAAAACTTGGATCTAGCAATATTATTACAAACTTTATCGCATATATTACAGGAACTATAGGCGGACCTATTATTAGTTTTTTTAGAAAAAATGGTTTTGCCATTGCAGCTGGAATTTTAGGATTTGTTTTCTTGTTTAAGATAGGTGAGGCATTTATGGGAAGAATGTCTATTGTTTTTTATAAAGAAATTGGTTTCTCCAAAGGTCAAATTGCAATTTATTCAAAAGGACTTGGCTGGATAACAACAGTTGTATTTACTTTGTTGGGTGGAGTAATGGCCATGAGAGCTGGAACAATTAAAACTATGTTCTTTGCTGGTGGGTTAATGGCTATAACCAATCTTTTATTTGCAGTTTTAGCATGGACTGGAAAATCAGAAATTTTATTTGCAATTGCGGTTATAGCTGATGATATCACAGCAGCTTTTGCAACTGTAGCATTTGTTGCATTTATATCATTACTAGTTGATAGAACTTATACAGCCACACAATATGCATTGCTTGCTTCAATTGGTACTGCTGGTCGTACTACTTTAGCTTCATCCTCAGGAGCTCTAGTTGACTGGTTAAACGGAGATTGGGGAACATTTTTTGTTTTAACGACTATAATGGTGATACCATCATTAATTTGTTTGTGGTTAATTAAAAACAAAATTAAAATTGGTGCAAAATAATTTTTATTTCATAGGTAATTTTTCGAATATTTACAAAAATCCTTCGAAAAGATCTGAGGTAACTTCACAAATTATACATGGTGAAAAATTCAAAATATTAGCAAAAAATAAAAATTGGATAAAAATTAAAACTTTATTTGATAATTATAAGGGGTTTATAAAAAATTCAAAATATATAGAAAAATTTAGCCCCAATTATAAAGTCAGTTCACTAAAAGCAAAGATTTATAAAAAACCTGGAATTGGAACTAGCAGTTGGCTTCCACTTGCATCCAAATTATCTGTATTTGAGCAAAATAAGAATTACGTAAAAATTGAAAAAAATAAATGGATTAAAAAAGCAGATATTAAAAAAATAAACCATAAAGAAAATAATTTTACAAAAATATTTAAAAAATTTCTCGATGTAAAATATGTTTGGGGTGGAAAAACATTTAAAGGTATTGATTGTTCAGCCTTATTGCAAATATTTTATTTTTATAATAATTCGTTTTATCCAAGAGATACAAAAGATCAGATCAAATATACAAAAAAGAATTCAAAGAAAAGACTATTTAAAAAAGGAGATATTATTTTTTGGAAAGGTCATGTTGCTATGTGTTTAAATTCTAAACAACTAATTCATGCTTATGGTCCAGAAAGAAAAGTAATTATTATGCCAATTATAGAAACAATTAATAGAATTGAAAAAACTGCCAAGCTAAAGGTAAAAAAAGTATCTAGAATAAAATATTAATTTCTTCCAAAGTCAGGTTTATCAATATCTTGTTTCAATTTGATGATTTTTGACCTTACTTTTTTAGTCTGAATAAGTTTCTTTACGATAGACTTATTATTTTTTGAATTAATATCTTTTTTAAATTGATTTAAATTTTTAATAAATAAATCAATCGCTTTTGAAATATTATTTTTATTGTTAAAAAAAATATCTCTCCACATGATTTCATTTGATGCTGCAATCCTAGAAAAATCTCGTAATCCACCAGCGCTATATTTGATTAGCTCATAATTTTGTTTTTTCTCAAAATCTTGTGCAGATTTCACCAGATTATATGCAATTAAGTGTGGTAAATGACTAGTAATAGAAAAAATTTTGTCATGTTTTTCAGCGCTCATAACAACTACTTTTGCTCCAATTTTTTTCCAAAACTTAGTTAGAATATTTATATTATTTTTTTTAATATTTTTTTCTTTAATTATTATGCACCATCTATCAGTAAACATATTTTCTTTACCATGCTCTGGTCCACTGACCTCTGATCCAGCTATTGGGTGACTTTGAATCCAATGAATACCTTTCTTTAAAAATTTATTTATAATTTTAGAAGTTTCAATTTTTGAAGAACCAATATCTGTAATCAATGTTTTCGATGGTATAAATTTATTAATTTTTAAAATAATATTTTTGTATTCACTCATTGGTGTACAAAAGATGATTAAATCGGAATTACTTACACCTTCTTTTAATGATTTAACAATTGTTCCAGGTAATTTTAATCTTTTTATCTTAGCAATATTTGATTTTGATTTTTCATAAATAAATATTTTTTTTGCTATTTTTTTTTTGCTAATACGCCTTAATAAAGATGAACCTAATAATCCACAGCCAATAATTAAAATATTTTTCATTTTTTCAATACTTGCTTAATAACACTCATAAATTTTAAGTTTTCTTTTTTAGATCCAATAGTTAACCTTAATTTATTCTTTATATGATAACCATCTTCTGTTGATCTTAAAATAATTCCCTTATTTTTAAGTTTTTCATACAGAAATTTTGCTGAATATCTGCATTTTTCAAAATTAAGTAACAAAAAATTTGCTGAAACTGAATTTGAAAAAATATTATATGTCTCAAGAAATTTCTTAATTTTTTCAGAATATAATAAATTATGTCTAATCGATTTATTTATGAAAGCTTTATCCTTCAGTGACTCGGTGGCAGCTAATTGAGCAATACCATTTACATTAAATGGTGGTTTTATAACATTTAGCGCATCAACTATTTTTTTTGATCCATATCCCCAACCTACTCTCAGAGAAGCTAATCCAAACATTTTTGAAAAAGTTCTAAGGATGAAAACATTGTCTTTATTTTTAAACAAATCTAACCCAGATGAATAATCTTTGTTTTTCATATATTCTGCATAGGCATCATCTATAACTAGTAAAATTTTTTTATTTAATCTTTTTCTTAATTCTAAAACTTCTTTTTTCGTTAAGTAAGTTCCTGTAGGATTGTTTGGGTTAGCTATAAACACAATTTTAGTTTTTTTTGTTATTTTTTTTAAAATTTCATTTACTGAAACTTTAAAATTAATTTCTTTTGCAAATACAACTTTTGCACCTACAATTTTTGAGTAAATTCTGTACATTAAAAAACTGTACTCTGGTACCACAACCTCATCTTTTGGGTTTAAAAACAACTGACAGAGCATTTGAATAACTTCATCTGAACCAGCTCCACAAATAATTTTCTCAGAATTACATTTATAAGCTTTAGATATTGCTTTTCTTAAATTTTGAGATTTTCCATCTGGATATTTATCTAAATTCAGATTTTTATTTGATATTATTTTCTTTGCTTTAGGGCTCATACCTAAAGCAGACTCATTTGCAGAAAGCTTAATTACGTTCTTAAGTTTCTTAACTTTTGATTTACCAGGCTTATAAGCCTCAATTTTAAATTTTTTGAAATTTGGAGTTATCATTTTTTTTAATTTATGTGCTCTTTATAGATAAAATTACAAAATTTTATAGAGAATAAGAGGATTTTTTAAAAAATTGACATAATAAATAAGTTCTAGTAAAAAAATTATGCGCTGATTTAACTGAATTGCGAGCGCTTAAAAAAAACCGCTAAAATAGTTTTTTTTCTCACAATTCGAAACAGTCAAAAACTATGAATACTGAGAAAAACATAAAAACTTTAATTGTAAAGAAACCACTAAAATTAGACTGTGGAAAGACCATAAAAGATTTTCCGATAGCCTATGAAACTTACGGTTCACTTAATTCAAAAAAAGATAATGCAATATTAGTTTTTCATGCTCTAACAGGAGATCAATTTGTAACCGGAATAAACCCTGTAACTAACAAAGAGGGTTGGTGGAGTTATGCAGTAGGTCCTGATAAAGCTATCGATACGAATAAATATTTTGTTATTTGCTCTAACGTAATTGGTGGATGTATGGGATCATACGGACCAAGTCATAAAGATCCTGATCAAAAAATTTTTGGAACAAATTTTCCCGTTATTACAATTAATGATATGGTGAATGCTCAATATAATTTACTTGATCATTTTGGTATTGATAAACTGTTTTCTATAACTGGTGGTTCAATGGGAGGTATGCAAGTCCTTCAGTTTATTAGCAACTTTCCTGATAAATCCAAAACAGTGATACCGATAGCAACCACATCTAGTCATTCAGCTCAAAATATTGCTTTTAACGAGCTAGGTAGACAAGCTATTACAGCTGATAGTAACTGGAAAGATGGGAATTATACATCAAACGATACTAATCCTGGAAAAGGATTGGCAGTAGCTAGAATGGCAGCTCATATTACTTATTTATCTAAAAAAGGTTTGCAGGAAAAATTTGGAAGAAAGTTACAAGAAAGAGAAGATCTTAAATTTGGATTTGACGCTGATTTTCAAATAGAAAGTTATTTAAGATATCAGGGCTCAGTTTTCGTAGATAGATTTGATGCAAATAGTTATCTTTATATTACTAGAGCTATGGATTATTTTGATTTAGCTAAGCAATTCAATGGTAATCTTTCAGAAGCATTTATAAATACAAACGCGAAATTTTTTATAATTTCTTTTACTTCAGATTGGCTTTATCCAACCCAAGAAAACAAAGATATTGTAATTGCTTTAAACTCAATAGGAGCTGATGTTGGATTTGTAGAAATTGAGTCAGATAAAGGTCACGACTCCTTTTTACTAGACGTTCCTGATTTCTTAAGTGCACTTAAAAACTTTTTAGATAAATCTTACGAAGAAAATTAATTATGAAAAATGAATTTCAGGTAATAGCAGATTTAATTGAAAAAGATAAGAAAGTCTTAGATGTAGGTTGTGCCGATGGAACTTTGATGAAATTTTTAAAGGATAATAAAAACATAAATATAAGAGGATTAGAGATTTCAAAAGAAAAAGTGCAAGAATGTATTGCTAAAGGTTTAACTGTAATTGAAGGAAATGCTGAAAAAGATTTAAAGCAATTTCCAGACAAATCATTTGATTATGTTGTTTTAAGTCAAACCCTTCAAGCTTTTCTTAATCCTGAATTAGTTTTAGATGAACTTTTAAGAGTTGGAAAAAAAGCAATAGTTACGATTCCTAATTTTGGATACTGGAAAGTAAGATTTCATTTATTATTTAAAGGTACAATGCCAATTACAAAAACATTACCAGATGAATGGTATAACACACCAAATTTACATATGTGTACAATCAAAGATTTTTTTCACTTTGTAAAATCAAAAGATATTAAAATTTTTAAATCACTCGCTTTAAATAATCTTAATTCATCAATAATAAATGAGAGCAATTTAGGAGTTAAAAATTTGTTTGCAGATCTAGGTATATTTTTGATAGAAAAATAAAATGCGTATTGAAATTATACCCTGTCTTCAAGACAACTATAGCTATTTAATAATAGACGAAAGTAACAATTTTGCGTGTGTTGTAGATCCCAGTGAGTCTGAACCAATAATAAATTTCCTAAAAAATAAAAATATAAAATTAAAATATATTCTTAATACTCATCATCATTATGATCATATTGGAGGAAATCAAGAATTAAAAAAAAGATATGGGTCAGTTGTTGTGGGTTTTAAAGGAGACTCAAAAAGAATACCTGGAATAGACATATTGTTAGAAGACAATCAAATATGGAAAGCTGAAAACTTTGAAGCTAAAATTATGCATATACCTGGACACACATCAGGCCATATTTGTTTTAATTTTTTTAAAGAAAAATTAGTTTTTACTGGAGATACACTTTTCTCACTTGGCTGTGGAAGAATATTTGAAGGCTCTTATGAAGAAATGTTTGAGTCTTTGAACAAAATTAAATTATTACCAAAAGAGACAAAAATTTATTGTGGTCATGAATACACTCTTAACAATGCAAAATTTTGTAAAAAATATGATTCTGAAAACAAAGATTTACAAAAAAAAATAGAAAAAATAGAAAAATTAAGAGAAAATGGAATTCCTACCATACCCTCAACTTTAAAAGAGGAATTGGATTGTAATATATTTTTAAGAGCAAAAGATGTAAAAACCTTTTCAAAATTAAGAGATTTTAAGGATAATTTCTAATTAATTCGGCTTGACTAAAGGCTGACTACAACTATATTGCGGTAACTTTAAATTAAATCATACTATGTCATACGCAGTAATAAAAACAGGTGGAAAACAGTATAAAGTAAAATCTGGAGAAATTCTAAAGATTGAAAAACTACCAGACTCTAAACCTGAGACTAAAATAGAGTTTAATGAAATCTTGGCATACGGTGATGATAAATCAATTGAAATTGGAACTCCAAATGTTGAGGGCGCAAAAGTAGAGGCTGATTTAATTAAAAATAGCAAAAATAGAACTATTTTAATTTTTAAAAAAAGAAGAAGACAAAATTCAAGAAGAAAAAATGGGCATAGACAAGAATATTCTATGATAAGAATTAACAAAATTTTTTCAAAAGATGGTAAAGTGTTATCAGAAGCTGAAAAAATTTCTAAAACTTCAAAAAAAGAAGAAGTTAAGGAAGCAGTAAGCAAATAGTTATTAGGTAAATTATGGCAACAAAAAAAGCAGGTGGATCATCACGAAACGGACGAGATAGTGCCGGTAGAAGACTTGGTGTAAAAAAGTATGGTGGTGAAACAGTAATTCCTGGAAACATAATTGTTAGACAAAGAGGAACTAAGATTTTTCCAGGTGAAAATGTTGGTATGGGTAAAGATCATTCAATATTTTCAGTTGTTAAAGGGAAAGTTGTTTTCAAAAAATCTAAATCAGATAGAACTTTCGTTTCTGTAAAGCCCAATTAATAGTACAACCAATTAAAATAGATGTTGTATTATGAAATTTCTCGATCAAGTTAAAATTTATATTAAAGCTGGAAACGGTGGAGATGGATCTCCTAGTTTTAGAAGAGAGAAATATGTTGAGTTTGGTGGACCAGATGGTGGGGATGGTGGAAAAGGTGGATCAATTATTTTAAAGTCAGAGGAAAATTTAAATACCCTTATTGATTATCGATATCAACAACACCACAAAGCCGAACGTGGAGAAAATGGTTCTGGTCAAAACCGAACAGGAAAAGGTGGTGAAGATTTAATTTTAAAAGTTCCTCTAGGTACACAGGTATTTGAAGAAGATAACAAAACTCTTCTTTTTGATTTTAATAAAAAAGGTGAAGAATATGTTGCAGCTGCTGGTGGAAAAGGAGGTTTGGGAAACACAAGATTTAAAAGTTCTACAAATAGAGCTCCAAGAAAATTTACTAAAGGCACTATCGGAGAAGAATTTACAATATGGCTTCAATTAAAAACAATTGCTGATATCGGTATTATTGGATTGCCAAATGCGGGAAAATCAAGTTTGTTAGCAGCATTAACAAACGCAAGTCCAAAAATTGCAAATTACAAATTTACAACTATTAATCCAAACCTTGGCGTGGCTTCTTACGATGATAAAGAAATTACCATTGCAGATATTCCAGGATTAGTTGAAGGTGCTCACGAAGGTATAGGGTTAGGGATACAATTTTTAAAACATATAGAGAGATGTAAGTCTTTACTGCACTTAATTGATGTCACCAACTTAGATCTGAATGAGTCTTATAATCAGGTGAAAAATGAATTAAAAAGCTACAGTGCAAAGTTATTAGAAAAAAAAGAACTAATTGTGCTTAATAAACTAGTTGATCAAAATAAAAAAATTAGGAGACAATGGTTATCTAGTTTTGCAAAAGACATTAAAAAATTAAGAGATAAAAATCAAAGAGTAGTTATTGTTAGCTCTGGCGCTATAGCTTTGGGTTGCAAGAAAATGAATTATAATAAAAAAAATATCAAATTAGATAAGAGTCAAGCTATTGCTTCTATTGGTCAAATAGAGCTGATGAATTTATTTTCTCAAACTTTTGCAAAATATAAATTAAATATTTCTCAGATTTTGCTTACATTAGAAGATACTGAGGAAAGAAGAAGATCTCTCAATGCAAAACGAACTTTTGATAATCTTTTTGAAAACGAACTTTTGATAATCTTTTTGAACTTGGTTTTATTCCTGTAGTAAATGAAAATGACACTATTGCAACGAGTGAAATAAAATATGGAGATAATGATAGATTAGCATCTAGGGTTGCGCAAATTACAAACGCAGATACCTTAATTTTATTATCTGACGTTGATGGTTTGTATACAAAAAATCCTAAAATTTTTAAGGATGCTAAACTTATAAAAAAAATTGATGACCTAAAAAAAGATCTAAAAAAAATTTATATTAAAGGCGTAAATGAATATGGAAGTGGTGGTATGCATACAAAAATTGAAGCAGCAAAAATATGTCAGCTTGCTGGTACTAGTATGGTTATTGCAAATGGACTATATTCAAATCCTATCTCAAAAATAATTGAAAAAAATAACTGCACCTGGTTTAGTCCAAAAATTTCAAAGTTAGATGCTAGAAAAAAATGGATAATAAGTTCTGTAGCACCTAAAGGAGCTTTAATAATTGATGATGGTGCTAAAAAAGCATTAAAATCTGGAAAAAGTTTGTTAGCAGCAGGAATTAAAAAAGTTTCGGGAAGATTTAACAAAGGTGATCATATTAAAGTATTGGATAAAAAAAATAACGAATGTGCTAGAGGGTTAAGTTCCTTTACTTCTGATGAGGTGACTAAAATTATGGGTCATCACTCTAATGAAATTGAAAAATTATTAGGCTATGTTGCAAAATCAGAAGTTATTCATAAAGATGATATGGTGGAAATTTAAATGATTAAATATATGAATTTAATTGGAATAAAAGCTCGAAAAGCTAGTGAGTATAAAGTTACAACTGAAGTAAAAAATAAAGTCTTAAATGATTACGCATATTATAAATCAAAATTCAAAAGATATTAATTACGCAAGAAAAAGAAGGTTAAAAGAGAACTTAATAAAAAGACTTCATTTAGATGAAATTAAATTGAATGGAATTATAAATTCTATTTTAAAAATAGCTAAATTAAGGGATCCTATAAATAACACTTTAGAAAAATGGAAAAGACCAAATGGTTTGAGCATAAAAAGAGTATCAATACCAATTGGAGTTATTGGTGTTATTTATGAAAGTAGACCAAATGTAACTTCAGATGTTGCTAGTCTTTGTTTTAAATCTGGAAATGTAGTGATTTTGAAAGGAGGCTCTGAGGCCATAATACAATTTATTGATTCAAAACAAAGGAGGCTTGTGGATATTATGCTTTCTAAGATGAAAAAATATATCGATGTCATCATACCTCGTGGTGGAAAAAATTTAGTTAAAAAAGTTTTAGAATTATCCAAAGTACCTATAATTGGGCACTTAGAGGGGCTTTGTCATACTTATATAGATAAAGATGCAGAATTAAAAATGGCTAAAGAAATTGTCTATAACGCTAAATTAAGAAATACAAGTATTTGTGGTGCGACTGAAACTATTCTTATTCATAAAAATATAGTCAAAAAATTTAGTAATCCTATTTTGCAGGAACTTGAAAATAGTGGTTGTAAAATAATTGGCGATAAGATTTTGAAAAGTTATTACAATGGTCAAGTATATCCTGCAAAAGAAAAAGATTGGTCAACTGAATATTTATCATCAATTGTATCTGTTAAAGTTGTTAAAAATTCTGAAGAGGCAATTAAGCATATTAACAAATACGGAACTATGCACACTGACTCCATCATTACAAAAAATAAAAAGACAGCAAAATATTTCCTAAAAAATGTTAAAAGCTCAATTGCAATGCATAATACCTCAACTCAATTTGCTGATGGCGGTGAATTTGGATTTGGTGGAGAAGTTGGAATTTCTACTAATACGCTACCACCAAGAGGTCCTGTAGGTTTAAATCAATTGATTTCATATAAATATGAAATCACTAGTAATGGTAAAATAAGAAATTAAATTGAATAACACAAAAATAAAAATTGGTGTATTAGGTGGATCGTTTGATCCTGCTCATAAAGGACATTTGGCAATTTCTAAGGAAGCAAAAAAAAGATTCAAACTCAAAAAAGTTATTTGGGCAATTACAAAAAAAAATCCATTTAAAATAGAGAGCAAGACATCTGTTGCTAACAGAATTAAATATTGTAAAAAAATTATTAGTACAAATTCATTTATTAAGGTTAAATTTTATGAAAAAATTATTAAATCAAATAAAACTATTAATTTAATCAATCATTTAAAAAAAGATAAAAGCATTGAAATTTATTTTTTAATGGGTGCCGACAACCTTATTAATTTTCATAAATGGCATAAATCTAAATTAATTTCACAAAAATGTAACATCCTAGTTTTTGATAGACATGGGTATAAAAAAAATTCTTTAAAATCAAAGACATTTAAGCAACTTAATAAGACCAATCTAGAGTTTATTGAGTTTAATAAAGTCAACATTTCATCTTCTCAATTAAGAAAAATTTGATAATCTAAATTCAATTAATGGACAAAATTTCAGACCTAAAAGAAATTGTAATCAACACACTAGATCTAAATAAAGCTCAAGACATTGTAACTATTGATCTTAAAGACAAAAGTTCTATGGCTGATTACATGATCATAGCAAGTGGAACATCATCTAGACATATTCAATCTTTATCAGAACAAGTTTTAGAAAAACTTAAAAATAACGGTGTAAAAGACTCAAAAATTGAGGGTAAAGAAAGTGGAGAATGGAAACTTGTTGATGGGATTGATTTGATTGTTCATATTTTTCATCCAGAAAAAAGAAAATTTTATGAATTAGAAAAAATTTGGTCAGAGCTAATTCCAAAAGAAAAAGTGATGATATGAAAAAAATTAAATTTTTATTATTAATTTTTTTTTCCGTTTTTTATTTAAATAAAACAGTTATTTCAGCTGAAATTGATATTTATAAAAAAATTGATCTCTTCGGTGAGGTTCTAGAAAAAATTAATAAAGAATATGTTGATGAGTTCAATCAATCTGAGAGTATGGACTCTGCTATCAATGGACTTTTACAATCCTTAGATCCTTATTCATCCTACATGTCTCCTAAAATTTTTGATGAAATGCAAACAGAAACCAGTGGTGAATTTGGTGGACTAGGAATTGAAGTTAGCATGGAGGCTGGTGTGGTAAAAGTAATTTCACCAATAGATGATACACCTGCATCTAGGGCTGGATTAAAAGCTGGTGATTACATAGTCAAAATAAATGATGTCCAGGTTCAAGGAAAATCATTAAGTGAAGCTGTTGATTTAATGAGAGGACCTGTAGGTTCTGGAATAGAGTTAACAGTAAGACGAAGAGGCGAAAGAAAAGCGCTAACATTTAATATCATAAGAGAAGTTATTCAGGTTCAATCTGTAAAATCTGAAATTATAGATGAAAATATTGGATACATCAGGCTTACTTCATTTAACGATAACAGTAGTGATCAAATAGAAAAACAAATTAAAAAACTTAAAAAAGATAAAAACTTAAATTCATTTATTTTAGATTTAAGAAATAATCCTGGAGGTCTTTTATCTCAAGCAATAAAGATATCAGATTTTTTTCTGGAAAATGGAGAGATAGTTTCAACAAAAAGCAGAAAAAAATCTGAAAATAGAAAATGGTTTGCAAAAAAAGGAGATATTACCGATGGAAAAACACTATTGGTTTTAATTAACTATGGTTCAGCATCTGCATCTGAAATTGTTGCTGGAGCTTTAAAGGATCACAAAAGAGCAATCATCGTTGGTGAAAATAGCTTTGGTAAAGGTTCTGTCCAATCCATTATTCCTTTAAAAAATCGTGGTGCTATCAGATTAACTGTCGCAAAATATTATCTTCCTTCTGGAAAATCTATTTCTGAAGTAGGTGTTAGACCAGATATTGAAGTAAATGAAGAAGGTGATGATTTTAGAATAAAAACTGATACTGATAATCAATTAAACTACGCTATTAAGTTACTTAACGGATAATATGAATAAAAATTTTAAAGATTTACCACTGAGAAGTGGGGTCGGAATTGTGTTATTGAATAAAGAAAATAAAGTATTCGTAGCAAAAAGAATAGATAATCCTAAAAATTTTTGGCAAATGCCTCAGGGTGGTGTTGATGAGGGAGAGGATAATTTAAAAGCTGCATTTAGAGAACTAGAGGAAGAAACAAGTATCAAAAGCGTAGAACTTATAAAAGAATTAGATGGTACATTAACCTATGATTTACCTGATAGATTACTAGGTATTATTTGGAAAGGTAAGTACAAAGGTCAGAAGCAAAAATGGTTTTTAATGCGATTTATTGGAAATGATAATGAAATAAATATTAATACATCTAATCCAGAATTTTTAGATTGGAAGTGGATTGACTTAGATTTAATTACTGATGTTGTTGTTGATTTTAAACATCATGTTTACAAAGAACTTAAAGAAAAAGTAAAAAAATTAATTTAGAGTTTTTAAAACTTCAACTTTTTGATCTGCTAAATATTTAGATTGATCGTTAATATCGGTTTTATTAGCCTCTTCTTCTGCCTGTTTAAGTAAATCTTGTTGCTTTGATTTATCCATATCAGCAAGATTAAAAATTGTACTTGTTAAAATAGATAGATTGTTATTTTTAAACTCAACAATCCCATCTTCAACATAGTAATTTTCATCACCTGATTTTGATAAAATCTTAATTATCCCAGGTTTCAAAAAGGAAATAATAGAAATATGATCCTTCAATATTCCCATCTCTCCTTCAAAAGCAGGGACCACAACTTCTGAAACATCATCTTTTACTAAAAAAGATTTTTCAGGATTTACTATTTCAACTTTAAACTCTTCGCTCATTAAGCAGCAGCTTCTTGTTCCATTTTCTTAGCTTTTTCTATAGCTTCTTCAATTGTTCCAACCATATAAAAAGCAGCTTCAGGTAAGTGGTCATACTCACCTTTACAGATTGCATCAAAACCTTTGATAGTTGAGTCAAGATCAACAAGTTTTCCTGGAGAACCAGTGAATACTTCTGCAACAAAGAATGGTTGAGATAAAAATCTCTGGATTTTTCTTGCTCTTGCTACAACTAATTTATCTTCTTCTGATAACTCATCCATACCAAGAATAGCTATAATATCTTGTAGTGATTTATATGATTGTAGAATTCGTTGAACATCTCTTGCTACTCTATAATGTTCATCTCCAACAATTCTTGGATCTAAAATTCTTGATGTAGAATCAAGTGGATCTACAGCAGGATAAATACCAATTTCTGCAATTTGTCTTGAAAGTACAGTCGTTGCATCCAAGTGAGCAAACGATGTGGCTGGAGCAGGGTCTGTTAAATCATCAGCAGGTACATAAATTGCTTGTACAGATGTAATTGACCCTTTGTTTGTAGTAGTAATTCTTTCTTGTAGGTTTCCCATGTCAGTAGCTAATGTCGGTTGATATCCAACAGCAGATGGAATTCTTCCTAACAAAGCTGAAACCTCTGATC
>LUMO01000075.1_pt1 | contig 15318 bp, 11 predicted proteins | sample 729611 | NCBI WGS metagenome assembly LUMO01 (sample SAMN03860261, study PRJNA289734) | marine metagenome | biome: seawater column; feature: ocean; material: water; isolation source: Red Sea water column Station 22 - depth 10m | place: Saudi Arabia: Red Sea | collected 2011-10-15 | depth 10 m
GTGCTTATAATTAATGCTTTTTTCATTAATGCCTCTAGCTCTTGCAAACTTTATGTAATCAGTCTGAAGTATTTCCATCATTTCAGCTCTGACGAGTCTTATTATATAGGTCATTTGAAAAAGACTTAAAGTAACTGATGGTAATATAATTGCTTTTAAACCTGATATGGTTAAAAAGCCTGTCGACCAAAATCCTAGATCTACCACCTCACCTCTTCCAAACGATGGTAGAACGCCTAATATAACTGCAAAAAGATAAATAAATAAAATACCAATTACAAAAGTTGGAAGAGAAACACCTAATAAAGAAACTGCTAAGATAAAATCACTCAAAAAACCTTTTCTTTTTATGCCTGTATATACTCCCAATAAAGTACCAGAAACCAATGCAATTAGAGCAGATATTAAAACTAATTCAATTGTTGCAGGTAATCTTTCAATGATTAATTCTGATACAGGTCTTCTTAATTGATAAGATATTCCAAATTCTCCTTTAGAGGCATTAATTATAAACCTAGTAAATTGTACATGAATTGGGTCCATTAAACCCAAGGTTTCTCTTAACTCAGCTCTTTCTTCATCTGATGTTTCCTCACCCACCATGTTATTTATTGGGTCTCCTACAAAATTAAAAAGAGAAAAAGATACAAAAGCTACGACAAGCATAACCATTGCAGATTGAAACAATCGTTTAAAAAAATACTTTATCAATTTATGAAATTTTATTTTTATACAAGCCCTTTAATTAAAAAGGGCTTGTAATAAATTATTTAGTCAAAGCTCGCAAAACGGAATAACGGTTCGTTATTCGGTCTTATCGGAACATTAACATCTTTTTTTGCAGCCCAAGATATAACTTGGTGATGTAAAGGAAGATAAGAAATATCATCTTTTACTATTTTCCAAGCTTTAGCTATCGCAGCATTTCTCTTATCTAGGTTAACTTCACCTTCCATAACTCTTATCGCGGCATCTACATCAGAGTTACTAAAATTAACTCTGTTCCAGCTTGCTCCACTTTCATATAAGTAATGGAAAACATAATGACTATCTAAAGTTGGAACTCCCCAACCTAACATATAAAAGTCACCTTGATTATCTTTTAGTTCTTTAAAGTGCTTACTTTTTGTTTGGGCAAATAAATTTACTTTAACACCGATTTTACCTAACATACCAACAACAGCTGTGCATATAGCTTCATCATTTACATATCTGTCATTTGGACATCTAAGCTCAACTTCAAATCCATTCGGATATCCAGCATCAGCTAGAAGTTTTTTTGCAGCAGCTACATCATAAGGAAGTCTTTTATCAAGTTCTTCTGTGTATCCGTTAACACCTGGAAAAGTAATTATTCCAGCAGGTTCACTTAAACCTCTCATTACTTTTTTCTTAATAGCTTCAATATCTATAGCTTGATAAAGAGCTTGTCTAACTGCTTTCTTTTTGAATGGATTATCACCTGTATTACCTGTTCTAAGTTTATCTGCTCCCTGATCCATTCCTAGGAATATAGTTCTCATTTGAGCAGTGCTTTCAACTTTGTGAGCAGGTGAATTTTTAATTCTAGCTAAATCTTGCACAGGTGCATCAGTAACAACATCAATTTCACCAGATAAAAGAGCTGCAACTCTAGTAGCTGCATTTTTTATAGGTAGTAGATGAATTTCTGTTACTTTGTCATCTTTCATAGTACCCCACCATTTTTTATTACGTTTGAAAACTGTTTTAGTATTTGGTTCTCTTAATGTAATTTTAAATGGTCCAGTTCCCATAGCATTTGTAGCTGAAAATGTTTCTTGTCCAGCATCCCAGTTCTGCGCCATAACTGCAAAATTCTTTTCACTCCATTTTTTTGACATTATAAAAATGTTTGAAAGTTGGTTTAAAAGAATTGGATTTGGTTTACTTGTTGTAATTTCTACTGTGTAGTCATTAACTGCTTTTACACCTGATACTGTACTAATATATTCTTTAAAATCAGATGTTCTTTGTTTTGCTCTTAAAATACTAAATACAACGTCTTCAGATGTAAATGGAGTTCCATCAGAAAATTTAACATCTTCTCTTAATTTAAAGATCCAAGTATTAGGACCTTGAGTTCTCCACTCTGTTGCTAGTTGAGGTCCAATTTTCATATCTAATCCTCTGGTAACTAGAGCTTCGTATACTTGTCTAGATACTTGAGTGGTAGGACCTTCGTTTTGAGCATGAGGATCAAGTGTTAAACTATCACCCTGCATTGACCATTTAATAGTTTTTGCAAACGCTTGTGTTGGAGCAAAAGCTAGAAAAAAAGCCAATAAAATTTTTATAAAATACCCATACTTCATTTCTCTCTCCTATATTATTAAAATAAAAATCTAACTTATTAATTATGTAAACTAAAGTGATTTAATTCACTATTTTTTTGAAGTTTTCGTAAAGAATTTTAGAATATTTGTTCATAGATTGAATGTTGTCTTTCGCATCACTATCAAATTTATCAAGAGCTCCTTGTCCTAACTGACTCTCTAAAGCAGACTTATATTCAGGCACACATCCCCATTCTCCTACAGTGGTATCTTTTATCTCTATGTGAAATTGAATACCGTAAGCATGTTTTTTGTATTTAAAAATTTGGTATTTCGTTTCAGGAGATGACGCTAAAAGAGTTATATCATTATTATTTTCTAGATTTTGAACTTCATATGAATGCCATTGGAGTGATTTAATAATATCAGGATATTCTTTAAATAATAAATCGTCCTTTTTACTGTTTAAAAAATTAATGTCTAAAATACCTATCTCTGGATTTTTTGATTTAACTACTTTACCTCCAACTACCTCTCCTAATAATTGACAACCTAAACAAAAACCTAAATATGGTTTATTTAAGTCTACTACAAATTCTTTGATTTTTTTTTTCTCTTCTATTAACCAAGGGTAATCTTTTTCCATCCAAGTATCCATTGGTCCGCCCATACAAAACATTGCATCAAATCCAGTTAAATCATCAGGTATTTTTTCTCCTTCGTCAAGTTCTACAGTTTTAATATGAACTTTATCCTTTAACATTAAATCTTTAATATAACCAGGATCCTCAATTTTAATGTGTTGAAGAACAATTATATTTTTCATGTAGCTGGCTTGAGTAATTTTAAAATTTTTTTATGATTTGATAAATTATTTGAAACAATTATGTTTCCACCTAATGAAGCATCTTTATTATCCCATGTAGTAATTATTCCACCTGATGCTTTAATAATTGGTATTATCGGATGTATATCCCAAATTTTGTTTGCACATTGAGCTACAATATCTAGTCTTCCCTCTGCTAATTGGCAATATGTTAGTGCATCGAAACATGGAAACTGCATTCTCTTGATAAATTTCATTATTTTTTTTTGTTTTTGAAAAGATAAAGTTCCGTGAAAAGCAGCAGCTAATTTCAAATAATCAAATTTTATTTTTTTGTTTACTTTTAATTTTCTTTTTTTTCCATTTTCAAACACAAAAGCAGATTTATCATCTTGATTTAAATAGTATCTTTTCATTCTTGGAAAATTTGCTAAACCAACTATAGGGGCGTCGTTATAATTTAGAGAAATTAAATTGCTCCATGTAGGATTTCCAGCGACAAATGATCTTGTCCCATCAATTGGGTCAATTATCCATGAAAATAGACTTTTTGTTTTTTTTGCTCCAAACTCTTCACCGATAATTTGATGATCTGGGAACTTATCATTAATCTTTTTTCTTATAAATTTTTCAAAAGCTTTATCAGCACTGGTAACGGGATCATAACCTTTACCTTTTAACTTGTTATTAATTGTAAAAGTTTTGTTAAGTTTAGTATAATAAAAATTAGTTAAATCCTTAGCAAGCTTATTCAAAAAGGTGTAATAAATCTTGAAATCTTTTGTTTTTTTGAAGGTCATTTATCTGATGAGTAATAGTTAAAATATACAACTAGTTCAAATAAAATATCTTGAAAATTTTAGAATTTGATAGAAGAATCCAGATAGATGAAAATAGAAATCGATTCTAAAAAAGTATTTATAAATAGTGGGAATAATAAAGAAGAAATACATCCATTTTGGCTTAGAGAAAGAATAAATAACGAAGATGCTCTGGATAAAGGAAATCAACAAAGATTATTTGATCCAAATTCTATAAATACTAACATTGATATAGAAAAAATTGAGAATGAAGATGGATTACTTAATTTATTTTTCAATGATGGAACCAATTATAAAATAAAAGAAGATCAAATATTAAATGAGTATAAATCACAAAATCTTGATCCTATTTCAATTGATAAAATTAAATGGGATTCAAATTTTAATAATTTTCAAAAATTTAAATTTGAAAATGATATTTTTGAAAAAAAAATCATGTATGATTTATTAGTATCATTCTATAAATATGGTTTTGTAGTTTTAACTAATGTTACAACTGAAGATAATTTTATTATTAAATTTGCAAATTCAATTGGCAGTGTAAGAAGAACTAATTTTGGGGAATTTTTTAATGTAAGATCTGTGCCTAATCCAAATGATTTGGCTTATACATCATTAGCATTATCTCCACATACAGATAATCCGTATAGAAAACCAGTTCCTTGTGTTCAATTATTGCATTGTATTACAAATAATGTGAGTGGAGGAAATTCTACCTTGGTTGATGGTTACACAGTAAGTGAAAAAATCAAAGAGGATTATCCAGAATATTATGAAATTTTATCTTCAGTTAAAGTAAAATTTAAATTTATAGACAATACAGTTGTTCTAGAAGATATGTCTGAGTTAATTAAATTGGATGAAAAAAATAATTTTAAACAAGTTAGATTTAGTCCAAGATTAGATTATGCTCCGATATTAGAAAAATCAAAATTGGATTTATTCTATAAAGCTAGAAATAAAATTTCTGAATTATATAACTCTGATAAATATAAAGTTGAATTTAAATTAGAAACTGGAGATTTATTAATGATGGACAATCATAGATTACTTCATGGAAGAACAAAGTATGATGTTAACGAAGGTGATAGATATTTACAAGGATGCTACATTGATTTCGACAGTACAGAAGGTAAACTTAGACATTTAAAAAGAAAATTTAATCTTTAAATAATTCTTTTATTTTTTCTTCAGCGTTTTTTATCGACTTTTCATAATCTAAAGCCATTTGATCTGCTGCAACTATATCGATTTTTTTAATACCAAAAAAATTTAACATATGTATCAACCACGGAGTTAAAAAGTCTTCTTCACCTTGTATTTTTGTTCCGCCAGAAGTAATTACTAAATATACCTGCTTATCTTCTAATAAACCTTTTCTTCTTCCGTCATCCCCATATTTAAATGTCAATTTTACTCTGGCTGCAAGATCAGCCCAAGCTTTAAGGGTTGCTGGTGGGCCAAAATTATAAATTGGCACTGATATAATAATTACATCACATTCTTTTAACTCTGATACTAACTTATCAGACAATTCAAACATTTTTTTATGTTCATCTGTTTGCTCATTCTCTGGAATTTTCATTCCAGACTCAGTTAAACCAGATATAAAAAGCATTTCGTCATCTAGGTCTCTATAAATGACCTCATCATTATCTTTTTTAACTTTATCAAGTATTTTTTTTGCAAGCATCCTTGAGGTAGAACCCTCTTTTCTAGCGCTGCAATCGATTTGGTATATTTTCATTTTTATCCAAGTTTTTGAAGTATAGGAAAATACTTTAATATGTAAAATCCTAAAGCTTGCAACTGGTTTGTAATCATTAATATTCCTGTTATCAATAATAATCCTCCACCAACTCTTGAAATAGTTATCATTTTTGATTTTAGATTTTTTGTAACAACCATAAAACGTTGAATCAAATAACCTGATGCAATAAATGGTAGTGCTAAACCAAGTGAATAGAACACAAGTAACAATATACCTCGGTTCAAACTTTGCTCAATTGAAGCTAGAGCTAATATTGATCCCAAAATAGGTCCAATACATGGAGTCCATCCAAATCCAAATGCCATACCAACTAATATTGAGCTAAAATTTCCTGATTTAATCTCAGTATTAATTCTTTTTTCATAATTTAAAAACTTAATATTAATTAATCCCATAATATGAAGGGAGAAAATGATTATTATACTTCCTGCAATAATTCTTAATTCAAAAGAGTTACTTAAAATTAAAGAACCTAAAAAAGTTGCGGTAGCTCCAAAGCTTATAAAAACAATGGAAAAACCAAAAGTAAATAAAACTATAGGGAATATATTAATTGTTTTTTTTTCTAATAACTCATTTAAAGAGCTTCCAGAAATATAAGATATATATCCAGGTATTAATGGAAGTACACATGGAGACAAAAAGCTTATCAATCCAGCTCCAAATGCAACAAATAATTCTATCATTTAACCAGTATTTTTCATTGCAGCTGAAATACCTGCAATAGATGTTAATAATGCATCATTAAGATCATTTTTTTTATCTGAATTTAATTTTTTATTTTTGATTTTATTCATAACTACTGCTTGAATTATATTTAATACTTCTGTGTAAATATTTCTTACAATAACTCCTGATCTAAACTTTTTTCTTTCATTTATAATTTCTTTAGGCGTAATCTTTTTATTTAATTTTTTAATAACTTCGAATTGGAACCTAAGTTTTTTTCCAACTCTTTTTAAATCTTTATCAGCTAAGTATTCCTCATATATTTTTGAAATATCTGGGTCCACTTTTGAAATTACCATATCCAAGATATCCATCATTGAATTGAAGAAAGGCCAATTTTTTTCCATATCTATTAGTGTTTTCTCAAATTTTTCTATCGATGAATATCTTAAAGCTTCTGCACTTCCAAGCCATGCTGGGAGCATTAGTCTTATTTGTGTCCAAGCAAATACCCAGGGTATTGCTCTTAAACCTTTGATATTATCAATATTCTTTCTTTTAGACGGTCTTGATCCAATTGAAAGTTTTCCTAAAGACACATGTGGCGTAACGGTTTTAAAATATTTAATAAAATCTGAACTTTGATTAATATTTTTTCTATATGAACTTTTTGAAATATCAGACATTTTTTCAATTAGATTTCTCCAATCTTTTTTAGGGACTGGCGGTGGGGTTAATGTTGCCTCCATTACCGCTCCTATATAGCTACATAAATTATAAATTGCTAAAGGCTGATATCCATATTTCTGCTGAATAACTTCTCCTTGATCGGTTATTCTAATTTTTCCATTAACTGTATTTGGCGGCTGAGATTTTAAAGTAGCTTGAATTGGGCCTCCACCTCTACCCGCTGAACCACCTCTTCCATGAAAGAAAGTAACATCTATTTTATATTTTTTTGCAATTTTAATAATTTCTTCTTGAGCCTTATATTGATGCCAACTTGCACAAATTTTTCCAGCATCTTTGCTTGAGTCTGAATATCCAATCATGACTTCTTGTTTATTTTTTATTAAATCTCTGTACCACTTTAATGAAAACAAGCTGGCCATTATTGATTTTGCATTAATTAAGTCATCTAATGTTTCAAATAAAGGGACAACTCTTAATTTATTCTTAATATTTGCTTCTTTTTGCAAATATAAAACAGAGAGAATGTCAGATGCAGATGATGTCATTGAAATAACATAAGCCCCCAAACATTCAGGTGGCTCTTCAGATAAAATTTTAAATGTTGACCAAACTTCTTTGTTTTCTTTATTTTTAAAATTAAAATTTTTGATGAAATTGGATTTTTTTTTCATCTTAGATGATAAAAATTTAATTTTTTCCTCCTCACTCCATTTTAAATAATTGTGTTTATTTTTTTTCTGAACAAGTTCATTAATTAATTGTGAGTGTCTAGATGATTCTTGTCTAATATCTAGTTTTGCTAAATTAATTCCAAAACATTTTGCTCTTCTCATTAAGTCTAATAATTCACCGCTTGCGATATTTTCACTTTGATTTTCCTCTAAAGATTCACGGACAATTCTAAGGGGTTTTAAAATTTCTTCTTTTGAGTTTAGCAATTTGTTATAGTCTAAAGGTTTTTTGTTCACTATAAACTGTTCAATTGCTCGATGAGTAAATCGCATTTTATCTCTTAAAGGTCTTAAGAAAACTCTGTAAGGTTCAAATGATTTTCCTGTAAGTTTTTGAATTTTTTTTGAACACTTTTTCATTGAATATGATCTAATTAATTTCGTGAGTTCTTTTTCATACAATTTTGCCGCTTCCCATCTTGATAATAACAAAACTTCTTTTGTTACTTTTGAAGTTACATTTGGATTTCCGTCTCTATCACCTCCCATCCATGATCCAAACTCAATAGGATTAAAATTTTTTGGCAAACCTTTACCCATATTTTTCAAAAATATATCATTGAGTCTTCTGTAGACTTTTGGAATAGTTTCCCAAAGACTATCCTCTATTATTGCAAGACCCCATCGCGCTTCATCGGCTGGAGACGGTTTTGATCTTTTTAAGTCATCTGTATTCCAGATAATGGTAAATTCATCATGAATTTTTTTATTTAAAGATTTTATTTTTGAAGAATGATCTTTAAATAACTCTCTATCTTCAAGTATTTCTGTAATTTTATGATATTTTTGAATTAAAGTTCTTCTTTTGACCTCTGTTGGATGAGCTGTCAAAACTATTCCAATATTTAGATTTTTTGCAAAACTATAAATTTTATTATTATTAATTTTTTTATTTTTAAATAATTTCTCAAAAATTTCCTCTATAAAAATATTTTTTTGATTTTTATCGTCTCTTTTATTTTCATATTGATTAAGTTGTCTAGATGCATCAATAGATTCTGCTAGATTTATAAAATTCATGAAATGATTAAATGCTCTTGCAATCTTGTAAGTATTTTTTGGATTTATACTTTTTATTTCTTTAGATATTTTTTTATATGATCTTTTTTGTTTTCTGTTTGCTTTTGACAACTTTCTAATTTTTTCAACAAGATTATAAAAACTTTCTCCTTCTTGTTCTTTAATTACATTCCCAAGTACAGTTCCTAAAAATTTAACATCTTCTCTTAAAGTTTTTGTGGGTATTCTCTCATAGTAAAGATCTCTTTTTATCATAAGTTAATTTTAAATTTTTTATTAATCATTCCAAATACATTTGTTTTAATTTTAAAAAGATTTCCAGAAAGAGGAAAGAGTTTTAACTCTTTTTTGCTCATACCCTTTATTGCAGTAGTTACAAATAACTCCGAATTTCTGTAACCTCCGAATGTACAATTTGTTATATTTTTTGTAGGCATATTAACACTATGTAACTTATTACCTTTCTTATTATAAACTGAAATACAAGATCCATTATAATGACAAATCCATAAGTTTTGGTAATTATCTAATGTCATTCCATCAGGAGATCCCTCATTTTTACGAAATTTAATAAATATTTTTTTACTTATAACTTTTAAGTTTTTATCTATATAGATTTTATAAACTATTTTTTTTTTACTATCAGTATGATAAAAACATCTTTTATTTATAAATGCTGGTCCATTTGTTATCATATAATTTTTATCTACTTGATTTAAATTTAAATTACTATCTAGACAATAGAGAGATCCATTATGAATATTTCTCTCTAAGTTATCCATAGTTCCAAACCATAATCTTCCTTGATGGTCTGTTTTCCCATCATTTATTCTATTATTTTTAAATTTTTTCTCTATTTTAATTGAAATTTTTTTATTTTTTTTTTTTAAATCAACTATTCTAATTTCACCTTGTAAACCTAATACAAAAGTATTTTTTGAAACATGTGCTAAAAATCCAATTTCTTTTTCGATCTTGTAAATTTTTTTATTTTTGTTTTTGTAATTAAGCTTGAATATCTTTTTTTTTTTTATATCGACATAATAAAGTGAATTATGTTCTTTAACCCAAGTTACTCCTTCGCCTAAAATGCATTTTGAATTCCATAAAACTTCTGGTTGCGAGGTTTTAATTTTATGCATTAATAAATATAAAATTTTAAATTTATATTTGTATCACTTTTGAATTTTGCTCACCTAAGTTATCTATATTTAATTTAAGTACATCTCCAGCTTTTAAAAATTGTTGTGGCTTCATTCCCATTCCTACACCTGGCGGTGTTCCGGTAGTTATAATATCTCCTGGCTGAAGAGACATAAATTTACTTACATAAGAAACAATTTTATCAACATTAAAAATCATAGTATTTGTATTTCCTGTTTGCATTCTAATACCATTTAAATCTAAGCTCATATTAAGGTTATTTACATCTGATATTTCATCTTTTGTAACTAGATATGGTCCAATAGGTCCGTAGGTATCATGAGATTTTCCCTTAACCCATTGTCCCATTTTTTCTATTTGCCACTCTCTTTCACTCAGGTCATTTACTAAGCAGTATCCTAAAATATAATCTTGAGACTGATTTTCTTTAATATGCTTTGCTTCTTTTCCTATTACAATTCCCAACTCCACTTCCCAATCTAATTTTTTTGATCCACTAACAAGTTCAATATTATCATTTGGTCCAGAAATACAACTCGTTGCTTTCATAAATACTATTGGTTCAGTTGGTGGTTCTGCTCCAGTTTCAGCAGCATGATCTGAATAATTAAGTCCAATTGCAATAAATTTTCCTGGATTAGCAACACAAGAACCTATTCTTTCATTTGAAGAAATTTCGGGTAAATCAGACAAATTAGTTTCTTGCAACCTAGATATGTTTTTAAAATTTAATGTGCGAGGCTCTAAGTCAGACAAAATAGAACTTATATCTCTTATTTTTCCATTTTTGTCTAAAGCCGCTGGTTTTTCATTTCCATTAGATCCAATTCTCAGTAATTTCATTTTATCTCCTTTAATTTTTAAATTGTCATTCCCCCATCTACAGAAAAAACATTTCCAGTAGTAAATGTTGATTCATCACTTCCTAGATATATCGCAAAATCAGCAATTTCTTGTGCAGTGCCTAATCGCCCCATTGGTTGTCTAGCAATAAAGTCTTTTTTAGCTTTTACAGGGTCTTTGCTTTGTCTCACTCTATCTTCCCATGATGGAGTAAATACTGTTCCAGGTGCAATTGCATTACATCTTATATTTTTTTTAACAAAATCAGAGGCAATAGATTTAGTAAGCCCTATAATAGCAGCTTTTGTAGCTCCATACACAAATCTATTTGGTAAACCTTTAATGCTAGAAACTACAGATGAAATATTAATTATGCTGCCTGAGTTATTTTTTAACATAATTGGTAGTGTTGATTTACACATAAAATACATTGATTTGATATTAACATTAAATGAAAAGTCCCAGTCATTTTCATCACATTCTAAAATTGTTCCATGATGAACAAATCCTACTGCATTAAATAGAATATCTATCTTATCAAATTTCTTAATAAATTTTTTTATTGAATCATTATCTGTTGAGTCAAGTTTCTGAACTTCAATTTTTGGAAACTCTTTTTTCAATTCATTCAAAGTTTTATCATTTATATCTGTTGCAATTACCTTGGCCCCCTCATTACTGAATGCAATAGCTGTAGCTTTACCTATTCCTTGACCAGCAGCTGTCACTATTGCAATTTTATCTTTCAATCTATTTGCCATTTCTGTTTAACTCCTCAATTTGTATGTACAATGAACTGTGATCTTTTTCAGAATGATTGTTATCAACTAAATCTTGATACATTTCTTTAATTAATTTAGAAATTGGTAGTTTGAAATTGAAGTTTTCTGCACTTTCTAAAATATTATTCATATCTTTTAAATGTGTAGATGTTTTACCACCTGGTTCAAAATTATTCTCTATCATTTTTTTTCCATGATTTTTAAGTATTTTGCTATCAGCAAAACCACCTTCGACTGCTTTAATAAATTTATTTGGGTCTGCTCCAGATTTTTTACAAAGATGTATAGCTTCTGCTACAGCTCCAATAGTAACACCTACAATTATTTGATTAGCTAACTTTGCTATTTGACCACATCCTATAGGTCCTACTAATGTTGGATTTCCCATTGTATTTAAAAGATTTAGTGCTTTATTAAAAACTTCTTTTTGTCCTCCAACCATTATAGCTAAATTACCATTTTTGGCTCCCGACGTTCCGCCAGAAACAGGTGCATCTAAAAAATATATTTCTTTTTTTTTTAAAATTTCATTAATCTTTTTTGATGTAACTGGTTTTGTAGAACTCATATCTATAACAATTGAATTCTTTTTTATATTTTCCAAAAAATCTTTATTGCTAATTACTGATAAAACTGCATCATCGTCTGAGAGCATAGTTATTATAATTTCGGATTTTTCAACTGCTTCCTTAATTGAATTTACTACCTCAGCTCCATTTTTTGATAAACCTTGTGCTTTTTTATTTGTTCTATTAAATGCAGTAAGATTAAAACCTGCCTTAAGGATATTTTGTGCCATTGGGTAACCCATTAAACCAGTTCCTATTATTGATACGTTTTCCATGTTTAATGTGAATGTCTTGGAGTTCCTTTTTTTTCAACAATTCTATTATAAACTGATCTAGTTTTAATACATGCTCCATCCTCTAATTGACCCACTGTTAATCTAGACAGTTCTTGCCATGGAGTTTGATTATTAATTATTTTAATTTTATTTTTAGATCTTCTTTTTTTAAATTCATTAGCTGTTATTAGAAGATCAACTCTTTTTTTATTTAAATCAATTTTTATTTTATCTCCTGTTTTAATTATACCTATGTCTCCACCCGCAGCTGACTCTGGTGAAACGTGAAGTATAGAGGGGCTTTCTGAAGTTCCACTTTGTCTACCATCACCAAGTGTTGGTAATGCATTTATGCCTTTTTTAAGTAAAGCATCTGGTGGTTGCATATTAACTACTTCTGCAGAACCTGGATATCCTATAGGTCCACAACCCCTAATGATTAAAATTGATTTTTCATCTATATTTAATTTTTTACTATTAATTCTTTTGTGATAGTCCTCAGGTCCTTCGAATACTACTGCTTTACATATAAATAAATTAGGATTGTCTGGGTCAGATAAGTATCTTTTTTTAAATTCATCGCTTATTACAGATGTCTTCATAATTGCAGAATTAAAGAAATTTCCTCTAAGTACTAAAAAACCAGCATTCTGGGACAGATTTTTTTTGAAAGTTTTAATAACTTTTGAATTAACTTTAATCTTCCTTTTTAAATTTTGACCCAAATTTTTTCCAGTAACTGTTTTTACTTTTGTATTTAGTTTTTTGTTTTTTATTAACTCTTTCATTACTGCTGGTATACCTCCTGCTTTATAAAACCCTTCCATTAAATATTTTCCAGCAGGTTGACAATCAACAAGAAGAGGTATTTTGTGTCCTAACTTTTGCCAATTTGACAAATCAAATTTTATTCCCGTATGCTTAGCTATAGCTAACAAATGAGTAGTTGCATTACTTGATCCTCCAATCGCGCTAGCAACTACAACTGCATTTTCAAATGCTTTTTTTGTCATTATTTTTGACGGAGTCAAATTTTCTCTAACCATATTTACAATTCTTTGACCAGTTTTATAAGAAATTTTTTTTCTTTCTGGGTAAGGCGCGGGTATAATTGCACAACCCGGTAGTGACATACCCAGTGCTTCTGCAATCGAATTCATTGTAGATGCGGTTCCCATTGTATTACAATGTCCGACACTTGGTGAAGATGCTGTAGCCATATCCATGAACTGATCATAATCAATTTCACCTTTTGAATACAATTTTCTTGCCTCCCAAATTATTGTTCCTGATCCAGCTTTTTGACCTTTGTAATGACCATCTAACATGGGTCCACCTGAGAGAATAATTGATGGAATATTTACAGTAGCTGCAGCCATTAATGCTGCAGGTGTAGTTTTATCACAACCAGTTGTTAAAACTACTCCATCCAAGGGATATCCATACAATACTTCAACTAAAGATAAATAACTTAGATTTCTATCTAAAGCAGCTGTTGGTCTTTTTCCAGTTTCTTGAATTGGATGAGTTGGAAATTCCATTGGTACCCCTCCAGCGTTCACAATTCCTTTTTTGATATTTTTACTTAAATCTAAAATATGTCTGTTACATGGAGAAAGATCACTTCCGGATTGAGCTATGCCAATTATTGGCTTACCTGACTGTAAATCTTTTCTTTTTAATCCGTAATTTAAATATCTCTCTAAATAAATTGCTGTAAGGCCTGGGTCTTTAGGATTATCAAACCATTCTTTGCTTCTAAGTTTAATTTTTTTCACAGAATAAGAATATTACGTTATACCAGCATCAACAATAAAGTTTTGTTTTGTACATCCTGATGAAACATCTGAAGATAAATAAAGTACAAGATTTGCTACATCGTTTGGCTTTAATTGTCTTTTTAGAGCTTGTTGATTTAGTATAAATTTTTTGTATTGGGGAGTAAGCCAATTTTTTATTTGTCTTTCGGTCGCAATCGAGCCCGGAGTTACAACATTTGATCTAATATTGTATTTTCCAAATTCTTGAGCGAATGATCTGCTAAGTCCAATCACAGCAGATTTTGCTGTTTCATAAACTACTTTATCTCCTTCTCCCAAAATCCAAGATACTGAACTTAAATTAACTATTGAGCCACTTTTATTTTTTATCATTCCTTTTATTACAGATTTAATCGCAAAAAAATAATGTCTAAGATTTACATTTATTCGATTTTCCCAGTATTTTTTATCAACTTTAAATGTAGAATGCCTGTCATCATTTGCAGCATTATTTATTAAGACCTCTATTATTCCGTGTTTTGATATAATTTTTTTTATTACACTCTGTAGTTTGTTAATATTGATAAGGTTACACTTATAAAATTTTGGTAATCTTAATTTTTTTTTATTAATTTTTTGTATTAATTTTTTTGATTCTTTCACATTATAATCAATAAAAAATACCTCAGCCTCTTGTTCACAAAAATATTCTACAATAGTTGCACCAATTCCTGAGCCTCCACCTGTGACTAATACTTTTTTATCTTTTAAATCAAAATATTTTACGTTCATTACTTTCTTCCAAGGCTAGCGGCACCTCTTACACCACTTGAGTCTCCAAATCTATTTTTTAGTATTTGTGTATTAACTGTATCACTAAAAACATATTTTTTTAGTTTAGAATTTATATTTCCATAAATTTGCTTCATATTTGAAACTCCCCCTCCTAATATAATAGCTCCTGGATCTATTATATTTATAATTTGAGCCAATCCTCTAGCTAGATAATCTAAATATTCATTAATAAATTCTAAAGCTTGATCATCTCCATTGTTCGCGTTTTCTTGAATAGTTTTAGCATCTAAATTCTTTTTATGTAA
>LUMO01000099.1_pt1 | contig 14541 bp, 16 predicted proteins | sample 729611 | NCBI WGS metagenome assembly LUMO01 (sample SAMN03860261, study PRJNA289734) | marine metagenome | biome: seawater column; feature: ocean; material: water; isolation source: Red Sea water column Station 22 - depth 10m | place: Saudi Arabia: Red Sea | collected 2011-10-15 | depth 10 m
CCATAGCTCTGGCAAGTTGCGTAGCTTGATTTATATCTGATCCACTACCTCCACCTGCTCCTGTTGATATATTATCTTTTCCAAAAATTACTTCTTCAGCAACTCTTCCACCAAAACAAACTGCCAACCTTGCTTTTAAATATTTTATAGAATGACCATGTTTATCTCTTTCTGGCAAATTCATAACCATACCTAATGCTCTACCCCGAGGAATTATAGTTGCTTTATGTATAGGATCATAACTTGGCATGTTGAAAGATACCAGCGCATGACCCCCTTCATGATAAGCTGTTAATTTTTTTTCATCCTCTGTCATCACCATCGAACGTCTCTCAGCTCCCATCATTACTTTATCCTTTGCCTCCTCAAACTCATTTAGTGTAACAATTCTCTTATTTTTTCTAGCAGCCAATAAAGCCGACTCATTTACTAAATTAGCTAGATCTGCACCAGAAAAACCAGGTGTACCTCTCGCAATAGTTCTTAAATTAACATCCGGTGCCATTTTTATTTTTTTAACATGAACCTTTAAAATTTTTTCTCGTCCAATTATGTCAGGATTGGATACAACTACTTGTCTATCAAACCTACCTGGTCTTAATAAAGCAGGATCTAATACATCTGGTCTGTTTGTTGCAGCAATAATTATTACTCCTTCATTAGTATCAAAACCATCCATCTCAACTAAAAGCTGGTTAAGAGTTTGTTCTCGTTCATCATTTCCACCACCTAAACCAGCACCCCTACTTCTTCCAACAGCATCAATTTCATCTATGAAAATTATACAAGGGGAATTTTTTTTTCCTTGTTCAAACATATCTCTCACTCTAGAAGCACCAACTCCTACAAACATTTCAACGAAATCTGAACCTGAGATCGTAAAAAATGGTACTCCAGCTTCACCTGCTATCGCTCTAGCTAATAAAGTTTTTCCAGTGCCTGGTGGACCGACCAATAAAGCACCTCTAGGTATTTTTCCTCCAAGTCTACTAAATTTTCTTGGATCTTTTAAAAATTCTACAATTTCTTCAACTTCTTCCTTTGCTTCTTCTACACCTGCAACGTCATTAAATGTAACTTTACCCTTAAGTTCATTCATCATTTTTGCTTTTGATCTTCCAAAACCCATAGCTCCACCTTTACCACCTTGCATTTGTCTCATGAAAAAAATCCAAACAGCAATTAATAACAACATAGGAAACCATGAAAGCAGGACACCAAATAATGATGGCATTTTTTCTTCAATAGGTGCAGCTGAAATACTCACTCCTTTTTCAGAAAGTTTTTCAATTAAATTTGGATCGTTAGGAGAATAAGTTGTAAATGAGTTTCCATTTGAATACACACCTTTAATGTTGTTACCTTGGATTTCTACTTTTAATACTTCTCCATTTTCAACAGATGTCAAGAATTCTGAGAATATAACCTTGTCCCCACCTCTAATATTTGTTTGGGGATTTTTAAACATATTATAAAGACCAATAGTTAAAAAAACTATGATAGCCCACATTGCAATGTTTTTCATATTCATAGGCTTAAAATAAGAATTATTATCAATTTAACAAGTGGCATTTTGTGTAAAGTGGCATTATTTTAGGGCTCTTTAGAGATAATTATTGATTGATTGACCTTTTCAATAATACAACCACCTAATGTAGCTCTATTCAATCGATTATTTTCAACTTCCCGGATAATTTTTTCTAATTTTTTTCCTCTTACAGAATAATATTTTTCACCAATTAACTTTAATGATTCTGAAAAGGCTCTAAAAGTAACCTCTTGGGGTTGGAGAAAAAAATCACTATTGATAACTAATCTTTTTTTATTATTTAAAAAAGAGGTATTTTCTCGTAAATTTTTATCAACATAAAACTCAATTACTTTGTTTGCATATTTTAAATTTTTAATCGTTTTTTTTAATTTATTTTTATCTAAACCATCTCTTTCAAGATTTTTCATTAATTTTCTTACTCGAACTCTTTGATATTTTTCATCATAGTTTGTTGGATCTTCTACATAAAAATTAAAAACTTTTTTTGAAATAAAAATTAAATCCTCTTTTTTTATATCAATTAAAGGTCTTAATATGTTCTTTTTTTTTATTGTTGTCTTTATGTCTAGAGATGTGAGACCTTTTATTCCACTACCCCTCAGAAGTCTTATAAAAAAATTTTCAATTAAATCATCCTCGTGATGCCCCATTAAAATATCTTTGATTTTTAATTGATTACATTTCTTGAAAAGTATTTCATATCTTTTTGTCCTAGCAATTGACTGGATGCTTTTCTTTGGTTTCTTTCCTTTCCAAGTTAATATTTCTGATTTTATAAAGTTTTTTTTAAGCAAATTTAAAACAAATTTAGCCTCTTTTGTAGACTCAGGTCTAAGTTTATGGTCGATAATATAAAACTTTGATTTTAAATTTTTTTTAATTGCATAAATTTTAGATAAAAAAGCTAAAGCAAGACTATCTGGACCACCTGAGACTGCAACTGCAAAACTTTCATCTAAATTTAAAGAGATCTCAAATTTTTTATAAATCTTATTTATTCTTTTATTATTTAAGTTATCTCTTAAAAATTTAGGAATTTTGGTTGTTGCATTCGAATTTCTGAGACTCATATTTAGCTTTTTGTATCACAGATTGGTTTGCCTCTGGATATTGTTCTTCAACACCATTGATCATTTTGCAACCTTGATCTTTTTCTCCAATTTGTACCATTGATACACCAAGCTTTAATAAGTTTATAGGTGCTTTTTCACCTTTAGGGTATCTCTGATAACCTTCTAAATATGCTGAGGCTGCATCCGTATACAATTGTCGTATCCTAAAAGTTTCTGCATACCAATATTGAGCATTCCCAGCTAGATTATGTTCAGGATTTGTGTCAACGAACTCTCTGAATGCTCTTTCAGCAGTTGAATAATCACCAACTTTTAAAAAGCTTGTAGCAAACTGATATTGTTTATCTGGAGACTCATTTGGAAGAATTTTTTCTTCAGCTTGAAAAGTTTCAGTTACTACTAAAGCTGTTGAGTCTACAGAATTTGTTTTTTGTGATGTTTCATTTGTCGCTGTATCTTTATATGATATCGATCCCAAATCTTGAGGTTGAGAACTTCCGGGTAAAACTTCCATTTGCTCATTATTTGTTTTTTTTGTTAATTTATTTGTAGTTGCATCAGAAGACACAACATTTTCTAAGTCCTGAAATCTTATTTGATTATCTGCTTGCACTTTTGACATTCTGCTGGATAGTTTGTCTAACTTAAAATTTATTTCCTCAAACTTATTTGTAAGTTCCTGAAATTGATTTTCAATTTCTGAAAGTTTTAATAAATGTCTTGTAAGAACATCTTCTGAATTATTATCTAAATTTGAATTTAAATTTACAGAGCTATCACTATTTAATTCTATTGATCCTGAGTATACTGCTTTTTCTAGTGTCTTTATATCTTTCTGAAGTTGATCTAATATTTCATAAATATTATGATTGTCAGCGTAAGAATAAGTTACCAAAAAAAAATTACTTAAACAAAGTGTAATAATTTTAAATTTTCTTAAAATGTGTCGCATTAAAATAATCTTATGATTAAAATAATGGCAAAAAAAAGACCCTTAACTAATTGAATTAATTAAGGGTCTTAAATTTTTTAAAATTAATTTGCTTTTACTGTAACAGATCTTCTGTTTTTTGACCAAGCCAAAGGATTAGAACCAGAGTCAACTGGTCTTTCTTTTCCATAACTTAAAACTGAAATTCTGTTAGAGGAAATCCCATAAGTCATTAAATAATCTTTAGCAGCATTAGCTCTTCTTTCACCTAATGCTAAGTTATATTCTCTTGTTCCTCTTTCGTCAGCATGTCCTTCAAGCACGATTGTAATATCAGAATTTTTTCTTAACCATGCCGCTTGTTTTCTTAAAGTTTCTCTTGATGCAGTAGTCAAAACTGACTCATTAGTTGCAAAGAAAACTCTGTCAGGAACACCTGAAGCTAAATATTCAACTGTATCAGTTCCAGTGTAAACATCCCCTTGCATTTGTCCTGTAGATTTTTTTGATGTTGCGCAAGCAGACAACACTAAACATGCAAATAATACTAAAAAAGTGTTCTTTAAAATTTTGTTTAATTTCATTAATGCTCCTTGGTCAATATTTCTTATAACTAACTTTTTCACAACTAATTAAATGTTTCAAGGTAAAAAATCAACATATTTTCAGTTAATTACTTAATAAAGATGACCATGATGGGTCTGATGCATCAGTTGGGGTATCTACAAGCCTTTCATTGTAGCCTGTTAAATCAATTGACCACAATTTAGCAGAAAAACCCTCTCCTTTATCATCAGTTTTAGTCTCTCTATAAAAAATTAAAACTCGTCCATTAGGCGACCAGGAAGGAGCTTCTTGATAAAAATTTTCTGTCAACAATCTCTCACCAGATCCATCGGTTCTCATCACACCGATGTAGAATTTACCTTTATGTAATTTTGTAAAAGCGATTAAATCACCTCTTGGAGACCAAACAGGGGTACCATATAAACCATTTCCAAAAGAAATTCTTTTAACATTGCTACCATCACTTTTCATGACATAAATTTGTTGGTACCCACTTCTGTCAGAGTTAAAACAAATAAATTTTCCATCCGGGGAATAAGATGGTGAAGTATCTATAGAGGGATGATTGGTAATTTTCTCTACAATTCTATTTTCTAAATCCATTGTATAAATATCTGAATTTCCATCCTTAGCAAAACTCATTATAATTTTTTTTCCATCTGGAGAAAATCTAGGAGCAAAAGTCATTCCTGGAAAATCTCCTACCACTTCTTGAATACCTGTTTCTATATCAAGAAGATAAACTCTAGGTAAATTTCTAAAATAAGATAAATATGTAACCATTTGACTTGTAGGATTAAATCTTGGTGTCAAAACAAGTTCATTTCCTAAAGTTAAAAATTTATTATTTGCACCATCTTGATCCATGATGGCTAATTTTTTAATTCTCTTTGTTTTTGGACCCTCTTCAGCAACATAGATTATCCTAGTATCAAAATAACCTTTTTCTCCAGTTAATCTCTCGTAAACTTTGTCTGTTATTATATGACCAACACGTCTCCAGTTGTTTGGCACTGTCGTAAATGCTAGAGCCATCATTTCTTTTCCAGCCAGCACATCCCATAATCTAAACTCAACTCTAAGTTTATCATCAACGTTTTTTACTTTACCTGTTATTAAAGCTTGAGCTTTAATTAAATTCCAATCCTCAAAACGTGGTTTTAGGTGAGCAATATCAGGCGCTTGTAGAAAAGCATTTTTATCTAATGGATTAAAAAGACCTGAAGTTTTTAAATTTTTTTCGATAACTTTAGAAATTTCTGATCCAATATCTTTTTTTTTTAAAGTTTTCTCAAAACTCTTTTTTGACTCATCATCAATTGATAATGGTGATACTGCGATAGGGAGTGGATTCAAATTTCCTCGTGTAATATCAACCTCAATTAAACCTAATGCATTAGTAGGTACTATAAATATTAAAAATAAAATAATTAAATTTCTCATAAAAATATTCTATCCCTCTAACATTTCTCTTGCATCAAAATTTAATTGTAATTCTTTCCATCTCTCATAACCAGTTGTAGGAACTCTTAAGGGCTGGCATAATTTTATTGCTCTTAAAGCACTTTCCGCTAAAACCTTATAAAAACCTTGACCAGGTTTATTCATTCTTGCATGATCCAAAATCTCTGACTCTTGAATTGTTCCATCTGGATTCAGTTGAAGTTTAATTCTTACTAATAAATTTTCATTGTAAGGCAGACCCAAAGGAATACTCCAACAACCAAATATTTGAGCTTTTAAAGCATCCTCTTCGCTTAAAGATAAACCTGCATTTTCAACATTCTTTTTTTGATCTTGTGTAATTTTGTTATTTTTTTTTATCGTTTCAGCACTTTCAACTTTAGATTTATCAATTAAGGCTGCAATATTATTTGGATCGAATAACTCTTTTTTTTCAAATTCAGAAACTTGCTTAACTTCATTATCAATTTTTTCTGGATTTTGTTTATCTTCTTTTATTTTCTCAACCTTTTTAGGCTTATCATCTGGTAATGGAACTGCATCTGGTTTAATTTTTTTTACTTTTTTTGGGGGAGCTTGTTCAGATACCAACTTTTTTTCTTTCTCTTTAATTTTTTCAATAATTTTTTTTGCCTTAGGTGCGTATGGAATATTGGTTTTATCTGTGATCTGTATTAATTCTACAGATACTATCGGGGGAAGATCAATTGGTTTTTTAGCTAAGAAAGGTAAACTAAAAGCTGTAATCATTATTAAAACCAGATGTGATACAGAAGATATAATTATACTTCTATTCACTTCTTACCTTTCTTTATATGGTTCAGATATAAGTGCTACTTTGGTGAAACCAGACCCAGATAGTAAGCCCATAATTTCCAATACTCTTCCATAATTAATTGTTTTATCACCCCTTACATAAATTCTTGTATCAGTTCTATTTTTTGAAACCGCTAAGACTTTTGCTATTATTTTTTCATATTCAACTTTTGACTCTTGAATATAAATTTCACCTTTAGAGTTTATTGTTAAAGTCAGTGGTTCAGCTTCTTCGGGAAGAGAGTCGGCAGAACTTTCTGGTAAATCAACTTGAACTCCTACAGTTAACAAAGGAGCAGTAACCATAAAAATAATTAAAAGCACCAACATTACATCTACAAATGGTGTTACATTTATTTCGCTCATTGGTTCTTTTGATGAACGATTTAATTTAAAAGCCATTTTAGATAATCGTTAAAAATCTTTTTGAGAAATTTTCTAATTTTTGGGAATACTTAATTGAGTCATTATTAAATTTATTATATGCAACAACCGCAGGTATTGCTGCTAGTAGACCTAACGCAGTTGCGAATAGTGCTTCAGCTATTCCAGGTGCAACAATTGCCAAACTCGTATTTCTTGAAATTGCTATAGATTGAAAAGAGTTCATAATTCCCCAAACTGTTCCGAAAAGGCCTATGAATGGAGCTGTTGATCCAACTGTTGCTAAAAAAGTAAAACCTTTAGTGATTTTTGATATTTGTTTTTCAATACCCGTCTCTAACATTGTGGTCATTCTATTGTTTAAGTCTGTTCTAGATCTTCTCTTCAATAAGTTTTGCATCGCATCTTTAAATATTAAAGCCATCGGGTCTTGAACGTTTGCTGGTAGATTATTATAAAAAGTTTCTGCAGATTTAGAATTCCAAAACTTTGCTTCAAACTCTTCGGTAGATTGATTTATTTTTTTAAACAATCTATATTTTTCAATTATTACTGCCCATGAATATATAGAACAAGCAATTAACATTATGATAACTGACTTAACAATTATGTCAGCTCTAATAAATAAATTTATTAAAGAAAAATCAGCACTTGAGGCTAGCCCAACTGCTTGAGACGTGATATCAGCTTCCATATCGTCTTCTCACACTTAAATGTGTCATGATTTTGTCTGAATATTTAAAGCTATTCGTCAATTTTGTAAGTTTCATGATAAAAACTTGCTATCAAAATCGCATCAGCTTTATTTGAGTCTTTCTTTCTTGATAATTGAGATGAAAAATAAGGAAATATTTCTATTGCTCTTGTCCTGCTGGCATCTTTCTCAGAATTTAAAAGATTAAAATATTTTTTCCATTTTGTGGGCCTTACAAAGTACATGGGTAATTGCATCGCGGTACAAATACCCTTTAAAATTCCAAACGATTGTCCAAAATTAAACATACTAGTAACGCCTTGGCCAGGCATTGCAGAAACATGTTCAATCACAACTCTAATTTGATTTTTTTCAAATTGTTTAATTCTTTTGGTAATTTCATTATAAACTTGGGAGCCATTTACTTGTTTTTTATTTTTTTTACCATCTGTCATTATAGGCATTTCAATAACATCTAGGATTTTTCCATTATCTAAAAAACAAATTGAACCAGAAATTCCAGGATCTATACCTATTATTAACATAATTTAATTTACAAATTCAGCATTAGAATAAACATTTTGTACATCATCATTGTCTTCAAGTAATTCAAAGAAATTTATTAAATCTTCATTTTTTTCTTTAGAAATTTTTACACTATTAAGTGGCACCCATTCAATTTCTGTTGAGATAAAATTAGTAATTTCTTTTTCTAATTCTTTTTTAACATTATAAATTTCACTGACAGGACATTGTATTTCGTGAAAATCATTTTCCGATTTACATTCATCAGCTCCAGCATTGGTGGCTAGCTCAAAAATTTGATCATCAGAAACCTCTTTTTTATCGATCTTTATTATTCCTAATTGATTAAAATTATGAGAAGCAGAACCTTGGGTTCCTAGATTGCCACCTGCTTTTTGAAAAATTGTTCTAATACTGGACGCTGTTCTATTTTTATTATCTGTTAATGCTTCTATTATCACTGCTACTTTTTCTGGTCCAAAGCCCTCATATCTTAAATTTTCAAAATTTGACTCAGTATTAACTGAAGATTTATCAATTGCTCTTTCAATATTTTCTTTTGGCATATTTGCTGATCTTGCAGCTTGAATCGCAGATCTTAATCTTGGATTCATTGCTGGATCTTTATCCCCAAGTTTTGCTGCAACAGTAATTTCTTTCGACAACTTTGAAAAAATTTTAGATCTTTGCTTATCGGCTTTACCTTTTTTATGTTTTATTCCTGCCCAATGAGAATGTCCTGCCATAAACTAATTAAGTATTCTTTAGCTGACCTCCAAAAACATAGCTTTCAATTTTATTTGCTAAACCAGTTTTTATATCACAATCAACAATTACTCCACTTAAAGTAGCATCACCAGTTGCTGGAAAATGTTTGGTAGACTCTTTTTTCATAAATCTGTTCAAAGAGTTATCTTTATTCATACCAATAACTGAGTCATAATCACCACACATACCTGCATCTGTTTGATAAGCTGTCCCATTTTTCAAAATTCTTGCATCATTTGTTGGAATGTGTGTGTGTGTTCCAACTACTAGAGTAGCTTTACCATCAAAAAAATATCCTATTGCATTTTTTTCACTAGTAATTTCTCCATGAAAATCAACAACTAGAAAATCATAATCCTCTTTTAGTTTGTGCTCTTTTAAAAATTTTTCTGAAATCTCAAATACGTCATCGCATTTTTTCATAAAAACATTTCCCATTAAATTTAAAACACCAATTTTTACATTTTTTTCATTTTGAAAAACTTCAAATCCTTTACCTGGTGCTGGCTCAAATAAATTTTTTGGGCGAAGTAACCTATTTTCATTATCGATAAATTTCATAATATCTTTTTGATCCCAAACATGATTACCAGTAGTAATGACATCAACACCACATTTAAAAAAATCCTCACAGATTTCTTTTGTTAATCCAACTCCTGCCTCAGCTGCATTTTCTCCATTGACGATTACAAAATCAATTTTATTCAATTCTTTTTGGCTTAAAAGATTATTCAATATTTTCGAACAACCTGAGTTCCCTACCACATCTCCTAAAAATAAAATTCTCATATAAAATTTTTATCTGTTACAATAAAATCCAGTTTCATATCATATTTGTTAGCTGGTATTTTTTTTACTTTTTGAAAAGAATAAGCCAACCCAATTAATATAATTTTTTTGTTTTTTTTTACCTTCTTAATATACCTATCGTAATAACCACCTCCATAACCTATTCTATTTAAATGATTATCAAAAGCTACAAGTGGTACTAAAAGAATACTCGGGTAGACAATTTGATCTGATGAAGGTTCAGGTATTCCATATTTATTTATTGATAGAGGCTCTTTTGTTGACCAGTATAAAAAATCCATTTGATTATTTTTTTTAATTTTTGGCAATGATATTTGATAACCAAGTTTTTCAAGTTTATTTAGAATTTGAATTGAATCAACTTCATGATTATATGGATAATAACCACCAATTATTTTTCTATTTACTTTTTCTTTTTTTAAAATTTTTACAATATTACTAAATTTTATGACTAAATTTTTATTGTTATTTAGTTTTCTTGCTTTTAATAATTTTTTTCTAATCTCAGATTTATTCACTAGAATTTTACTTAGAAATATTTTCTAAATTTGCTTTTTCAACAAAACTTGAAATTTCATCAGCAGCTTCGTCAATTAACTTCTCATAACTCTTTTGATTTATTTCAATTTCATTTTTTAATTTAAGGTGATCTTTATTAAGTGAGTTTATTTCCAGCTCTTTCTTATCTCTATACTCATAAATTAAAGTTTTAAGCTCTTTAAATTTATTTGAGAGATCTCTCAACTCATTCTTTTTTTGATCTACTTTTTTTTTAGTTTCATAATATTCATCCATTACTTTAACAGCTGTAATTAATAGAAGTTTATTCTCTCCAAGATTTCCAAGCTCATTTTTAAGATTATTAAATTTCTGATTGATTTGAATTAATAATTCTTCAAGATGCTCTTCCTGGCCGTCCTCACAAGACAACAAAAATTCTTTCCCGTTAAACTTAATACTTACGTTTGCCATTTATCTATCTCATCTAACAAAATATCTGTTTCTTGATTTAATTCATCAATTTTTTCAGAAAACTCAATCTGTCTTTTTTGTTCAGCTTTTTCTTGATTTTGTAATTCGTCTAATTTTTTACTTAAACTATTATAATCATTAATTAAACTTTTATATTTTTCTTCTATTTCTTGCTTTTCAATTTCTAATTGATTTTTTTGACTACTTAAATTATCTATATTTTTTTTAACGTCAGGGTTTTTTAAGTTTAAATTTTTTAATTTTGCTAAAGCTAAATTTAGTTTTTTTTCTTTTTCGATCACAGAATTCATATATATATAATTATATTATTAAATAGAATCTTCTTAGTCTAGGCAGGATAATTACTTGAGTAAACTTTATAAAGAATTAGCGAATTGTATCAGATTTTTGTCTATAGATGCTGTCCAAAAAGCTAATTCTGGGCATCCAGGTATGCCAATGGGAATGGCTGATGTTGCAACTGTTCTTTTTAAGGATTTCTTAAACTTTAATCCAAAAAATCCGAATTGGATTAATAGAGATAGATTTGTTCTGTCAGCAGGACATGGTTCTATGCTACTTTACTCGCTCCTCTATCTGACGGGTTATAAAAGTATTTCTTTAAAAGAAATTAAAAAATTTAGACAACTAAATTCAATATGTGCAGGTCACCCAGAATATCATCCAAGCACTGGCATTGAAACTACAACAGGTCCTTTAGGACAGGGAATTTCTAATGCAGTTGGTTTTGCAATCTCAGAAGAAATTTTAAAAAAAAGATTGGGAAAAAAAATTATCAATCATAAAACTTACGTTTTAGCGGGTGATGGCTGCTTGATGGAGGGAATAAGCCATGAAGCTTTAAGTCTTGCTGGACACCTAAAACTTAAAAACCTGATATTACTTTTTGATAACAATTCAATTTCAATAGATGGTCCAACTAGCTTAGCAGTCTCTGATGATCATGAAAAAAGGTTTAAAAGCTATGGGTGGAACTATTTAAAAATTAATGGACATAATTTTAAAGAAATAACAAAGGCTCTTGAAAAAGCACAAAAATCAAAAAAACCTATAGCAATCTCTTGTAAAACTACGATTGGATACGGATCCCCAAATAAGGGTGGTAAAGCCTCATCTCATGGCAGTCCATTAGGTGAAGATGAAATAAGATTAGTCAGAAAAAAATTGAACTGGCCACACAATACTTTTGAAATTCCAAAAAACTTAATGGATCAATGGAGATCAATCGGTAAAAAAGCATCAATAAAAGCTAATAAGAATAAAAAAAAATTTTCACTAAAATTTAATAAAAATACTATCAATGCAGAAATAGAAAAAGCAAAATCAGACTACTTAAAAAAATTACAACCAATAGCTACTAGAAAATGTTCAGAAAAATTTTTGGAAATTGCATCCAAACTTCCAAACTTAATTGGTGGATCAGCAGATTTAGCAGGATCCAATAATACCAAAACCAAAAATCATAAAATTATTCAATCAAATGATTTTTCCGGAAATTATATCCATTTTGGAGTTAGAGAACATGCGATGTGTGGTATTATGAATGGTATCTCACTTCATAGTAAGCTTGTTCCTTATGGTGGAACTTTTTTAATATTTAGCGATTACTGTAAACCATCAATAAGACTAGCAGCTATGATGAAACAAAAAGTTATTTATGTTTTTACACATGATTCGATTGGTCTTGGAGAAGATGGACCAACCCATCAACCAATAGAACAATTGACAAGTTTACGATCAATACCAAATTTGAATATTTTTAGACCCTCTGACTTAATAGAAACTTTTGAGTGTTGGCAATTGGCATTAAATAGCAAAAGTTCTCCAAGCGTAATAGCCCTAACAAGACAAAGCTTAAATCCAGTTCGTACAAAAAAATCATCAAAAAATTTGTCTTTAGCTGGCGCTTATGAAGTTTTAAGAACGAGTAATAAAATAAGTGCAACTATTATAGCAACAGGATCTGAAACTAGTCTTGCAATAGACGTTAGTCATAAATTAGCCACAGATGGCATTTACTCAAAAGTAATATCAATGCCTTGCCAGGAATTATTTGATCAACAAAGTGAAATCTACAAAAATAAAATTTTAAATGAAACTAAGCTTGTAATTTCTATAGAGGCCTCTGAAACTGGTTATTGGAAAAAATATACTGGCAGCAAAGGACTTAATTTTGGAATTGATGATTTTGGAAAAAGTGCGCCTTATAAAGATATATATAATCACTTTGGATTAAGCTCAGAGATAATAGTAAAAAAAATTAAAAAAAGATTATGACAGTCAAAATTGGAATAAATGGAATGGGTAGAATTGGAAGAATGATTGTTCGATCAATTATCGAGAATAAAAATAAAAATATAGAAATTAAATACATCAATAATAGAACTAATTCTGAAACATGTTCATCTCTATTAAAATATGACTCTATTCACGGAAAATTTAATGCAGAAATAGATTTTGATGAAAATCATATTATTATCAACAAAAATAAAATTTTATTTGGCCAAGAAACAAATTTAAATGATATTAATTGGAATAAATATGGAGTGGATTATGTTTTAGAGTGTACAGGTAAATTTAACTCTAAAGAAAAATTACTAGCACATATTAATAATGGTGCAAAAAGAGTTATTGTCTCTGCTCCGTGTAAAGATGCTGACAAAACTATTGTATATGGAGTAAATGAGACTGAATTAAAAAAAGAGGATAAGATTATATCTGCTGCTTCTTGCACAACAAATTGTCTTGCCCCTGTAGCCCATGTTTTAAACGAAAATTTCGAAATTGAAAAAGGGTTCATGACCACAATTCACTCCTTTACAAGTGACCAAAGAATATTAGATAATTCTCATAAAGACCCAAGAAGAGCTAGATCGGCAAGCCAGTCTATTGTGCCAACCTCAACAGGTGCATCAAAAGCAATTGGTGAGATTATACCTTCCCTTAAAGGTAAATTAGAAGGTGTGGCTATGAGAGTCCCTACGCCTAATGTTTCATTGATTGAACTAGTCTTTTGCACAAAAAAAGACATTACAATTGATAAAATTAATTTAGCATTTCAAAATTTTAGCAAAAAAAATAAAATTCTTGAAACTACAAAAGAAAAACTTGTTTCAATCGACTTTAATCATAATCCTGCTTCTTCAATAGTAGACGAAAGCTTAACAAAAGTGGTGAGTAAAAATATGGGTAAAATTTCAGCCTGGTATGATAACGAATGGGGTTTCTCAAATAGAATGTGTGATATTGTAGAATATCTTCATAAGAATTCTTAATGAACAATATTAAAGATTGTGAAAATCTTAGTAGTAAGAGAGTTTTGTTAAGATTAGACCTAAACGTCCCTTTGAAAAATGGTGACATTGTCGACGAAACCAGAATAATTAAAATTATACCTGTTATCGAATTTTTAATAAAAAGAAATGCAAAAATTTTAATAATTTCTCATGTCGGACGCCCTAAAGGCAAATTTAATAAAGATCTATCCCTTAAACCAATTTGTGATTGCTTAGAAAAAAAGATAAAAACTAAAGTCAACTTTATAAGTGCTCACATAGAACACATGCCTCAGTATGCAAAATTACAGAATTTCTGCCATCATTTGCTGGATTACAATTTGAGACTGAGGTAAATGCTTTAAAAAAAGTTACTATTGAAATCAAAAAACCAATTACTTGTATTATTGGTGGATCAAAAATTTCTACAAAAATAGACATAATCAAAAATTTAATACCTAAATTTAATAACATAATCTTTGTGGGAGGTATGGCTAACAATATTCTGAGCTTCAAAGGTAATAAAATTGGAAAATCAATTAGTGAGGAAAATTGTGAAAGTATAATACAAGAAATTTTTGAAATTTCAAAAAATGTACTCTGTGAAGTTACTTATCCAGAAGATGTTTTAATAGGCAAAAGTGCAGATGACGATGCTCAGATAAAAGATCTCAAGGACATAACAGATG
>LUMO01000322.1_pt1 | contig 14155 bp, 16 predicted proteins | sample 729611 | NCBI WGS metagenome assembly LUMO01 (sample SAMN03860261, study PRJNA289734) | marine metagenome | biome: seawater column; feature: ocean; material: water; isolation source: Red Sea water column Station 22 - depth 10m | place: Saudi Arabia: Red Sea | collected 2011-10-15 | depth 10 m
ATCTGGCATTCCAACTTTATTGTAACCAGCATCTACATAATGAATTTCACCAGTAACACCACCAGCCATATCACTTAAAAGATATAATGCTGAATTTCCAACATCAAGATTATCTACATTTCTTTTCAAAAATGAATGATCGGCATTCCACTTGTAAAGAAATTTAGCATCCCCAATAGCAGAAGCTGCTAGAGTTTTTATTGGTCCCGCACTAATTGCATTAACCCTAATATTCTTTGCTCCTAGATCCCTCGCAAGATATTTAACACTAGATTCTAGTGCAGCTTTACATACTCCCATTACATTATAATTAGGTATGGCTTTATTTGCTTCATAACTCAAAGTAATCATACTACCACCTTGCTTCATTATTTTAGATGCCTCTCTAGCAACTTCAGTAAATGAAAAACAAGATATCAACATACTTCTTAAAAAGTTTTCTCTAGTTGTATTTAAATATTCTCCTGATAACTCGGACTTATCTGAAAATGCAATTGCATGCACAACAAAATCAATTTCTCCCCATTGACTTTTTACATCTTCAAAAAGTTTTACAACTTCTTCTTTTTTTTCTACATCACAGCTAAATGTTACATTTGAATTTAGTTTTTCTGCAAGTGGAACAACTCTTTTTTTTAAAGCATCACCTAAATATGTAAAAGCTAACTCTGCTCCAGCTTCAGCAAGTTTTTGAGATATACCCCATGCAATTGATCTCTCATTGGCAACGCCCATGATAAGACCTTTTTTTCCCTTCATTAAACTCATAGATCTAAACTTTCTCAAACACTAATGTTGCATTAGTTCCACCAAAACCAAAGCTGTTAGACATAATTGCATTTAAATTTACATCTTTTTCAACTTGTGTAACAATCGGATAGTTTTTTGCTTCGTCATCCATTTCTGAAATATTTGCTGAAGCTGAAATAAAATTGTTTTTCATCATTATCAAACTATAAATTGCTTCGTGAACTGAAGTTGCACCTAATGAATGACCTGACAAAGATTTTGTTGAACTTATTTTAGGTTTATAGTCTGGGAAAGCCTCACCCACTGCTTTTAATTCTGTAATATCTCCTACAGGTGTTGATGTCCCGTGATATTTTAGCACCTCTTGCTTTGGCATGTTCGTATTCTTCTAAAACAAGAACTCCACCTCCACCAGCAATCACAAAACCATCTCTTGTTTTATCATATGGTCTTGAAGCTTTTTCAGGGGTATCGTTATATTTTGATGATAGCGCAGTCATTGCATCAAACATTGCAGTCATAGCAAAGTGAACCTCATCACTTCCACCTGCAAAAATAATATTTTGTTTTCCTAATTGAATAAGTTCCATTGCGTTACCAATACAATGACCACTCGTTGCGCATGCAGAACTTATTGTGTAATTAGTGCCTTTTATTTTAAATGGAACTGCTAGAGTGGCAGAAGCAGTACTTGCCATAGTTCTTGGAACTATAAATGGACCCATTTTTTTTGGATTTTTTTCTCTAGTTTTATCTGATGCTAAAATCACATTTTCAATTGATGGTCCTCCAGATCCCATGACCATACCTGTTGAAATATTACTAACCTCATTTTCTTCTAATCCAGAGTCTTTAACTGCTTCACTCATTGCAACATAATTATATGCTGATCCAGCACCCATAAACCTAATAACTTTTCTATCTATATAATCTTCCAATTTGATATTTGGTTTACCATGAACATGGCTTTTTAAATTATGCTCTTTGTATTCCTCAGAAAATGTTATTCCTGATTTTGTATTAACTAACGATTGATAAACTTCATCTTGGTTATTTCCCAAACATGAAACTACACCAAGTCCTGTTACAACTACTCTTTTCATTATTTAAATAATCCTACCTTAAGATTTTCTGCACTATAAATCTTTTTTCCATCAGCGAGCAATATTCCATTTGCAAGTCCCACAGTTGTTTCTCCTTTAACAAGAATTCTTTTCATATCTATTTCATATGTTGCCATTTTGACATTTTTAAGAACTTCCCCAGTGAATTTTACAGTGCTTACACCTAATGCTCTACCTCTTCCTGGATTTCCAAGCCAACCAAGAAAAAAGCCAACTAGCTGCCACATAGCATCTAAACCAAGACAACCTGGCATAACTGGATCTTCTCTAAAATGACAATCAAAGAACCACAAATTATCCTTAATATCAAGTTCGGCTTTCATAGATCCTTTTTTATAAAAACCCTCACTCTCAGTTATTTCTGTAATTCTATCAAACATTAGCATTGGTGGAGAAGGTAATTTTGCATTACCTGGACCAAATAACTTACCATTAGCGCAATCAATTAGTTCGTTGTAATTAAAGGAACTTTTTTTCATAATTTTGTAATCTTATTACTTGATTTAGGTACATTATAATATACAAATAGTTTAGAATAGTTTTAAATTGCTAATGACTAGTAAACAAGAATTTATTGAAAAACTAAGAAACTCTAGCTTAAGACCAACTAAACAAAGAATAAATATATGCGAGGTTTTATTTAATAGAGATAAAACTTTCCATTTCACAATAAACGACTTATTCAATTTGATAAAAGATAAAACTGGAGAGAAAGTTTCTTTAGCAACTGTTTACAATACAGTTCATGCATTTCATAAAAAAGGATATAAAAAATTAAATCAGTTGAAGTTTTAGTAAAATTAGAAGACTAAGTTTCAAAATTAAATCATAAATATTCTGACTTATTGACAATCTTCTTTAGAATAATTATAAACAACGAATTAGAATAATTATAATATTAAAGGAGATATATAATAATGAGTGCGGAATTTCATAAAAGTAAAACATTTAAATCAGCAGAATTAAGTAAGTGCCCTTTTACGGGTGCAGGTACACCAGCAAAATTTAGCGCTGGAAGAGGACAAACAAATAGAGATTTTTGGCCAAATAGTTTGAATTTGAAAATTTTAAGTCAGCACTCGAATTTATCAAATCCAATGGAGAAAAAATTTAATTATTCTAAAGAATTTAAAAAACTGAATTACAAAGCACTCAAAAAAGATTTAAACAAATTAATGACAGACTCACAAGATTGGTGGCCAGCAGATTACGGTCATTATGGTCCTTTATTTATTAGATTAGCATGGCACGCAGCAGGTACATACAGAACAGGTGATGGTAGAGGGGGAGCTGGAACAGGTAATCAAAGGTTTGCACCGTTAAATGCTTGGCCTGATAATGTTAATTTAGATAAAGCTAGATTACTTTTGTGGCCAATAAAACAGAAATATGGAAAAAGAATTTCTTGGGCAGATTTATTTATACTAGTTGGAAATGTAGCATTAGAGTCAATGGGCTTTAAAACGTTCGGTTTTGGAGCGGGAAGAACTGATATCTGGGAACCAGAAGATGATATTTACTGGGGTTCAGAAAAAGAAATGTTAGGTGTTAAGAGATACAGCGGAAAAAGAGATCTTGAACAACCATTGGGGGCTTCTCACATGGGATTAATTTATGTAAATCCACAAGGTCCAGATTTTAATCCAGACCCATTGAAAGCAGCTCATGATATTAGAGAAACATTTGGACGAATGGCAATGAATGATTATGAAACAGTTGCACTAGTTGCTGGTGGTCATACTTTTGGAAAATCTCATGGTGCTGCACCTGAATCACATAAAGGACCTGATCCAGAAGCATCAAGAATTCAAGATCAAGCAACTGGTTGGAATAGTAATTACAAATCAGGAAAAGGTGTACACGCAATAAGTAGTGGTATTGAAGGAGCATGGACACAAACACCAACACAATGGGATATGGGTTACTTTGATTGTTTATTTAACCATGAATGGGAATTGACAAAAGGACCTGCTGGAGCATTTCAATGGACTCCAAAAAAGAATGGTCAGAGAATTAAAATGGTTCCTGATGCTCATGATAAAAGTAAAATGCATCCTCCAATGATGCAAACAACTGATTTATCTTTGAGAATGGATAAAAGTTATGGACCAATTTCAAAACATTTTTATCAAAATCCAGATGAATTTGCTGATGCATTTGCAAGAGCTTGGTTTAAGCTTACTCATAGAGACATGGGACCAAGAGCATGTTATTTGGGTAGCGAAGTACCAAAAGAACAATTAATTTGGCAAGATCCTATAGATAAACCAAAATATAAACTTAAATCAAAAGATATAAGAGATTTAAAATCAAAGCTTTCAAAATCAAAAATCTCTGTTTCTGATTTAGTTTCTACGGCTTGGGCTTCTGCTTCTACATACAGAGGTTCTGACAAAAGAGGTGGAGCAAACGGAGCAAGAATTATGCTTGAGCCTCAAAGAAGTTGGAAAGTCAATAACCCTAAAAAACTTTCAAAGGTTATTAAAGCTTTACAAAAAATTAAGAAAAAATTTGATACAAATAAAAAATCAGTCTCAATGGCGGATCTTATAGTATTAGGTGGAAATGTAGGAATAGAGATGGCAGCAAAAAAAGCTGGTCATAAAATTCAGGTTCCATTTACTCCTGGAAGAGGAGATGCAAGACAAGACCAAACAGATGTAAATTCATTTGGATTACTTGAGCCGCAAGCGGATGGTTTTAGAAACTACATGAAAAAAGGTAAATCTAATGTTTCAGCTGAGGAAAAATTAATTGATAAGGCACAATTAATGGGATTAACGGCACCAGAGATGACAGTTCTTGTAGGAGGAATGAGAGTTTTAGATACAAACTATGATAGTTCTAAAAATGGAGTTTTCACAAAAAAACCTGGAACTCTATCAACAGATTATTTTGTAAATCTTCTTGATATGAGTACCACTTGGAAAGAAACTGACAAATCTGAACAATATTTTGTTGGTAAAGATAGAAAGTCTAAAAAAACTAAGTGGAAAGGTTCAAGAGTTGACCTTATTTTTGGTTCAAATTCTCAATTAAGAGCATTAGCTGAAGTCTATGCCTGCAAAGACTCATCTGACAAATTTGTTAAAGACTTTGTATCTGCATGGGTCAAAGTGATGAATGCAGATAGATTTGATTTAAGATTAAACTAGTATTAAGGAAAGCGGAAAAATGACATCACTATCGTTCGAAGACTTTTATAAAGTTCCTGAAATTAAGTTTGATATAAATAGATTGCGAAATGACTTAAATCTAATTTTAGAGAAAAAGAAATTTAATTCGCCAGGTGTTACTCACTTTGGTGCAATTCCTCTAAATCAAATTCCAAATAACAAAGACTCTATAGAAGGGAACAATATCAGAGGTAGATATTGGACTATTGCAGATGAGACAGGCAAAGAAGTCTCAAGAGATATTGATATTGATGAATCGAAATATACTCAGTTGCTACCAGAGTTCGAGAAAACTTATTTTAAAGAGGTTTATGAAATTCTTAGTAAAAAATTTAAACTAGGAAGAGTAAGGCTTTTATTAAAAGAGCCAAGATCAACGCTAAGCTGGCACAAAGATCCAGAGTGTAGATTGCATATTCCGATAGTAACTAATGCAGGTTGTTCAATGGTCATTGAAAATGTTGCAAAACATTTGCCTGCAGATGGACATGTATGGATTACTAACAATACAAAGTATCATAACTTTTTTAATGGAGGAGAACAGGCTAGAGTTCACTTAGTTGCTTGTGTTCTTGAAAGCCCGTTTAAAGAATAATGGAAGTTACCAACGGTATTTTTAAAGCTGCCGGTCAGATTTATTCCAATAACAGAGGCTCTATTTTAAGAACAATTGTTTATACAGTTGGTCATTTTGCAATTGCTATAACTGTTTTGATGTTAGTTGCTGATGTATCTTTTATGATAGCTTTGACCGATGCAATTGTAGAACCAATTGCCAATTCTATTTGGTATTTCATTTTAGATAAGTGGTGGGCAAGTAGATCAAAAAGTAAATAATAATCATTATCAATAAGTATTTAAGAAAAATTTAATAAGGATAATTTGTAGTAATAATAATTATTCGCAAAAAAAATGCGTAAATAATAATTATTCGCAAGGATATTTGTTGAAAATAATTTTTTCATATTTAATTTTTAATATATGCAAATAGAAAATTATAATTGTAAAAAATGTGGATTAACAATTTCTTCAACTTGTTCTAAGTGTGATAAAATAGTTGATGTTGAAGTCCTTGATGATGGATGTATTGTTCAAAAGACTAAATGTGTTGATTGTGCGAATGCTCCAGTGATCAAAGACGTATGTGTCCAACAAAAATAATTAGTTAATATATATAACTTAAAGGGTTAGTTGATTTTTCCCCAAAGATCTTCTTCATCAACCCACCCTTTAAAACTTTTTGTTTCTACTAAACACCAATTTCTCTCACATTTTTTTACTAACAATAATCTTCCAGTTTCTATTTTAGCCAATGGTTTGGAAAATTTAGTTGGTTTTTTGAAAAGAATTTTATTTGACGCAGTTATAAATGATTTTGATTGCTTCAATTGAGATATATGTATCCACCCACCATTTTTTTTATTATCAATTATTCTTCTAAAATTTTCTTTTTTATCAATCACTTTTACTGGCAAGTTTATTTTCTTGTAAATATACTTTATTGGATAATCAAAACTTGGTCCATATCTTACGTTTACCTTATCATTTTTAAGCATTAAAAATTTTTCATTATCCTCTGAAATGGCATTCGAGGTAAAAAATATTATGATTAAAATCTTGTCACAATTTAAAACTTCATCAGAAGGTTCTGACTGGTAAAAACATTTTAAACATGGGCTTGATTTATTATTAAAATCGAATGAAAAAATATGTCCATCAAATTTGCTAATAGCACCAACTATTAATTTTCTTTTATATTTTAATGAAAATTTATTTATTAAAAATTTAGTTTTAAAATTATCTGTTCCATCTACAATTATATCGAAATCTTTTACAATTTTATTTAAATTTTTTTCTGATGCTTTTTCTTTTAAAATTTTGACTTTTACATCTCTGTTAATTAATTTTATTCTTCTTTTAAAGATATCAACCTTAAATTTTCCAACATCTTTTGAAGTATACAAAATTTGTCTTTGAAGATTTGAAATATCTACTTTATCGTGATCAATAGCACCTATATACCCTACACCGCATCTAGCCAACAAATCTGCAACTGGACTACCTAATCCACCAATTCCTACAATTAAAACTTTTGAATTAATTATTTTCTTTTGTCCTAATATACCAATATCCTTAAGTATTATTTGTCTAGAGTATCTCTCAAGCTTTCGTTTAGATAATGAATTTTTCACTTACCCGTTGATCCAAATCCACCCGAACCTCTAATTGTCTCAGGCAAAGTTTCTACAGTTTCAAAATCTACTTTTAGAATTGGCATTAGTATCATTTGAGCAATTCTATCATCGTTATTTACTGTAAAGTCTTTATCTCCATGATTAAATAAAATTACTTTTATTTCTCCTCTATAGTCACTATCAATTGTTCCAGGAGTATTTAATACACTTATATTATTTTTAGCTGCTAAACCTGATCGTGGCCTGATCTGAACTTCGGTATCCTCAGGTATTGCAATGGATATACCTGTTGGCACTAAAGCGTTTTCGCCCGGTTTAATTACTATTTTCTTTTCAATGAATGCAGTCAAATCTAGTCCAGATGATCCTGTTGTTTTATATTCTGGCAGTTTAACTTTCTTGTCTAATTTTTTAATTAAGACTTTCACCATTAAGTTAATTAATCTGTTGAATTATTCTTTTGACTATTTCCTCAGCTACCAATGATTTACTCATCTTTTCAAAATTTTCTTCAGGTTTATCTTTGTAAAATATAGAAATTTTATTAAAATCTGATCCAAATCCTATAGTTTGATCTGAGACATCATTTGCAATTACCCAGTCACAATTTTTTTCATTCAACTTCTCTTTTGCATTTGTCGAGAGATTGTTTGTTTCTGCTGCAAAACCAATTGTTATTTTTGGTCTTAATGAATTGTGATTAGATATATGATTTAAAATATCAATATTTTTTTCTAGCTCTAAGTTAAATTCTTCATTCTTTTTAATCTTTGTACTTTTATAATTTTTCACTTTAAAATCAGAAACAGCTGCAGAAAAAATAGCTACATCTGTTGGTAGATTATTTAAACTTTCTTTGAACATCTCTTCAGCCGTTTCAACACTTACAAAATTAACACCGTCCAAAGGTTTAATGCTTGTCTTTCCAGAAATAAGTGTCGTATCAAATCCATTGTCTCTAAGACATTTGGCTATTTCATATCCTTGTTTGCCACTGGATTTATTTGTAATAAATCTTACAGGATCAATATATTCATTAGTTGGTCCTGCAGTAACTAAAGCTTTTAATTTTTTATTTTTATCTAAATTAGAAAAATAATTTTTAAGCGTATTGACTATTTCATTTGGTTCTGTCATTTTTCCTTCACCGTATTCACCACATGCCATATCTCCTATCTCTGGCCCAATAATTTTGTATCCAAAGCTTTTTAATTTTAATATGTTTTCTTTAGTAGAAGGATGCTCCCACATTCTTACATTCATTGCCGGTGCTAAAAATATTTGTTTATTAGAAGCTAATAAAACAGTAGACGCCAAATCTTCTGCATTTCCTGAGGCTACTTTCGATATGGTATTAGCTGTAATTGGTGCAACTAATACTGCATCAGCCCATCTTGATAAAGATATATGGTCCATCTCAGCTTCGTTTTCTGCACTAAATATATCGTCATAAACTTTTTCTTGGGAAAGAGACGAAACAGATAGTGGAGTTACAAATTCTTTTGCATTTTTTGTTAATATAGTTTTTACACGAGCACCATTTTTCTTAAATAATCTTATTAACTCAAGACTTTTGTAAGCAGAAATTCCACCACATATAATTAACAGTATTTTTTTATTCTCAAAATAATTCATCGTCGAGATTAAAATACTACTAATCCTAAAATTACAAGTAATAATAAACCAATGATTGATTGATTTCTGAAAGCTACCATTTCATTTTTTTTTGTATTTAGATCATTATACGTATTAGTATTTTGTGGAATTTGTCCACTTGCAAGAAATGTTAATGCTTGGTTTGCTTTATCCATTATTTGCGGCATTTCTGGTAATCTTTTTATAACTTCTGCAGAATTTTTTAGAGTTTCATTTAATGTTGTTATAGGATCTTTTGTTTCTTTAAGCCATTTTTCAAGAACAGGTCTTGACGTTTCCCAAATGTTTGTCTCTGGATTTAATCTTCTTGCAACACCTTCAACTACTACCATGGTTTTCTGTAGCATGAGCAACTGTGGTTGAGTTTGCATATTAAATTTTTCTGTCACATCAAAAAGTTGTTTGAGTAATTTACCGCCAGATATATCTTTAATTGACTGACCAAATATTGGCTCTCCTATTGATCTTAGTGCTTGGGCGAGATCATCAACAGGCACTTCTTTTGGAACTAACCCTGCAGCCAAATGAACTTCAGCCACTTTTTTATAATCTCGTTTAATAAATCCATATAAAATCTCAGCAAGAAATTTTTTACTCAAATCATCGAGCCTTCCCATTATACCAAAATCGATAGGAACTATTTGACCGCTATTGTTTATAAAAATGTTACCTTGATGCATATCTGCATGAAAAAAACCATCTCTAACAGCATGTCTTAGAAAATGTTGAATAATATCTGATGCAATTTTTTTGGTATCTATATTTCTTTTTTCTAACTCTTCTGTTTCTCTTATAGAGACACCTTCAACCCAGTCTAAAGTCATTACATTTTCACTTGTAAAATTCCAATAAATTCTAGGAACTTGAAATCCACTGTCATTCTTTGTGTTTTCAGAATACTCATTAGCTGCAGCGGCTTCAAATCTTAAATCCATTTCTAAATTGGTTATTTCTTTTAGCAAATAAACAACCTCAACTAATTTAAGTCTTTTTGTCTTTTTGATAATTGACTCAGTTAAAAAAGCAAAAAGCATCAAAGCATCAATTTCTTCGTTGAATATTTTTTTTATATTTGGTCGTAAAATTTTTATAGCCACATCTTTAATTGTGCCATTATCATTTATTTGCGCTTTATGAACTTGAGCTATAGATGCTGCTGCCACTGGTTCAGATAGATTTATAATTGAATTAAAATTATCTTCCCCTAGATCCTTTTTGATTATTTCTTTAGCTTTAGATAATTCAAAGGGAGGCAAACGATCTTGTAAACTCTCTAGTTGCTTTGATAACTTTTCTCCAATTATATCTGGTCTAGTTGCTAGAAATTGACCTAATTTAATGAATGTTGTACCCATAGATTGCAAGGAGTTTGATAATCTTTCACCTTCGGTTTCATTTACAAAAGAATTATCTTTTTTTGAAAATGATAAAGACAACAAATAGAATAAAATTTTTATTCCAATCGGTGGATTATGAAACTTTGTGAATATACTTAAAGCGTCAGATTTTGCTAATTTCCTTCCAAGCTTAAAAAGTATGTATAATTTTTTAATCATATTTTCCAACCTGAATGAATAGCTACTATTCCACCAGAAAAGTTTCTATACTCACATTTAATAAAATTATTTTTCTCCATTAAACCCTTTAATTCCTCTTGATTAACAAATTCTTGGATACTTTTTATTAGATATTCATAAGGTTCTTTTTCACCAACCACAAATTTTCCTATTTCTGGAATTAATTTAGAGTATCTTTTATAGACTAAATCTAAGTTTAAATTTTGAATTTTTGAAAATTCTAAACAAAAAAATCTACCTCCTGACTTTAAAACTCTGTACGCTTCACTTAAGGATTTATTAATATTTTTTGTATTTCTTAAACCAAAACTGATTGTGTAATAATCACATGAATTAGATTTTAAAGGCAATTTCTCTGCCGAACCCTTAATCCACTTGATATTTTTGTAATTTGATAGTCTATTTTTTCCCTTTTTCATCATTCCTTCATTGGGGTCAATACAAAATAATTCTATATTTTTATTTGAACTATTATCGATAAAAAGTTTTGCTATATCACCTGTGCCACATGCAACATCTGCTAGAATTTTATTTTTACCTGGGTTCATCCAATTTATTAAATTTCTTTTCCATATTCTATGAACTCCAAGTGACATCAAATCATTCATGATGTCGTATTTATCATAAACTTTATCAAACACACCTTGGACTAGACCTTTTTTATTTTGAAGATATTGTTGCATAAAATAAATAATATTAATTAATATAATAATAAATGCCAGAATTGCCAGAAGTAGAAGTTGTTAAAGAGTCACTAAGTAGAACAATAACAGGAAAAAAAATAAAAAAAGTAAGTATAAAGAATAGGAATTTAAGGTACAAAATAAAAAAAGGTTTTGAAACAAGACTTCAATCAAAATCAATAAAAAAAGTTAAGAGGTTTTCAAAATATATCATACTAGTTTTAAATGATGAAAAATTTTGCTTAATTCATCTTGGAATGTCTGGCACTATACATCTCTTAAGAAAAAATATTTTAAATCAAAAAACAAATGCAAGTTTTTATCATAGTCCTTATTTGCCAAAAAAACATAACCATGTATTTTTGGAATTTGATAACATAAAAATTATATATAATGATCCCAGAAGATTTGGTTATTTCAAATTATTTGAAAATAAGAATAATTTAGAAAATTTTATAAATAACTATGGTCCTGAGCCTTTTTCTTCAAAATTTAATCTCAACTACTTAAAAAAATATTTTTATAAAAAGAAAAAGAATATAAAAAATTTTCTCTTAGATCAAAAGTTTGTTTCAGGTTTGGGGAATATTTATGCAAGTGAAATTTTATTCAGCTCTAAAATAAATCCAAAAAAAAAAGCAAAATCTTTAAGTGAAAACGATTGTATTAATATTATTAAATATTCAAGAAAAATTTTAAATTTAGCGATAAAAAAAGGAGGGTCTAGTATTAGAGATTTTAAAAATATAGTTGGTAAAAATGGATCTTTTCAAGATAACTTTAAAGTATACAATAGAGAAAATAAGAGTTGTCTTTCACCAGGATGCAAAGGGACAATAAAAAAAAAATTTATCACTAATAGATCAACATTTTTTTGTAATATTTGTCAAAAATAAAAAATTATTATATTGACCGTATAAATTTCTCGTTATATACAATCGCGCTTATGGCAAACACTAAATCAGCTATTAAACGAATAAGACGTATATCACGTCAAACAACGGTAAATAAGTCTAGAAAAAGCAGGTTTAGATCTGCAATAAAAAAAATGAATTTAATTCTTGATAAAAAGGACAAAAAAGAAGCTTTAGCATTCTTGCCAAAATTAAACTCTGAATTGATGAAAATAGCAAAGACAGGGGTGATAAAAAAGCAAAACGCGTCAAGAAATATTTCTAGAATAACAAAAAAAATAAATTCCTTATAACAACTTTTAGTTTACTTAAAGAAATTACAACCCTAGAGATTATTTTTTCAATTAAAAAAAGAATCTTTTAATCTTTTAGTCCCAAGATAAAAAAAAAATAAAAAAAGTAAATTTAAGATTACTAATTTTAAGTCCCTAAAAAGAGATTCAATTATTAATTTATACAATTGTAAATTTTATTTTTTTTTGAGAATAAAAATAAATTTATTGCATTGAATTATGAATAGGAGTTTAACAGACTCTCATGAAAAATAATCTCACTAACATTAAATCAGACAATATTAATAAGATTGATTGGAAATTATTACAAAATGAAATGAAAAATAAGTTTGGTTCTGAGATTTATGATAGTTGGTTAAAAAAAATTGATTTGGTTGATGAGTTTAAAAATTATGTTTTATTATCCGTTTCGACAAGATTTATCAGAGACTGGATAACTTCAAGATATTTAGATCAAATATTACAAATAATTAAATTATATAAAAAAGATATTTCCAGAATAGAATTTGTGATTAACGAGAATATAAAGAACAAAAATAGTGATGAAATAAAACAAGACAATTCATCTGCTAATGAAAAGGTTTCATTTATTAAAGATTCATATCTTCAATATAATCGAATTGATCCAAATAAAAACTTTGAGAATTTCTTGCTAGGGAAAAGTAATAAACTAGCTTTTGAAGCTGCAAAAAAAGTCTCAGAGCAAATAGCTCACTATAACCCCCTATATATTTATGGAGGAGTTGGAATGGGTAAGACACATTTATTAAATGCAATTGGTTTAAGTTTGAAAGAAAAAAATAAAGTAATGTTTATCTCAGCTGAAAGATTTATGTATCAATTTGTAAAATCGATAAAATCCAATGAAATGGTAAAGTTTAAAGAGTATTTTAGAAATACTGACATATTTTTGATTGATGATATTCAATTTATGAATGGAAAAGAAGCTATGCAAGAAGAGTTTTTCCACACATTTAATGTTTTGTTAGAGAAAGGATCACAAATTATAGTATCAGCAGATAGACCACCAAACAAATTAACTAGAATACAAGAAAGAATTAAATCCAGATTCTCAGGAGGACTAGTAGTTGATATCCAAAATGCAGATTTTGAATTAAGATACAATATAATAAAATCTAAAAATGATGATCTCAAAATTCATGATCCAAATAATATTAAAATTAGTGACGAAATCATAAAATTTATCAGTACAGAAGTTAATACTAGTATCAGAGAACTTGTAGGAGCATTTAATAGAATAGTATCTTTCTCAAGAATTTATGGAAAAACTCCTTCGATGTCAGAGGTAAAAGTAATATTAAAAGATCTCTTAAATTTAACTGAAAATAAAGTCGATATAGATAATATTCAAACAATAGTCTGTAAATATTTTAAAATAAGTAAAAACGAAATGTTGTCACCAAGAAGGTCAAGATATCTTGTAAGACCAAGACAAACTGCTATTTATTTGGCAAAAATGCTGACATCTAAATCTTTGCCAGAGATAGGTCGATCATTTGCCAATAGAGACCACACAACTGTTATTCATTCAGTCAAAACAATAGAAAAATTAAGAAAAGATGATAATGAATTAAATTTAAGCATTGATAGCCTAAAGAATAAAATATTATACAAACAAGAAAATGAAATTTAGTGTTAATCAACAAGATTTGCAAAAATCTTTAGGATACTGTCAGGGTGTAATAGAAAAAAGAAGCACTTTACCTATTCTCTCAAATATTTTGATAGAAGCAGCAAATTCAAAATTAAAAATTACAGCTACAGAT
>LUMO01000403.1_pt1 | contig 13732 bp, 11 predicted proteins | sample 729611 | NCBI WGS metagenome assembly LUMO01 (sample SAMN03860261, study PRJNA289734) | marine metagenome | biome: seawater column; feature: ocean; material: water; isolation source: Red Sea water column Station 22 - depth 10m | place: Saudi Arabia: Red Sea | collected 2011-10-15 | depth 10 m
AAGGAGATGGGGTTATATCAGCCTTATCAACCAAATGATACGAGGAGTCTGGAAGGACTCCACTTTTTTAAATAACTAAGAAGTTGTAATAGATAATTTATTAGTGTGTAAATATTGCTGCAAATGCTTGTATTAAAAAGAATTTTTTTAATTTTATAAGTATAAATACTGAGAAGATAAGTTTTAAATTAATTTATCTTATTAAAAAATCGAATCTTGCAAAATGGAATCTAATAAAAAACTGAATGACTTGATAATAAATCTCAAACCAAAAGTTATTAGATTCACTGGCGAAAAATTTCCCAATGAACTATGGAATAGTGGTTATCAAATAAAAAAAAATAAGAAAATATCTAGCTAAAAATTTAATTAAATGCTTGAAAAAGGATTTTTAGGCATTTTTTTTAAACATTTTTTTGACAATTCCTGAAGTACTTTAAATTCACTTTTATTTAAATTCCACTTGAATACATTCGATACATCTATAACTTGAGATTTTTTTCGCATTCCAACGAGCGGAATAGCTCCTTGATAACAACACCAATTAATTGCTACTTGCGCTTGGGAAACTGATCTTTGATTTGCAATTCTTTTTAAACACCTCCGCAATTCATATGTTGGTTTTTTATAGTTTTCAAATAATGCATTGCGAATAAAACTTTTTTCTTTATTCTGTTCTTTATCTGGATCAATACAAAGTATTCCAAAGGACAAAGGACTATAAGCAAAGAAATCAATATTATTTTCGTCGCAAATTTTTTTTACCTGATATTGAAGAAATTAATTAATTTCATCAATCTTTTAGGGCCTATATTTGATAAGCCTATTTGAAAATCAAAGCCTTCATCTTTTAAATCGCAAAGATTATTCAACAGCCCTAATTCCTGCCAAGGATTGTATTTTGCAGTTGACCAATGTAATTGCACTATATCTAATTTGTTATTAAGTCTTTCTAAACTTTTCAAAAAAGGTTTATTAAAACCTCTGTTACCTATTCTCCAGGGATAAGGTGCAAGTTTGGTTGCTACTTGAATTCTTTTTTTCTTTGCTGAAGGAGTATTTAGTAAAAATTTTCCTATCAACAATTCACTTCTGCCCTGAAGATTCCCAGTACCGTAAGAATCTGCAGTATCAATTAGATCGAAACCTCTTCGTAACGCTTCATCATATGTCTCACGTAAATCATCGTCATTTGTAGATTGGTAATTCCAGAAAAGCTTATTCCCCCAAGACCACGTACCTAATCCAATTCTTTTCTTCACTAGCCAATTTAAATAAGGAACTTTATAAGGTTATCTAAAAATATTAACTTCTTTAAAATATTTCAAAAAATAAGTTTTAAAGCATTAAAAATCAATTTCTCTTGACATTAAGAAATTATTCTCCAAAGTAAGAGAAATAAAAATAAAAAATTGTTCATTACCGTTTGCGGACAAAAAGGGGGTGTGGCCAAGACCTGCACAAGTATTCACCTTGCTAGTGTTTGGCATTCTGAAGGTAAAAAAGTTTGCATAGTCGATGCCGACAAGAATAGATCTGCTTTAGCATACGCATCAAGAGGCAATCTTCCATTTCCAGTTTTCCCCGTCAGTTCAGCTGCTAAAGCATCAAGATCATCAGAAATTGTAATAACTGATGGCCAGGCTAGCAGTGATCAAGAAGAACTTAAACACTTAGCGTATGGTTCAGATTTAGTTATCTTACCTACAACTGCAAAAGCAAGATCAGTAGAATTAACTGTTGAACTAGCTAATTTATTAAGCAACTTAAAAGTTAACCATGCTGTAGTAATAGTAAAAGTTGATTTTAGACAGCAAAAAGCAGCGCAACAAGCCAAAGCAGCTCTAGAAAATTTTGGTTTATATGTTTTTGATACATTTATACCCTTACTTTCAGCATTTGATAAAGCAGAAGCCTCGGGCAATGCTGTATTTGAAGCTGTAGACGATTTAGGTAGATCAGATCCTCGTCGAATGACGGGCTGGTCTGCTTATTGTTCAATTGCCTCACAAATTCCATGCCTGATTTCGAAGCCCTCATCCGACACCAACAACTTAAACAACCAACAACCAATCAGCGCTTAAAAGTAGTTGATTCTCCTAATTTTGAAGAAGAAAAAAAAGAAGAAGCAATAATTAGACAATCTGGATTATTAGTTAATTTTTTTGGAGGTTTTATAGGCTCTGTAATTGGAACTTTAACAATACTGTTTCTTTATATGAATGAATATCTACCATTAGATTTACTAAAACTTAAGTAGTATATTCGCTATTTATTTCAACATATTTTTTAGAAAGATCGCACCCCCAAGCTGTGCCTTTCGATTCGCCAGAATTTAGATTAATCATAATTTTTACAATATCATCTACTAAATATCTACCTTTCATTCTGGACTTAATATAGTCTGTGACTTTTTGTGGATCATATTTATTTAACTTGCCTTTTTCCAAAATGTGGGCGTTTCCTATATACAAGTCAACGTCATTTAAATTAAATTTAACTCCAGAATTACCTGCAGCAGAAATGATTCGTCCCCAATTGTTCTGACATACAATATCAATCCCTTGTTGGATAATTGGAAAAAACCTTTTTTCAATTTTCTCTCCTGCATTTATTCCAACAAAAGAATCATTTGTGCTTGTCTCTCCATCAACTGATATTGCATTAAAAGATTTTTGAACCGCAATAGCAATCATTTTGTCCCATTCTTCTTTTTGAATACCCGCATCACAGGTTAGAAAAGCAAGCATTGTAGCCATGTTGGGGTAAATCATTCCTGAACCTTTTGCAAATCCTGCTATTTTTATTTTTCTACCTTGAATAATCGTCTCTATTGACACTTTTTTCAAAGTCAAATCAGTAGTTAAAATTGCTTCTGCTGCATTTTCAAAATTATTACCCTTTAAATCACTAACTAAATTCGGTAAATTTTTTACTAAATCATTTATTTGTATTGGAACACCAATTACACCAGTTGAGCACATTAAAACTTCTTCTTCTTTTATTCCTAAAAGTTCCGCAATCTTTCCTGTAGCAATTTGAAAATGTTGAATGCCAAGATTTCCTGTACATGCATTTGCTTGACCAGAATTAATTAGTATTGCTCTTACAAAACCTGAAGTTGTTTTAATCCTTTCCTCACAAATATCCACACAAGAAGCTCGAACTATTGATTGGGTAAACATCCCACTAAAAATACTTCCTTCTGGAGCGAGTATTAGTGCTAAATCTTTTTTATTAGAAGCTTTTAAACCAGCAGATATCCCAGCAAAAAGAAACCCCTTGGGTGTTACCTTACTGTCATCAACAAACGACCAATTGGAATCTAACTGGCTCAAACTTTTTGGTATTTTAATTCATACTAACTACTCTTTAATACTAAAGAAACTAAGTAATTAGATTATTATTAATTATATGGATATTCTTCAAAAATTAAAAAACAACCAAAGAAGGATTGGTTTAACAGGAGGTATTGCAAGTGGGAAGACAACCATAACTAATTACATTAGAAAACATAAAAACATACCAATATTAGATGCAGATCATTTTTCAAGAGAATTAATCAAACCAAACACATATGGATATAAGAAAATTTTAGATTATTTTGGAAATAAAATTATTGATAATAAAAGCAATTCAGAAAGGGAAATAAACAGAAAACTTTTAAGGAACATTATTTTTAAACATTCAGCAAGCAAGGAATGGATTGAAAAACTACTTCACCCCTTAATTAAAGAAAGAATGATAGAAGAATGCAGTCAATACAGAAATAATCAAACTATAGTATTGGTTATTCCATTATTGTTTGAAGCAAAATTTGAAGATATTTGCACTGAAATATGGTTAGTTAAATGTCCTAAAGAAATACAAAAAAACAGACTTATCACAAGAGATAAAATTAGCGAAAAAGAAGCATATGAATTGATAAATTTTCAATTAAGTTTTGAAGAAAAAAGAAAATTCTCAGATATTATTTTAGAGAATTCGGATGATCAAAATAAATGGATCAATACGATAAAAGAGCTTCTTTAAGCTTTAGCTATTTAATTTTTCCATAAGAAGTTTATTTGCAAGTTTAGGGTCAGCTTTACCTTTTGTTCTTTTCATAAGTTGACCAACAAAAAAACCAAGTAACTTAGTTTTGCCATTTTTAAATGCTTGAACTTCATTTGGATGTTCATTTATAAGTTCATCAATTATTGGTAAAATACTTGAAGAATCAGATATCATTGCCAACCCTTTTTCTTCAACTAATTTTTTCGGAGAAATATTTTTTTGAATAAGTTCAGGTAAAATTTCTTTTGCAATTTTTCCACTAATTATATTTTTTGAAATCATGTTAATCATTTCAGCAAGATTTTCAGGACTAAGCTTTAATTCACTAAAACTTAGTTTGTTTGATTTTAAATAGCCCACAATATCACTTGTTACCCAATTTGAAGCTAGTTTGGCCTCGGCACCATTTGCTACTGTTTCTTCAAAAAAGTTTGCCATGCTTATTTCATCAGAAATTACCCTTGCATCATATGCAGACAACCCAAATTGACTTACGTATTTATTTCTTTTCTTTGAAGGTAATTCTGGTAGTTCTTTAAACCATATTTCTTGTTGGGCTTTTGTTATTTCAATTGGACCTAAGTCAGGATCAGGAAAATATCTATAGTCACTGCTACCTTCTTTTAATCTCATACTTTTCGTTAATTGCTTAGCTTCATCCCATAACCTTGTTTCTTGGAAAATTTTTCCTCCATTTTCATAAACTTCTATTTGTCTGGCTATTTCATAATCACAAGCCTTTTGAATTGCAGAAAATGAATTCATATTTTTTATTTCCACTTTGGTACCAAAAGGAGCATTAGGTCCTTTTCTAACTGAAATATTGACATCACAGCGTAATGAACCCTCTTGCATATTTCCGTCTGATACCCCTAGATATCTAACTGTTCTTCTAATCTCTGAAGCATATTCAGATGCCTCTTTACCTGATCTAATATCTGGTTTACTTACAATCTCACAAAGTGCTATTCCGGCACGATTGTAATCAACTAAAGAATACTTAGAGCCAGCTAATCTATCACTTCCTGAATGGACTAGTTTTCCGGCGTCTTCTTCCATATGTAGCCTTTCTATACCAATTTTTTTGATATAAGGTTCTTTGTCCTTTTCAATTATTTCAACCTCTAACCAACCATTTTCAGCTAGTGGCTCATCAAATTGTGAAATTTGATAATTTTTAGGCAGATCAGGATAAAAATATTGTTTTCTATCAAATTTACAATGTTCTGCAACGTTTAAATTTAATGCTAACGAAGTTTTTACAGCATACTCAAGAACAGTCTCATTCAGAACTGGAAGAGTTCCTGGTAACCCACAAACTACAGGATCTATATGCGTATTAGGTGCATCACCAAAAGCTGTTGACGCAGATGTGAATATTTTACTTTTCGTATTAAGCTGTACATGAGTTTCCAAACCAATCACAGCTTCCCAAGATTCCAAATTGTTCATTATTAAAAGTCTCTTTATTAATATTATTGGATATAAAGGAAAAGAGGACCAAAACACAAATAAAAATATTAATTTTTAAATGGCACAAGAAACCAAAAATTCAATATTAATCATTGGCGGTGGACTTTTAGGTTTATCTATTGCTTATGAATTTTCTAGAAATAACTTCAAAGTTTTAGTTTTAAGCAAAAACAGAAATGAATCAGCTGGATTTGTTGCTGCAGGAATGTTAGCTACTCATGCCGAAGGGCTCGAAGATGAATTACTAAAATTTGGCCAAGAAAGTCAAAATCTAATTCCAAAGTGGATAAAAAGTATTGAACAAGATAGTAATATTAAATGCGGTTTAAAAAAATGTGGCATAGTAGTTCCTTTTAAAAACAAAGAAGATCTTGAAGAGTTTCCCACTTATGAATATGGAAAATATTTAAATCACAAAGATCTTCAAACAGAAATTAATGGAATGAATTCTATTTGGAAACATGGTTTACTTTTTGAACAAGATGGTCAAATAGATAACCGAAGAAGACTGATGCGTGCTCTTGAGAGAGCATGCTCCTTGCATGGAGTCGAATTTCAAGAGGGATCAGAAGTAGAGGATTTGACATTCGAAAAAAACAAAATTACAGGTGCAACAGTTTTATGTGCCACTGGGGAAATAAAAAAAATTAACTGCGAAAAAGCAATTATATGCAGCGGTGCTTGGAGTAAAAAAATTTTTAATAAGATTCCAGTCTTTCCTGTAAAGGGACAAATGCTATCAATACAAGGTCCAACAAATTTTTTGAAAAGGGTTATTTTTGGTCCAAAAACTTATCTAGTTCCCCGTGATGATGGACTTATTATAGTTGGAGCGACAGTTGAAAAAGATTCAAAATTTAATCAAGGTAATACTCCTAATGGAATAAAACAACTGCAAGAAGGCATTCGCTCTTTATTGCCAGAAGCTATTAATTGGCCACAAATGGAACATTGGTGGGGCTTTAGACCTTGCACACCAGATCTAAAACCAATAATTGGAAAATCAAAAATTGAAAATCTTTATATAGCTACAGGACATTACAGAAATGGAGTTTTATTTTCTGCAATAACAAGTGATCTTCTTTTGAAAATAGTTCAAAATAAAAATCTCAAAGAAATAGAAAAAAGCTTTTTAGAAAAATTTAGTTTAGATAGATTTGCGATTTAAATTTTAATTTTCAGATCGCCATTTCGAATCAGAAGTTTCCCACTCACATAATTCCTCTTCGTTAAACCATAGATCAATTTCAAATTTTGCTGTATCTTCTCCATCAGAACCATGAATAATATTGCACCTATTAGTTTTCTAGCACTCAAAATAACTCCTTCGCCTTCCCACACCATTGCTACAACAGGACCACTTGAAATAAAGTCTACTAAATCACCAAAAAAGGGTCTTTCTCTATGTACTCCATAATGATTTTGAGCAAGTTCTTTTGAAGGAATTAATTGCTTTAATCCAACCAATTTAAATCCTTTTTTTTCAAATCTGCCAATAATCTCAGAAATATATCCTCTTTGAACTCCATCTGGTTTAATTGCAATAAAGGTTCTCTCTTTGGTCATTTAGTTAATAATCACTCTATGTATATTCAACTTTTGGGTGGTAACTTGGCAAGTAATCATTAAAATAAAAGATATTGTTTTAAGTTATTTTCAAAAACATTTATTAATCACTAAGACATAAATTGACCAATTTTGAGCCGAAAAAATTAAAGAATATTTGGACTATTGAAGATAGTATTTCAATCATAAGATTTAATGATATCTTGAAAGATCGAATAAATGCATTACATGACTCTTTTTTAAAAGCAATAAAAACCTATAAATATAAGAACATTTATCAAGGCGTTTTTCCTGTCAAATGTAATCAACAGAAAAATGTCCTAGAAAAGATAATAGAGTTTGGTAGCCAATGGAATTTTGGTTTAGAAGTAGGAAGTAAATCAGAACTATTAATTGGCCTTGCACTTCTTGAAAACCAAAATTCATTATTAATATGCAACGGATATAAAGATAAAAAATATATTGAGATTGCTACTTTGGCCAGAAAACTCGGCAAAAATCCAATAATAGTTATTGAACAACGAGATGAGGTAAAAAGAATTATTCAAGCAGTTCAAGAACTTAACGCGACTCCATTGATAGGAATTAGAGCAAAGTTATCAAGTAAAAGTAGTGGTAGGTGGGGTAAATCTATTGGAGATAATTCCAAATTTGGATTATCAATCCCAGAAATTATGTTGACAATAAAAGAACTAAAAGAAGCAAATCTTATCAACGAAATGAAATTGCTCCATTTTCATATAGGCAGTCAAATAAGTGATATTGCTGTGATCAAAGACGCATTACAAGAAGCGAGTCAAATATATGTTGAACTATGCAAACTAGGAGCCCCAATGCAATATATCGACGTTGGGGGTGGATTAGGAATAGATTTTGATGGAACTAAAACCTCCTCCAACACTTCTACTAATTATTCTCTCCAAAATTATGCTAACGATGTAATTGCAACTATTAAGGATTCATGTGAATTAAATAATATCAAGCATCCAACCATAATCTCAGAAAGTGGAAGAGCAATAATTAGTCATTGTTCAGTTTTAATTTTTAATGTCTTAGGAACAAGTCATGTCAGTTCCAAACTACAAATTTTTGATAAAAAAAATCAACAATTAATAATTTCAAATTTACTTGATACTTTCTATGAATTAAAAAAACTTAAAAATAAAAAAATAAATTTATCTCAAATAATTGAACTATGGAATGATGCAAAAAAGTTTAAAGAAGATTGCTTAGTCGCTTTTAGATTAGGATTTTTAAGTTTGGCAGAAAGAGCTTATGCCGAAGAACTTACTTGGGCTTGCGCAAAAGAAATTTCTAATAACCTGAATAATGATGAAATCAATCACCCTGATTTATCTGAAATTACAGAAACTCTTGCATCAACTTATTATGCAAATTTATCTATCTTTAAATCTATTCCCGATAGCTGGGCAATAAATCAGATTTTTCCAATAGTACCAATACATAGGCACTTAGAGGAGCCGTTCTGCAAAGGCAACTTTGCAGATTTAACTTGTGATTCAGATGGGAAACTAAATAATTTTATTGATGATGGAAAAATTAAATCATTACTAAATTTACATAAGCCAGAGGAAGATAAAGATTATCTAATTGGAATTTTTATGACTGGAGCCTATCAAGAAGCATTAGGAAACTTGCACAATTTATTTGGCAGTACAAACGTTGTTCATATAGACATAAATCAAGATAATTCATATAAGGTCAAAAATATTATTAAAGAGGACAGTAAATCTGAAATTTTACAATTATTAGATTACAGTTCAGCTTCTTTGGTTGAATCTATAAGAATTAATACTGAATCAGCAATTGATCAAAAAAAATTAACTATTGAAGAAGCAAGGAAATTAATGGATCAAATCGAAATTAGTCTCAGAAAAAGTAGTTATTTATCAGAATGACTATCTAATGTTTTTTGCAAATAATTTTTAGCATAATCTAGAGCATCACTTAACTTATCAATATCTTTAGCACCTGCTTGAGCAAAGTTAGGCTTTCCTCCTCCACCTCCCGAACAAATTCTTGCAATCTCATTAATTAATTTACCTGCATGCAATCCTATTTTTACTGCATCATCACCTAAAGAAACTACAAATAACAACTTTCTATTTTCTGGATTTGGTATTCCCCCAAGAATCACTATTGCTTTATTTCCCAAATGAGAAGTTAAATTAAGTGCTGCAGATTGCAAAGAATTCCCATCTAAGCCATCAATCTGATTTACTAAAATTGAAAAAGAATTTACTATTTCTGCGGATGATTTTATAGAAGAGTATTTAAAATATGCAATTTCATCTTTCATTTTTTGTATCTCTTTATTCTTATTAATAAGCTCTGCTTGCAAATTATTAACCCTTTCAAAAAGTTGATTAGGATTTGCTTTTAACAAATCACTTAGTTGGTTTACTAATGCATTTCTATCACTGAAATAGTCTAATGCTGATTGGCCTGATAATGCTTCGATTCTTCTGACTCCAGCTGAGATTCCTTCCTCACTAATTATTTTGAAAGAACCTAATTCGGATGTAGTTTTAACATGTGTGCCACCACAAAGTTCCATTGAAACTCCTGGTACATTAACAACGCGCACTTCATCATCATATTTTTCTCCAAACATGGCGACTGCGCCCTTTTCAAGAGCCTCACTCTTAGACATATTTTTTATTTCTAGGGCATGATTTTCCATAATCCAAGAGTTAACTAAAGTCTCAATCTTAGAAATTTGATCTTTAGAAATAGGATTAGAGGAATTAAAGTCAAATCGTAATTTATTAAAGGCTACTAATGAACCTTTTTGTCCAACACTTTCATTAACAACTGATTTAAGTGCAGATTGTAATAAATGAGTAGCTGTATGATTTGCAGCAGCCTTAGCTCTATTAGAGGAGCTAACATTAGTCTTAACTTTTTGTCCAATAGTTAATATTCCTTTTTTGATCGTTCCATAATGTAAAAAAACATTTTTCTTTCGCATAACATTATCAACCAAGACCTCTACATCTTTTGAAAATATCGTTCCAATATCACCAACTTGCCCGCCAGATTCTCCATAAAAAGTTGTCTGATCAAGAACAATTAAAACTTTCTGACCTTCACTTGCTTGCTTAACTAATGTTGAATCCAAGAATATACCCTTTATTTCAGCTTCCGAAAGAAGTGAATCATAACCATTAAAAACAGTTTTGTTAAAAAGATCTATTTCTCGCTCTAATGATCCCTCTAATGTCAAATCAATATTACTTGAAGCAGCTTTAGCTCTCTCTTTTTGTGCATTCATTTCTTCTTCAAAACCCTTTACATCTACACTGATACTATTTTCTTCAGCAATTTCTACAGTAAGTTCTAGAGGAAATCCATAAGTATCATAAAGTTCAAAAGCTTTAAAACCAGAAATTAATTTCTGCCCTGAAGAAATTAACTCATCTAGCAATTTCTCTCCTCTTTCAAGAGTTTCCCTAAATCTTATTTCTTCAATTTTTATCTCATTCAAAATTAAATCATTATTATTTTTTAAATCAGGATAATTATTTTGCATTAAATTGATCCCGACAGTAGCAATATGAGGTAAAAATTCATTTGTTATACCTAATAATCTCCCATGTCTGACCATTCTTCTAATAAGCCTTCTTAATATATATCCCCTGCCGAGATTACTTGCTGCTACTCCATCAGAAATTAAATGAATAACAGCTCTTGTATGATCACCAATGATTTTTAAAGAAATTTTGTTTTTATCATCTGAAGAAAAATAATCAATATTTGCAATCTCACAAATTTTTTGAATGATAGGAAAAATTAAATCTGTCTCATAATTATTTTGCTTTTTTTGTAGTATTTGAGCCATCCTTTCAAGACCCATTCCTGTATCAATATTTTTAAATTTTAAATCTGTCAATTTTCCATTAGGATCACGATTATATTGCATAAAAACAAGATTATAAAATTCAATAAAACGATCTCCATCTTCTAAATCAATATTCTGCAGACCCTTTTCAGGATGAAAATCATAATAAAGTTCTGAACAAGGTCCACATGGACCTGTTTTGCCAGATGACCAAAAATTATCTTCCTCACCTAGTTTCACTATCCTATCTGGATGAATACCAATTTCATCTCTCCAAATTTTTGCAGACTCTTCGTCTTCGTGAAAAACACTCACAATTATATTTTCAACAGAAAGTTGATAAATATTAGTAACTAATTCCCAAGCCCATTGAATAGCCTCTCGTTTAAAATAATCTCCAAAAGAGAAATTACCAAGCATTTCAAAAAAAGTGTGGTGTCTAGCTGTAACTCCAACGTTTTCTATATCGTTTGTTCTGATGCACTTTTGGCTAGATGTAGCCCTTTTTGATGGTCTTTCTTTTAAACCTAAAAAAACTGGTTTAAAAGGTAGCATTCCAGCAATTGTGAGCATAACCGTAGGGTCATCTGGAATCAAAGATGCACTTGGAATGATTTTATGTAATTTTTCACTGTAAAATTTTAAAAAAGCATTTCTTATCTCATCTCCAGTAACTATTTTTTTAATTAGTTGAGATGTCATTTATCCAGAATAAGAAGATTAAAAATTAAAGAAAAGCGTAATTTCGGTTATTTCGCAAAAATAATCACGCGAATTTATATTCTATATAACTAAAGTTAATTTATAAAGCTAATTATTCTATGATAGCCTCTGCCCAGACAAGTAATTCTAAATTGGCACAAACTAATAACAAGTTGACGGTTCAATCTCAAAACTTTGCTGATGATTCTTGTGCCATAAGATCTTTGGATTGGGATCGCAGTAGATTTGATATTGAATTTGGTTTAAGAAATGGAACTACTTACAATAGTTTTATTATTAAAGGCGAGAAACTAGCAATTATTGATACTAGTCACGCAAAGTTCGAAGAATTATGGTTTGAAGAATTACTGAAAAAGGTAAATCCGCAAGAAGTTGATTATCTAATTACTAGCCATACAGAACCTGATCATTCTGGTTTAATAGGTAATCTTTTAGAATTAAACCAAAATATCACAGTAGTTGGATCAAAATTAGCACTTAAATTTATTGAAGACCAAATACATATTCCCTTTAAACGTCTAGAGGTTAAGAGTGGAGAGTTTTTAAATCTCGGAACTAATCCTAATAGTGGTTTAGAACATAATATTGAATTTATAAGTGCACCAAATTTACATTGGCCAGATACCATATTTTCATATGATCACAGCACAAATGTTCTCTATACATGCGATGCATTTGGACTCCATTATTGTTCTGACGAATTTTTTGACACTGATCAAAAAGAAATATACGATGATTTCCGTTTTTATTACGATTGCCTTATGGGTCCAAACGCTAGAAGCGTTATGCAGGCAATTAAAAGAATAGATAAGCTACCTGAATTAAAAACAATAGCTGTTGGTCATGGGCCTTTGCTCCATAATCAGGTCAATTTTTGGAAAGGAAAATATCTAGAATGGAGTAGTAATAAAAGCAAAGGCAATGATTTTGTGTCAGTCTGCTACATAAGCGACTATGGTTATTGTGATCGACTAAGTCAAGCGATATCTCATGGAATAAGCAAAGCAGATGCTCAGGTTCAGTTAATTGATTTAAGATCTTCTGACCCGCAAGAATTAACAAGTTTAATTTCCGAATCAAAAGCAGTAGTCATTCCCACATGGCCAGTAGACTCAGATAATGAATTAAAAGAATCTCTCGGTACTTTATTTGCAGCACTAAAACCAAAACAATTTACTGCAGTTTATGATGCATTTGGTGGAAATGATGAACCAATAGATTCCTTAGCAAATAAATTAAGAGAACTTGGTCAAAAAGAAGCTTTCTCTCCCTTAAGAGTTAAAAATATTCCAGATCCCATTGTTTATCAACAATTCGAAGAAGCTGGAACTGACTTGGGTCAATTGATCAATAAAAAGAAGAATATTGCCTCTATGAAGAGCCTTGATTCAAATTTAGATAAAGCGTTAGGGAGATTAAGTGGTGGATTATATGTAGTTACAGCGAGCCAAGGCGAAGGTTCTACATTTAGACAAAGTGCAATGGTCGCAAGTTGGGTTAGTCAAGCAAGCTTTTCTCCACCAGGTATTACAGTTGCAGTAGCAAAAGATAGAGCTATTGAATCATATATGCAAGTTGGTAAAGGTTTTGTTGTGAATATCTTGAGAGAAGATAACTATCAAAAAATGTTCAGACATTTTTTAAAAAGATTTGCCCCTGGAGCTGATAGATTTGCAGATGTAGATGTAATTAGCAACATCGCTGAAGGAGGACCAGTTCTTTCAGATTCACTCGCCTTTTTAGATTGTAAAGTTAGTTCCAGGCTAGAGACTCCAGACCATTGGATAATTTACGGAATTGTTGAAAATGGTAATGTTTCTGACTTATCATGCAAGACAGCAGTTCATCACAGAAAAGTTGCTAATCACTATTAGAAAATAAGTCTTTGAAATGTCAGATATTAATATAGGCTTACTTGCAGAAAATCAAAATTTATCAGAATTTGAAATTACTGAAAATTTTTCTTGTGTAAGATTCTTAGACCAAAATAAAGAAAGATTTGAACTTGAATTTAACCTTGAAAAAGGAACCTCTTTTAATACTTTTTTCATT
>LUMO01000154.1_pt1 | contig 13518 bp, 24 predicted proteins | sample 729611 | NCBI WGS metagenome assembly LUMO01 (sample SAMN03860261, study PRJNA289734) | marine metagenome | biome: seawater column; feature: ocean; material: water; isolation source: Red Sea water column Station 22 - depth 10m | place: Saudi Arabia: Red Sea | collected 2011-10-15 | depth 10 m
TGCCAAACCAAAAATTCCAAATAACATTCCCCATAAAGGAGAAAGAAGAGCTAAAAATCCAATTGATATGACTTGACCTTCTTTTCTTGGGGCAGATGCGAAACCTGCTACTAAACCTCCAAGAATCGATGTACATAAAGTCCATATATATTGCTCTTTGGGTAGGCCAGGGACAACTTGGCATCCTCCTCTTTCGAGGCAAATCTTTACTGAATCAATTGCATCTAATACTGCACCATCCTCACCATGATCTTTAACATAGTATTGGTTGCCAAATCTTGTTTGAAGTTCAACCCAAAATAACCTTGGCATAAAATTAAAATAAGCCTCTCCTACGTTAAAGTTCAGCAAATTTCCCCCTCTAGGATCCGCAACTATCAACAAACTTGTCTCATCTAAATCCCAATAGTCCTTTATTGCACTACCAGGAGAACTTTCAAACTGAGATAAATATTTAATTTTCCACCCACTTTCAATTTCTAGATTGTTGAGCTTTTCCTCTAAAGATTTTTTCTGATTAGGGCTTAATGTTTTAGCTAAATCAATTACTGGTGTTTTTTCTTCTGGTAAGAGATTTGGATTATTTATAGCGAAAACGGGTTTATGTGAAATTAAAACTAATATAGATAGAAATATTCCTAATAAATAGTTAATCTTTGAAGGCATAAATAAGTTTTGTCTCTTTATATTTTCGCCGATGAATAATGGGTGGGACTATAAGTTTTTATGACTTTATGAATTTCGCATTAAATGATCCTATTAATGGTTATTACGGCAGCGGTAAAGCTGAGTTAGGCGTTCGAGGAGATTTTGTTACATCACCCTCTTTATCTGATGATTTTGCTTTTTTGGTTGGTAAACAAATAGAAGATTGGTTGATTCAGTTCAAAAATAGTTTTTTATCTAATCAGAAATTAGCTGTAATTGAATTTGGAGCAGGAGATGGAAGCTTTATGAGTGGATTAATTAAATATTTTTTAGAAAATAACAAGAATTTTTTGGAAGGAGTTTCTTTTGTAATTATTGAACCTAATGAAGGGATGGTAGAAAAACAAAAAAATAAATTGGAAGAATTTTTAAACTTAGGCATTGATATTTTATGGAAAGGTTTGGAAGAAGTAGAGGAAAATAATATAAATGGAATAGTTCTTGCAAATGAGGTTTTGGATGCTTTGCCAGTAGAGAGAATAACCTTCTCAAAAGGAAAATTACTTCGACAAGCAGTTTCTATAGACAAAAAATCTCATAAATTATATTTTGATGAAATGCCAATTACAAGTGAATTGAGAAAAAGTATTGAACTTGCTAAAAGTGAGTTGGGAATCACTATTCCGCCTGAAGATGCTCTTGAAGGATGGACTACAGAATGGCATATAGATAACTCAAAATGGTTAAAAGCTATTTATCAAAAAATTAATAATGGTATTTTATTGATAATTGATTACGCTAAAGAAGCCAAAAAATACTACACCTCTAAGAATTCTGATGGGACGATAGTTTCTTATGAAAATCAAAAAATGACGAATAATGTCCTAGATTCTCCTGGAAATTGCGATTTAACATCTCATGTGTGCATAGAAACTTTAATTAATGATGCTGAGACTCTTGGATTTGATACTGTTGGAATAACTAAACAAGGAGAGGCTTTGTTGGCACTTGGATTGGCAGAGAGACTTTATGGGATTCAGAAAGAATTTAAGGAGGATTTATCAAATGCCCTTTTAAGAAGAGAGGCATTACTTAGACTCGTTGATCCTGTTTGTTTAGGTGATTTTAAGTGGTTTGTAGCACCAATTTCTTTCGGTAATATAAATCTCATTTTGCCATCACGAACTTTCTTGTCGCCCATAAGTATTGTTAGAACCTCTTCTTTATTTATTTTGGGGATCTCAGTAGGAAGATCGTAACTCTCTAATAGAATTTGCTGTCTTTCTAATTCTTCTTTAGACCATAACCCTTTCTCAATTGCTATTTTCCCCGCAATATTCATACCAATTGATATTGCCTCACCATGTAGAAATTTGCCGTATCCACATAAATTTTCAATAACGTGACCAAAAGAATGACCATAATTCAATATTGCTCTAACACCATTTTCATGTTCGTCTTGAGAAACAACATTAGACTTTGTTTTAATTGAACTATTAATTATTTTAATTAAATATTCATTTTTGAGATTTATAAGTTCATTTTTGTTTTTTTCAATTTCTAAGTATTCGAAAAGTTCTTTATCTCTTATTACTCCGTATTTTATTACTTCGGCCATGCCTGCACTAAATTCTCTTTTGGGCAAACTTTTTAAAGTTTCTGGATCAATAAAAACTGCTTTAGGTTGATTGAAAGCTCCAATTAAATTCTTACCTTTTGGATGATTTACTCCTGTTTTTCCTCCCACAGATGAATCAACCATTGATAATAATGTTGTTGGAATCTGAATATATTCGATACCTCTCAGCCAAGTCGCAGCTGCAAAACCACTTACATCTCCAACAATTCCTCCTCCAAGGGCAATAATTATTGAATTTCTATCTAAGCCAAATTCAAATGCTACATCATATATTTCACTTAAGGTTTTTAAGTTTTTATATGATTCTCCAGCCTTGATAAGGAACATTTTGGCCTGAAATTTATTATCTTTTAAATTATTTAAAAATTTTTCTCCATACAAATTTGATATTTCTTCATTTGAAATCACAAGTATTTTTCTATTCTTTGTTATTCCAATTTTTAAAAGTTCTTCGCTGATATTATTCAGTATCCCTGCTTCTAGAGTTACTTCGTATGACTTATCACCTAATGGGACTAATATTTTTCTCTTATTCACAATTGATTACCTAGTTAAAATTTATAAATATTTGGTATTAAATACTTTATATATTAGCAAAATCTAAGCTCTAGATCCTTAAAAATTCAGTTGTTAAGAATTAGAAATGGTAATAAAATCATGCTATGAGTTTTAAAAAAAATATAAACGATATTAAGAAAAATTATTCCCTAGGAATAATTGGAGGTGGTCAACTGGCTTTGATGTTAACCGAGGCAGCAAAAAAAAGAGATCTAGAAGTATGTGTGCAAACAAAATCTTGTGATGATCCTGCTGGTTTAAAAGCAGATCATGTCATAGAAGCTGATCCTTTAAAGATAAGAGGTAATAAATCATTAATTAATGAGTGTGAAAAAATAATTTTTGAAAATGAATGGATAAAAATTGATAAATTAAATTTAATTGACAATAAAGATATTTTTGTTCCAAGCCTTAATGCAATTAAGCCATTAGTAGATAGGTTTTCTCAAAAAAAATTAATAGACAGAATGAATATTCCCTGCCCAAAATGGATAAGTATTGAAGATTTTAAAAATCTCTCGGATGAGGAAATCAATAATTGGACTTTTCCTCTAATGGCAAAATCAAATAAAGGTGGATATGACGGCAAAGGGAACAGAAAAATAAAGACAAAAGAAGATTTAGATTCTTTTTTAACAGAGAATAATTCTGATGAATGGTTAATAGAAGAATGGATAGAGTATGAAAAAGAACTGGCTCTTGTTGGTTCGAGAGATAGGACCGGTAAGATAAGATTCTTTCCAATAGTTGAGACGTTCCAATCAAACCATGTTTGTGATTGGGTTCTTGCACCTGGAACAAATGAATATGATTTGAACTTATTTGCAATAAATATTTTCTCTTCAATAGTCAATGAACTTAATTACGTTGGAGTTTTAGCTATTGAATTCTTCTATGGAGATAATGGTCTTTTAATTAATGAAATAGCTCCTAGAACACATAACTCAGCTCATTTCTCTATTGAAGCTTGCACTTCAAGTCAGTTTGATCAATATGTTTGCATTTCTTCTGGGATAATGCCACCTGAAATTAAAATGAACTGTGAAGGTGCAATTATGATAAATCTACTGGGGTTAAAAAAGAATTTCCCAATCTCAATGGAAACCAGAATTAAAATGTTATCTGAAATTGAGGGTTCTAATATTCATTGTTATGGCAAATCTCGCGAAATTCTGGGAAGAAAAATGGCTCACATCACATTTTTATTAAATGGTAAAACGCATTCAGAAAGATATGATGAAGCTCAAATTTTATTAACTATGGTAAGAGACATTTGGCCATCTCCAAATGCATAAAAAAATAAGTTAGAGTTAGATTACTGGATCTTTGGTTAAGTTCTTCTTTATGTGCTCTGATCTGACTCTCTTTCGACATGAGGAGACTGTCGTGATGCGGTAGTAAACCGATCTTGTAATCGGAAACGAAAGCCCACTTTGAATCCTCTTCTGGCATTTCCAGGTCGATGCAGCAGAGAACTGACGGGGATCCGGTGTTACCTATCAAAATGCTTGCTAAAACAGGCTTTTGGTGGGTATTTTATTTTTTTGGAATAACTGAGCTGTTTTTATTCTCTATCAGTGTAAATAATTTATTTGCCAAAATACTTGACGATCCATTTCTAATGTATTTATATTAATAGTACACATGTATTACTAAGTAATGACTTTAGGAGGAGCTAATGTTTGGACTAATTTTTCTTACGGTTATCGTAATGAGTCCCCAAGTGGTTGGTTGCTTAGCCCAGACCGCAGCAGATTAATTTTATTTATAAGGAATAAAAAATCTCCAAGAAATAGTATGAGAATTTTTGCTCATACATATTATGCAAATGATCTTGGTGAGCCAATGGCAATTAAATCATCCACTCAAATGTATTTGGATAATGCTTGGGATAAATGGCATGACCTTCAATTAGAAGGTTGGACTTTTGAAGAACTTGAATTACCTGAATCTGTATGACTAACTTAAATCCAATCAAAAAGAAATTATCAAAAGTAGATAGAAAGATATCTATGCAAGACCCATCAAAATTATTAGCAGAATTTTTTAATGGTGTTGTCATTGAACTTGATGAAGAATATAAATATGACTCATAAAGAATTGATAGATCAAGTTTCCGCAAATTTATTTAAACAAAGTGGAAAGTTAGAAAGCAGAAGATCTTGGTTGGCAATGAGAAATTATCTTGAACAATTAGATACCGAACAACTTAAATCCATGCTTAAGGACCACGGATGATTTAAAAACTTTATTTAGTTTTTATTTTTTTCTTAATTCTCAGAAAACCGTAAGTTGCAAAGCCAACCAAAAACATATCCAAGTAAATATGCCAAGTAGGAAAAATCTGGTGTATTAATTCCATTAACGTTTTATTGCCACTTGCCAATAAGGATAATCTAAATTTGATTTTTCTCTAATCAATTGTAATTTTCTAGAATTTATTTTTACTACTATTCCATCTGTTGGATATTTACTAAAAAGCTTCCCTTCTAGCCATTGTTTTCTAAATACTTCAACTTGGCTCGTAAAGTTGCATGAAATATCCTGAGGGATCGTGAAGCCAAGCTTTGAAAGACTCTTTTTGGACTCATATTGGTTAAGTGTTGAATTAAGTATTTGAAATGCGCAGAAGCTAAGACTTTCAGAAAATCCTTCTTTAGCTCTTAGAAATCCAGAAGCGATTCTCTGGGAGATATTTGGACTTTGGTTGGGTGCATATAATTCACCTCTAACTTGAAGAACTCCTCGTAAAGGGAGATTATTGGGAATGTCTTGGACTTTAATAAGTTTACTAGTAACGTCTGCCCCTTTTCTTGAAATTGCTTTCTCCAAGGTTCCATCCCTATATTGCAAAGCAACAGCACAACCATCAATTTTTGGTTCAATTAATAATCTGGTATCTACTAATAATCCTTTCAAAAATTCATCTATTGAATCCTTTTCTAATGAAGGTAAAACTAGTTTATTTTTCTTTTTAAAGTAATCACAATTAGGGTTTGTTCTTAATAAATTTTTTTCAAGTTGGTCGAACTGCTTATCAGAGATTAAAGCATTACCATTTCTATAATTATCGTCATACCATTCAATTCGTTCTTCTAAATAAGTCTTCATTTAATACGATGGCTTAAGTTTTTGGTCAGGTATCCAACTTGGTTTATCTATAATCCATTTTTCTCTATCTTCATATTTAACAGTCCATAAAAGAAATGAAGAAATTTCTTTTAGAGTTATGCCAACCAAATATCTTGTTTTTGGACTTATTGATATAAATCCAAATAATAATATTAATAAAATAAGTTTAAACATACCTTTAATCATTTAAAAACTCAGCGTAATTTTTGCGAACTTTTTAATTAATGCAATTCTTATAACCTTCAATCTTTGCTAGTTCATCAATATTCAAACCTGTTTCTTCTAGTAAAGTTTCTCCTATATCGTCCTTATTAAATTTAGTTAAAGCTCCTTTAGTAGAGTACTTAATACATTGGTTTTTGTATTTTGCTTCTTTGACAACAGGAGATAAATAAAAACCAAACAAGATGATAAAAGCCCCATAGGTTACAACTTTTCTATGGTTTTTCCACCATTCATAAAATTTATTGGACACGAAAAATAAATGACTATTTTCTATTTTAAATTGACTGTCAACAAATTACTTTAGAAATTTAAGGATTGGTTAATTTATTGTTTTTTCATTAATAGATTTAACCCAAGAATAATATCTTGATTTTCTAATCCTTTGCTCTTTCGAGACTAATCTATCCGCAGATTCTAGGGGTGATTCTCCTTTCTCAACTTTTGTTGTAATAGAAATACCAAAACCTTTTGCTTCAATTTTTGCAATGCCACCCTCTAAAAAAAATAAAAAAGACCAACCTTTGTTCCATCCTAAATAGAAGGGATTTCGATACATTGCATTCTTTTGGAGATACTCTTTAAATGATATTTTCCTTTTCAAGGAGTTACTTGTATTCACTATTACCAAATAAGAAGTTTACGGCTGATTATTTCTGGAAAATTAATTTTAGTATTTAAATAATTATCAGAGGAATACTTGACGTCTACGAGTAGTACATTTATATTAATAGTACAACTGTATTATCTTCATGACTTCAGGAGTCGCTAATGTTCGGACTTATTTTTATCGTGGCAGCCTTATTGACCCCCCAACTGGCTGGTTGTTTAACAAAAAAAGTGGTTTATTAATTTTTTTTGAGAGTTATAAGAAATCTGTATCTAATAACTTAAAAGTATATACTCATCTTTTCTATGCAAATGAATTAGGTGAACCAGCCCAAATTAAAAATTCAAGACTTCATTCTATTGAGTGTGCTTGTGAAACATGGAATGAATTAATTTCAGGAGGTTGGCAAATTGTTACTAATAAATTCCAGTAATCATGATCAAGGTAAATCCGTCAAAATGGGAATATCTAAAAGAATCTACCCTAAAACGAAAACGAACAAAGATTTGTATTACTTGCAATCACTTTCGCTACAGCACTACAGAAACTTTTGCTACTATCTTGATCTGTCCAAAATACGAAAAACGCATACCACAGGGTGATCATTTACTTAAAGGCTGTGAGTATTGGCAAAAAAATAGGACGATATTTTCCCCTGAAGCATCTTAATTATTCTCTAATTAAACTTCTCTAGGTAGAGATATTTAATTATGTAAACAAAGCATTATTTTATACAACTTAAAAAATTCTTTTTAAGTAATTTTGAAGCATGATTCAATTCTACTTTTCCATATTTTTATTAGTTGTGCTTACATTTTTTGCACTTTTATTAGATGCACCAGAATTGGCATCTTTAATTCAAACATTTTAGAAAATAATAAATCAGCATTTTTACTGATTTACTTTCTTAATAAGTAAGGCGTAGGTTTAACTTGTTGAATAGGAGGGATCTAATGATTGACAGTCCACCAGAGGAGTTAAATTATAAAATTTAAATCTAGATAAAACTAATGCTAAATCTGGAATGAATCTTCTATTTGAGATTCATTCCTTTTTAATTTCTTTCTAAAAAATGTAAATTATAAATATTAAATTTTAAAAGTAAAAAATCTGTTCATATTAAAATGATTTTAGGCCTAAGTCTCTTCTTAGATAGTGGCTAACCTTACCTGAATCCAAAACCAGTTTTTTGTTCTTCTTTTTCTTCCCATTCATTAATAATTAGTTTTAGTAAACTTTTAAGTTCTGAATTCGAAGCATCAGTATCTTTTTGAAGATTTATACAAATGTTTTTTATTTCCTCAAAAGCATTATCAATTAATATTGTTTTTTGATCTGGATTAGCCATAGAATTTTAAAATGCTCCATTACAGTTGAACCCACTGCAGTTAATAACCCTGAAAATATTCATTACAAAGTTGTGGAATCTTTCATCATAAAAAAATGCCCAGGTTGTAAATATAGCAAAACCAGAGACAGCAAAAGCAGCATATTGAAGCCAATGTATTCCATAGCTATCCAATCCATTTTTATCAAAATCAGAATTACTCAATTGCTTTTTTACTTATAATAAAAATTTTTTTTTTAAAAGGAGAGTTTGTTTTGAACGAGAGATTTATTTTTTTCTTTAAGACCTTAATGTATTGATAGTTTAAATAAAACCAGGTATTATCCACCCAAAAAAACCGTAGTTTATTATCAAAGCTAAAAAACCAATCATAGCTAATCTCCCATTTGTTATTTCGGCATTTTTCCAAAATTTACCCATATAGTTTTTATTTTTTTTCGAATTTTTATCTATCAAATAATTTGGTTCTAAAGGTTCCTGCAACCTTTTGATGGCGTATAAAGAGAATTGAATTGTAATTGCGATGATAACAACTATAAAACTAGTAAGTGCATCCATTTTTAGATTTCATATGTGATCAATTAGTAAGCCAAAGAGTAAATGACATTTGTATACATCAAACATTTCCTCATTTCTGCTTTATTGACAGAGGAAACCTTAACTTGAATTATTAAAGAATGTAACATATTTAAAAAAAATTAGTATGAATTCTTACTTTTTCTTTGGATTTCACATTTTTAAGTACTTTACTGTTACATTTATGTGTCAACAACATCCTAAGACTAGTCTTAATTGAATTACAGAATTCGATTTAAGGTTTTTACTTTAAATCAGATAAAGTATTGAAAAATTTTTATAAGGAATATATTTTCAATGTTATTTATTTAAATATTTTTAATAACTAGAAATTATTATTTTTGTTTGATTTCCGGAAGGTAGAATTTATTGCCTAATGTATATCCAATTGACATCAGAACGAAACCAATAAGTTGAGGTAAATGAGAATTTGCTAGAGAGATTTTTTCAATCATTTCTCAATGTATAAATTTCTATAATAATAAAAAATTTTAAATACTGTAAGTCTATTTTCTTTTTGATTCTTTAATCTCCCCAGATTTTTTTAGTGAATTAACAAGTCTTTCATTTTCTGTTTTTAAATTTTCTAATGCAGATTTTGTGAATTGTTCTTTAGCCTCAAATTTTGCTGAACTTATAACTTTTTTATTAGGGAGTTTTTTCTTCGGTTCTGACTTCATATTAAACAGCAATTTAAAAAATTTTAGAAGTTATTTTTTTTGAGTTAGGTATTATTTTTTACAGTTTTCTGGTTAATAATATTTGTTTACATAGACAAATTAATCTTTATCTTTTGGGAGCCTTAACCATCCAGTAGTCCATTCTGATTTTAGTTTTGCCCATGAGATCCTTTTAATATCTTTTTTATTTTTGGTAGGAAAAATATCAACCCATCTATCTTCATTTTTCCCACCATAAGCTTTAACTTGAAAATGCCTATTACCATTAATTGTTTTTGGTGCTGTCCAACACAAAGTAGGAGGCCATTTCATGAGAAATTTTTAAAAGTTAAAAAACTAAAGGTTGCTTTGCCCAGTTAACACTAAACCATAATATGCAATCGTACCAAGGATAAGTACGATTCCTAGTATTCTAATAATCATGAATTAGTATTTTTAAATTCAAATTATATTAGAGAAATTTTATAAATTTGCGTTGAAGATTTAATATTTTCTAATTTTTCCTTTTTTTATTTCTAACTATGGAGTGGCAAGATTCAGGATGCCATTCATTCTGAATCTTGCCAATAAAATCATAAATAAATGAATCGGGACATCCAGTTTTTTTTTGAAGTTCTGAAAGTTCTTCTTTAATGAATTCATATACACTCGTTATTACCCCTAAATTTTCTTCTTGGGAGGGAGCCCATTTTTTATTCTCCATTAATATTTTTTAAATTATTTTCCACAATATCGTAATAGGTTATGTCTCCATAATCAGCATCTGAACAACATAAATCTCCATATAGTTCCTCTAACAAATCGTACGCATCTGAATACTTATCAAAACTTTGAGCTGTTAATTCGTCATCTTTCCCATCAATTCTAATTATTTTGTAGGTCATATTTTACTTAGATGCAAAAAGTATTTTTTTTGATTCATTAGATCATCTTATAAATAAAAATCTTATTTAGGAGTATTAGTTGGGTAAAGCTTCTGAATTTTATTTTTCTGAATTTCTATTTTTCTTCTTTCATATTTTTTTGCCATTATTTTTCTGATAAATAATTGTGGGATAAGCCAAACTAACGCAATAGCTATAGCCATGAAAGCAGGATTTCTCCACGTTAACCTAATAATCTCTTGTATAAATTCTTGATTGAAAATTTCCATACATTAAATTTTGATGATAAAAATATCTTTGCTTTCTTTTATAAAATCTTTTAAATTTCATAATTCATCATAACCTTAAAAAATCTAATAAGGAATTTTATAAATTTTTTCTTTTTCTAGTTTGTTTTCTTTTATATTTGGATTTAGATTAATTTTTTATTTTTTAGTTTAGAGATGTCGACTTATCTAATTACAGGATCAAATAGGGGTATTGGATTAGAACTATGTAGGCAAATTCATAAGAGGGGAGATAATGTAATTGCAACGTGTAGGAAAGCTTCAAAAGAACTTAGAGATTTAGGAGTGAGAATTGAAGAGAATATAGAAATTTCTTCTGATGAGTCGATAACAAATTTGTGTAAAAAACTATCTGGAGTTAATTTAGATTGCTTAATTCATAATGCAGGAATTTATGAATTTAATTCTTTCGAAAACTTAGATAAAAAAAGTATTTTGCGGCAATTTGAAGTCAATGCATTGAGCCCAATATGTATGACTCAATCACTTAAACATTTTTTAAAAAGATCTTCTAAAGTTGCTTTTATCACAAGTAGAATGGGATCTATTGAAGATAATACATCTGGAAGTTCTTATGGTTACAGGATGTCTAAAGTCGCTTTGTCCATGGCAGCAAAATCACTTTCTATAGATTTATCAAGAGAAGATATTTATGTAGCTATTTTGCATCCTGGGTTAGTGAGTACAAGAATGACTGGCTTTACAAGAAATGGAATTAGTCCTGAAGAATCAGCAAATGGCCTTTTAAAACGTATTGATTCTTTAAATAAAAATAACTCGGGTACGTTTTGGCATGCCAACGGAGAAGTTTTGCCTTGGTAAAATCTATATTTTTATTTTTAAGAGATTTATATCGTTAATTTGTTAAAAAACTTTTAAATTTTTAACGAATTTCTTTCCTTGTTTAATTCTTTTAGTTATCTTTAAAAAAACATTAGTAAAGGAGGTGATTCATTGTCGTATCTACCGAAAAATGCGGTTATCAAAGGGGCCGTGAATTCAGTATCTTCATCACATTCATCGGTCTCTTTTTCTTTGATTAAGAAAAAAGGTTTTATAATCAACAGATTTATATAAATCAGTTACTTAATAATTAAAAGCTCTGCATCTCATGAAGTTGCAGAGCTTTTTTTATGAATTTAAATAATCTTTCAAAATTTAGGCTATCTTTTTTGGCCGAAGTAAATTAAAGCTAAAAAAGATAAAGTGCTTACCAAAGCGATTAAGTACCACCCAGTTGAGGAGTTGCTAGTTACTTCGTTCATTTATTTTGATTTATCGGAGGAATTGATTATTTGAGTGAAAATCACAATTGATATCATTAAAAAAACTAAAAGGATGTAAGTTACGTTCATTTATAGAAAAATGCTAATTATCAAAAAGATTATTCCTAGAACTACCGTAACAATTGCTCCATCTACTAATAAGTCTTTCCATGTATAACTTTTAAGCATCCTTGTTTTATCTTCTTCACTCATAAGGTTCTTTAACCACGTCCAATCTAAAAGCTGTGTCAATGCAACACCAAAAATTAAATGACCAAACAAAATACCAATTAGATCAATTCTAGAAATATCTTTAGTGAGACTCGTAATAATAAAAAAGTCCACTAGCTTTTTTCTTTATTAGATAAGGCACCACCTTCTTCTTTGTATTTTTCCCAAGCTTCGCTTATTTTTGCTTTAGAGAAATTTTGTTTTCCCTCAGAGAATTTATTTTTGAGGTTATTTAAACTATTAGTCAGTTCTTTTTTTGTTGGTTCATCAAGAAAGTTTGATGTTAATTTCCATAAATACCAGCTACTAGCTAGAAGAAGAATTAATCCCAGTAATTGCATATTAGTTTTTTCCCATCCTACAACTTTTCAAATGGTTTCGATAAATTAATTTATTTAATACCTGTAGAAATTTTTTTTGACCTAAATAAAAATTAAAACTTTAACCAGTGGAAAAATATTCTATCCAGCAGCCATATAGTTAGACCCCCTTCCAGGAAAGCCAACCAATACATCCCATAATCAGAAAATCCCATTTGCTCTTTTACTGTTTTAATTAATTTTTTGTGAGCTTGAATGAGATCTTTCATGAAGAATAAAATTTTTAAACCTGCTGATTTTCTTTTATTAAGAATCCCTTACCGTAACAAGATAAACAGGTTTTAGTTTCATCTAATGAAATTCTTAGAAAACCTGCTCCATTACATCTAAAGCAATTTACTTTAGAAGTTGAGTAAAGTTTTGACTTGATTTTAGCAGCACGGTTTAAGTAAGAAACAGTTTCTTTACGACCGTTAGCTTGAGCAGCTTTATTTAAAAGCTTTTTATAACTGACTTTTAGTTCTTGGGTATTCATCTTTTGAAAGAAACAAGGATTCGGATACAGGGAAAATAATTGTTTATATAATTAAAAAACTAGGAATTTTCCGTTTATATTTCTGATCAGATCTCTTATGGAATATAACTAGAATTTGCTTTATATGTTTAGTATCTGGAGTATTCACTTGTATATTTAATAGAAATTTTATATTTGACAAATTAAAAATATTTTGGGTAATCATTCAAGAAATCATTATTTCGTTCTAGAAAGGAATTTTTAAAAATTTTGTTTTTTAAAATATTTTTTATTCTAATAAATCATCCAGCCTTTTTAAGGTTTTTTACTAAAAAATCATTTTCATTAGTAAGAACTTTGAGCTTAGATTTTTCCAACTCTTTTTTGATTTCGGGGTTCAAATCTTTTTTTGTCTCATTTAGATTCATAGGATTTGTTCTTAGAATTATTCAAAAGACAATGAAAATAATAGTGATCCCCAAAAAAAAATGTGGATAGTTTTTTCTTATAAGAAGATAATATTTTATTTTGCACATAGAAATTCAAATTTAATCAACATATTGTGGAAAACCCTGTTGAAAAACGCTTAAAAAGTGGATAACTC
>LUMO01000194.1_pt1 | contig 13371 bp, 18 predicted proteins | sample 729611 | NCBI WGS metagenome assembly LUMO01 (sample SAMN03860261, study PRJNA289734) | marine metagenome | biome: seawater column; feature: ocean; material: water; isolation source: Red Sea water column Station 22 - depth 10m | place: Saudi Arabia: Red Sea | collected 2011-10-15 | depth 10 m
CTATAGCTGAGACTCAAGTGACCCTGCAAATAGCTTCTCGTGAAGCATCTATCCTGACCAGGGCGATGAATACACCCTACGATGTTTCAGGCACTTTTTATGATGTTGCCTCAGGATTTGCCTACATTCGCATTGAAGGTTTTGACAAATCAGTAAAATATCGAATGCAGCAGCTCCTCAAAGAGTTTTCTGATTTTGAGATTGATATTTTTGATGCGGAGGAAAGCAAAAAGTTTTGGAGTGATGTGAACAATCTGGCTTTTCTCAAAAATATGCAAGGTGATTTATGGCGAATTTCGGTTAGGCCCACTGATGGTATACAAATAATTAAAAAATTGGATCCTAAAGCCAGCTATCTAGATTGGAGTGGTGGCCTAGTTTGGTTAAGAGTTGAAGAAGGTTTTAACGTCCGCGAAAAAATGCAAAAAATGTCAGGCCATGCAATGTGTTTAAGCGGAAGTTTTAATCAATTCCATCCAATTTCAACAATAGAAAAGACAATGAGCACTTCTATTAGAAAAAAATTTGACCCTAAAATGCTATTCAACCAACAAGTATTAAACTGATGCAAACCTTTTTTGAAAAAGACCAACTTGCAGATTTAGATTTTAAAAGATCAAATGAGATTTTGAGGGCTTGTGTACACTGTGGGTTTTGTACTGCGACGTGTCCAACTTATCAGGTTTTGGGTGATGAACTCGATAGCCCCCGAGGAAGAATTTATTTGATAAAAGAAATGCTCGAGTCTGGACGTAAGCCAGATAAAAAGACGGTTACTCATATCGATAGATGTTTGTCATGTTTGGCTTGTATGACTACTTGCCCTTCTGGCGTCCATTATATGCATCTTGTGGACCATGCTCGGGCATATATTGAAGATAACTATAAGAGACCCTTAGATGAGCGATTTTTGCGATGGTTACTCAGCAGAATTTTGCCATATCCTATGAGGTTCCGAATAGCACTAATTCTGGCGAAGATAGCGAAACCATTTTCTTGGCTTATTCCAGATGCCAGACTTAAGGCCATGATTAAAATGGTACCTCAAAAGATACCTCCAATTAGTTTGAATGATGATCCTCAGAGTTTTTTTCCGGATAACTTGAACAAGATGAGGGTAGCTTTAATGACGGGCTGTGCTCAAAGAGCCTTAGATACAGATATTAACGACGCGACAATTAGAGTATTGAATAGATTTGGATGTGAGGTTGTCATAGCTGAAGGGCAGGGTTGCTGTGGATCCTTGAGCCATCATATGGGAAAAAAGAATGATGCAAAATCTGCAGCATTAAAAAATCTAAATGCCTGGTATTCAGAGTTAAGCAAAGGCCGATTAGATGCAGTTATTATTAATACCAGTGGATGTGGGACCACAGTCAAAGATTATCCACACATGTTTAAAGGGACTGAGCATGAGGAAAAAGCCAAAATTATTGCAAGTCTCACGAAAGATATTTCAGAAATTTTAGCTGAACTAGAACTTCCTGTTTTGGAAGAGAAACAAACACACGTGGTTTATCATTCGGCCTGCTCACTTCAGCACGGGCAACAAATTAATAATTTTCCCAAGGATATTCTCAAACAGTGCGGATACCGAATAAGTGAACCAAAGAATTCTCATCTTTGCTGTGGGTCGGCAGGAACTTATAACCTGCTACAACCAAAAATATCTGACGAGTTGAAAAACAGAAAAGTCCAGAGTTTAGAGGCAAAAAAACCAGATATAATTGCTGCTGGAAATATAGGATGCATGATGCAAATAGCATCTTCTACTAATACGCCAGTGGTTCATACGGTAGAATTAGTTGATTGGGCAACTGGTGGCCCCAAACCTACTAAATTAAATGGTAGATTATAGTTACGCTTTGCAAATAATATTGCTGAGAAAAAGATCTGTACAGCCTTGAACTGTTTTTTTTAATTCCCATATAGGAACGAGAGGCGCCAAATTTGGGTCTCTGAAACTTAAATTGCCTGCGCCAAATGAAGGGTAGGCATAATTTGGAATCGCTCATAGGAGGATAGACAATGAGACAATTTGATTTTTCACCACTTTACAGAGCCACAGTAGGCTTTGACCAAATAGCCGATATGTTTGACAGGGTTCTTACTTCGGACACTCAAACATCTAGTTACCCACCATACAATATAGAGAAAATTGATGAGGATGCTTATCGTATATCTGTAGCGGTTGCCGGCTTTTCTGAAGCTGATTTAAACGTCGAGGTGAGAGAAAACTCTCTAATTATTTCAGCTGGAAAATCGGAAGAAGATAAAAAGAATTACTTGCATAGGGGCATCGCAAATCGCAGCTTTGAACGGCGTTTTCAGCTAGCTGATCATGTACATGTTACCGGTGCAACCCACTCGGACGGTATGCTTCACATAGAGTTAAAGCGTGAAGTTCCTGAAGCTTTGAAGCCTCGAAAAATCCAAATTTCAAATGGCTCTTCAGACCGAGTGATTGAGGCGTTAGCCAGTTAAAACTAATTGAGTAGCGCTAGTCACCCGTCTGGCGCTACCACTGCAACAATAGGTCCAAGGTCAAAACCAAAATCTAACCGATCATATTTTGGAGAATAAAGCCTAGAAACATTCCCATCCAAATAAAGTGCATTATCTATATCTAAGTGCTCTAAGAAAGTAGATGCAAACTGATAAAAATTGATGGCTTCATTGGAAATTAAAAATACTGCTTTTAACCCATTTTTGGTTACCCCAACCCCGCTTCGTATAAATTTCGAGGACCCATCTTTTAAAAATTTTGGATGAATTTTACCATCGATGGCTAACATAGGACCAGACTGTGTTGCGTACTGACATGGCTTTTTTGTTAGTGCAAATTTACTTGTTTCAATAATCTGGAATTCTTTTTTATTAAAGCAGAAGACACCATTTGGTACTAAACCAAAGTTTCCTGGCCCATTTCCGGTGATCAATGGTGAATATTGAGTAAAATTCTCGACATACAGTCCAACAGGAGAACGGTTTGCATGATACATTCCTCCATTTGTGGCAAAAACAATATTAAGACCTTGTTCTGTTAGAGACATATTTAGTCTTTGGAATTGTCCAAAGTTTTTTCCATTTTTATCACGTAAAAACAGTCGTATATCATCATTTGGCAAATTGGCTGTGCATGCTGTGAAAGAAGTTTCTTTAAACTCAAAATCTAGGCATTCGGCGGACCAAACGGGAGTAAACCATATTGCTAATATAAGAATGTAAATTTTCACTCAGTATCTAAGTCCCGCCTTACGCTTTCTTGATTGAACAGTCTTCTTGTCTCGTCCATTCTGTCGAAAGTTTCATCTAAACGAAACCTTAAGTCAGGTGTGTATTTCAAGGTTAATTTTTTTGAAATTGACCTTCGAATTTCTGCTTTATTTTTTGCTAATAACGCAATTAAATCATCTCCCCCTTGTCCTCCTAAGGGGCAAACGTAAGCCGTTGCAATTTTTAAATCAGGCGATGCAGCAACCTCACTGACAGTTACTGATATTTTATTTAAATCAGGATCATGAATCGTACCTTGCATCAAAATATCAGACAAGGCTCTCCTTATGAGCTCTCCTACCCTCAGTTGCCTTTCTGAAATTCTATTACCTTAATATTGATCTTTGCCAAACTCTTACAGGCACGTTATGGACATTATAGCATAGTACTAAGGACATAAAATGGCTGATTTACTTAAAGTGGTGGTAACTGGTGCATCTGGTCGTATGGGGCAAACTCTAGTTAATCTAATAACCAGACACAATGAAATTGAACTTGTTGGTGCTTTAGAACACCCTAAACATCAATGGATTGGTCAAGATATTGGTGTTGCAATGGGTGGGAGTGCGCTTGGTGTAGTTGTTTCTGAGGACCCAATTAAGGTTATAGCAAATGCAGAGGCCGTTATTGATTTTACCACACCGTCCGCGACTGTTGAGTTCTCAAAGCTGGCCGCCCAAGCAAGAGCAGTCCATATTATTGGGACTACTGGGATGTCTGAAGACGATTTAGAAAGAATAGAGGCGGCAAGCTTTCACTCTGTTATTGTTAGGGCTGGAAACATGTCTCTAGGCGTAAATCTTTTGGTCGCTTTGACTAAAAAAGTTGCGGCAGCTTTGGACAGTGAGTTTGATATTGAAATTATTGAGGCACACCACAATCAGAAGGTAGATGCCCCATCTGGAACGGCTTTGATGCTAGGGGAAGCAGCTGCAAAAGGACGGGATATTAGCTTGGCAAAATCTTCAGAAAGAGGTCGAGATGGCATCACAGGAGCTCGGGAAAAAGGGTCTATAGGCTTTGCTTCAATCAGGGGTGGTGATATTGTGGGTAAACATGATGTTTTATTTGCATCGAGTGGCGAGCAACTGACCTTAAGCCATAATGCTACCGATAGAAATATATTTGCGCGGGGTGCTTTGAAAGCTGCTCTTTGGGGTAGAGACAAAGAGCCTGGTGAGTATGATATGATGGATGTATTAGGTTTAGAGTGATTTTACGACACCTAGAAGGAATAGGGACCATTAAGAAATTTGGCTTCAAATTTATTTTATTTTTTTTAATTGCTAGTCCAATTATAGCAAGCGAAACGACTATTTCTGAGCGCCCTGACTTTGAAAAATTAGTTAAAGATAAAAAATTAGAGCGTTTTTTGATTTCATTGTCTGTAACTGGTGATGGGAAAATAGAAGGCTCTGCAGCTGGCAGAGACGTTTCGGGAGATTGGAACTGGATAGATGGTTATTTTTGCAGAACACTTATGTGGGGTGAAAGAGAATTAAAATATAATTGCCAAAAAGTCACTTTTGATGGCAGGCGTTTGCGTTTCATTTCTGATCGAGGGGCAGGGCAATCGGCTAGCTTTGCCCTCCGCTAAACAGTACTTTTGAAGGGCTCCATACCTTTTCTAGCTAATTCATCGGCGCGTTCATTTTCGGGATGGCCAGCGTGCCCCTTAACCCATTCCCAAGTAACTTCATGCCTTGACTTGGCTTCGTCCAATCTGCGCCATAATTCAGCATTTTTCACAGGTTTTCTAGCTGCTGTTTTCCATTTGTTTTTTTTCCAATTTTCTAGCCATTGGGTTACGCCATTTTTCACGTAAGAGCTGTCCGTAATGATTTTGATTTTACTGGGCCGGTCTAAAATTTCTAAGGCAGATATTGCTGCTAATAATTCCATCTGATTGTTTGTCGTATTGTCTTGGCCTCCGCACAGTTCCCTTTCTTTGATAATTTTTTGCTGAGTTTTAGCAATCAAAAGTACACCCCAACCTCCGGGGCCAGGGTTACCTGAGCAAGCGCCGTCTGTGTAAGCAAATAAATTATGCATGACTAAGAATTATGATAAATTCTGCGCTTTTTCCATCTAAACCTTCTGCTTCACCCAAATAGTTTGAAATATGCTTAAAATTTTCTTTAATGAGTATTTCTTCAAGCTCTTGTTTTTTGAAATATGAATATTTTCGTCCAATGGCGTCCCGTCTTTCCCCAGAGCCCAATTTTAGACCTATGCTAAACAAACCATTTGGCTTCAGGGCTTTGAATATAGTTTTGATTAAGGGTACAAAGTCTTTTTTTGGAGCGTGAAGCAGAGAAAAGTTAGCCCAAATACCATCATACTTTGTGGTGGCATCAAAAGACTTGAAATCACCTGTCCATGAATTGACTTGCGGCTCTTTAGATATGATTTCAATCATTTTTTCGGATGCATCAAAAGCGTCTACCTGGAAACCATCCGCAAAAAGTTTTTTTGAAAAATGGCCTGGTCCACATCCGTAATCCAAAACTAGTCCATTTTTCGGTAATGCCTGAGAAAAATCTTTATATGCTCTTAGTGAAGTTTTATCTATCTCTAGATTTGCATACTTGGTTGCATTCTTGTTGTAAATTTCCAGTGTTTCTCTATCCATTTACCACCAAAAATTTATAGATAAGCAAACGACCACAAAAAACGTCAATATACTTCTTAGAGTTAGCCACCACTCGGGCGTCAAGTGCCAATAATAAAAGCGCACATCTATAGCAAATACCCCTAAAAACCCCACAATTAGACTAATAAAAGGATTTATGAATGGGCCATTGAAAGTAAAAAAAGCCCACAGGGCGGGCAAAACGGACAAGATTAACCCAATAGGTCTCCTTTTATCACTAACATTTGCCGAAAAACCCCACAAAACGCCAGACATGAATGCAAGAATAATGGTCCCATAAATTAAATTTACGCTGGAGCCAGTATATCTCTCACTAAGCCACGTTAAGCTTAAATTGTGTAGAACTGGATCATAGGACGTTGCTACTCCCCAAAAAAAAGGAACCAATCCCGCCAGACCTAAAATTAAGGCCGAATTTGGGATATCTCTCATACTGTTTCTCTTAAAACTCTTGGAACTTTGAAGTTTACGTTTTCTACGGCTGTTTCGACGGTTTCCAATCGCACTAAATACCTTTCCTTAAAGGACTCCACAACTTCATTTATAAGAATTTCTGGAGCCGACGCTCCTGCAGTTATTCCTAAGCTTTCGATGCCTTCCAATGCTCTAAAATCTATTTCGGTTGCCCTTTGAACGAGCTGTGAATATTCACAGCCGGCTTTTTTGCCAACTTCGACCAAACGCTTTGAATTTGATGAATTTGGAGCGCCAACAACTAGAAGCGCATCGATTTTATCAGCTATTTCTTTTACTGCTATCTGTCGATTGGTTGTTGCATAGCAAATGTCTTCTTTATGTGGCCCCTGGATCATGGGAAATTTCTCCTGAAGAGCCGCAACCACCGAAGCTGTATCGTCGATCGATAATGTTGTCTGCGTGACATAAGCAAGATTTTGAGGATCTCTGACTTTTAGACTTTGAACATCTTTTTCATCTTCAACAAGTAAGACCTCACCTTCAGGTAGTTGCCCCATTGTGCCAATAGTTTCAGGATGTCCCCGGTGGCCAATCATTACCATTTGTAGGCCATTTTTGTGGTGACGTTCTGCTTCAATATGGACTTTACTTACCAGAGGGCAGGTTGCATCAACGAAAACCAAGTTTCTCGCTTCAGCAGCATTTGGCACAGCCTTTGGAACCCCGTGTGCAGAAAAAATCACAGGCCGATCATCGGGGCACTCATCGAGCTCCTCAACAAAAATTGCTCCTTTTTCTCTTAGTCCATCTACGACAAATTTATTGTGAACAATTTCGTGCCTGACATATACTGGCGCTCCCCATTTATCCAATGCCATTTCAACAATTTTTATAGCGCGATCAACTCCCGCGCAAAACCCTCTTGGGGCGGCTAGAAAAATTCTCAGTTCTGGTTTGTCCATTGTTTCTCGGAGCAAATTTATCATTACCGACAATATGTAGTGTGCCAACGCCCGTAAATAGAAAATTTCTTCTATTTGCCTCTTTTTTGACAATTTCCTACAGTTGTATTTCAAGTTTGTAATATTTAATCGTGAATAACGTGATATTAATTAACTCTGCGGACCTTCTAAGATTGAAAAGTATGTATTCGAATAATCATCATTTTTTAATAGCTTTGGGGAGTAATAAAAACTTAGGTCCGCTCAAGCCGTTAGATATTTTAAAGAAAGCAATAGCTGAATTAAAACAAAGCGAGATTTCTTTAGTATCTTTGAGTAGATTTTTTGAATCGCCTGCATATCCTGAGGGCAAGGGGTCTAATTTCGTTAATTCTGCAATTAAAATTCAAGTTAAATGCTCTTCTGAGGAAATTTTGCAGAAACTTCACAAAATAGAAAAAAAATTTAATAGGACGAGAGATACCCGGTGGGGTGCTAGAACGCTAGATTTGGATTTACTGGCCCAAGACGGGCAGGTCTGGCCAAATGAAGAAATATTTAGGAAATGGTATAACTTACCCTTGGTGGAGCAGATGAAAAAAAGTCCTAAAAACCTAATTTTACCACATCCACGGATCCAAGATAGAGCATTTGTCCTATTACCACTTTTAGACATAGAGCCAAATTGGATACACCCTATATTACGAAAGACAGCTTTTCAGATGTACGAAGAGTTAAATGAGCAAGTAAAAAAGAGTATTCAATTAGTGCAATAAATGCTTGTCTTTAAAGTTCGGAAGTCTTATAGGCTCACAATCTAATAGAAAATCGTAGGAGAAACGAATGGCTCGGGTCACTGTTGAAGATTGTGTAGATAAAATACCTAATCGGTTTGAATTGGTTATGCTGGCCTCACATAGAGCACGGGAGATATCTTCTGGATCCTCGATTACTGTCGATAGAGATAATGATAAAAATCCGGTCGTTGCTCTGAGAGAAATTGCCGACGAAATGCAATCTTCTGATGAGCTTCGTGAGAGGTTAATAGAATCTAATCAAACTCAAATAGAAGTTGACGAGCCTGAAGAAGACTCAATGGCAATGCTTATGGGTGGAGAGACAGATGAACCAGCCGAAGACGATATGTCTGAAGAAAAGCTTTTGAGAGCTTTAATGGCGGCGCAGGGACAGTGACACGATAAAGTCTTGCTGGGAAATGCATGTTAACGGCAGAAGCTCTCGCAGAACTAGTTTCGGACTATAATCCAAAATCCAACTCCGTAAAAATTATAGAGGCCTACAAGTACGGGCAAATTAAGCACGAAGGACAGTTTAGAAAGTCCGGGGAGCCTTATTTTACACATCCTGTCTCTGTTGCAGAAATTTTGGCTGAGCAACGCTTAGATGATGCTACAATAATTACGGCTCTGTTGCACGATACCATTGAAGATACCGGTTCTACCAAACAAGAAATCGCCAAGCTTTTTTCGCACGAGATATCTGAACTGGTTGATGGGGTAACGAAGCTTACCAAAATCCAATTAAGTTCAATGGAGACCCAAGAAGCAGAAAATATTCGAAAGTTGTTAATGGCAATTGCTCAGGATATCAGAGTTATCCTGGTTAAGCTTGCTGATAGATTGCATAACATGCGCACAATCAAAGCAATGGCTCGCCAAAAACAGCAACAAAAAGCTCGAGAAACAATGGATATTTTTGCGCCTTTAGCAGGCCGAATGGGTATGCAATTTATAAGAGAAGACTTGGAAGATCTAGCTTTTAAAGTTTTAAATCCAAAGGGTCGTGAGTCTATTATTCGCAGATTTATTACCCTCCAGAAAGATTCAGGTGATGTCATTGAACGAATTTCAGGCGACATGCTTGCAGAATTCAAAAAAGAAAATATTCAAGCTGAGGTCTTGGGGCGTGCGAAAAAGCCTTATTCAATGTGGCGCAAAATGCAGGAGAAAGAGTTATCTTTTTCACGACTGTCAGACATTTATGGGTTTCGAATTATTTGTGCCACTGAAGTTGACTGTTATCGAATTCTAGGAGTTATCCACCGTCGATGGAAAGCAGTACCAGGTCGCTTTAAAGACTACATCAGTCAACCTAAATCAAATGGTTATAGATCTATTCATACGACTGTATCTGGGCGGGATGGTAAGCAAGTAGAGGTGCAAATTAGAACACGGCAGATGCATGATGTTGCTGAAAGTGGTGTTGCTGCTCATTGGTCTTATCGTGATGGTGTAAGAAGTGAAAATCCTTTTACAGTTGATCCAGTACAATGGATTACACGCCTCATAGATGAATTTGACAGTGAAGAAGACCATGAAGTCTTTTTAGAAGCCGTAAAATTAGAAATGTATGCTGATAAGGTTTTTTGCTTCTCTCCAAAAGGAGATGTATTAACGTTTCCAAGAGGTGCAACGCCTATTGATTTTGCTTATGCCGTTCACACAAAAATTGGTAATTCCGCAATTGGTTGTGAAGTAAATGGAAATAACTGTGAATTACAAACAATATTAAGAAATGGTGATAGGGTTAACATTCTCACATCTAAAAATAGTTCACCATCTCTGCATTGGATACCTACCACCAAAACAGGTAAAGCAAGAGCTGCTATTAGAAGATATTGGCATGACAAAGGTGAACAAAAAGAGGAAAAAACAAAAAAATATAACACTACACTTTGGATTTCATTACCTGATAAACCCGGTCAACTTGGTGATATAAGTTCTTTAATTGGAAGTCATAAACTTAACATTTCTAATTTAGAGATGGCGGGTAAAAATCCAAACTATATTAATTTTAAATTTAGATTAATAATCAGAAATCTTAAGAATTTTACAAATTTTATTGCAGAGCTAAAGCAAAAAGGTATAAAATTTAAGATAATTAGACACGAAGAAAAAAGAAATGCTTTCACTCAAAAAATCCTTAAATATTTTAAAAAAGACTGATGCGTTATTAGAAGGACATTTTGTTTTATCCTCAGGACTACACTCTCCAAAGTATATTCAATGTGCTAAACTTTTAAGCTTTCCTTATTTAGCTGAAAAAATTTGCAAATCACTAGCAAATAAAATTAAAAAAAATTTTAAAAAAATAGATTTAATACTTGCTCCTGCAATGGGTGGTGTAATCATAGGTTATGAAATTGGTAAAATTTTAAAAAAAGAAACAATTTTTTGCGAAAGGGTGAATGGAAAATTTACTCTCAGAAGAGGTTTTAGTATAAAAAAGGGAGCAAGAGTTTTAATTATAGAAGATGTGATTACGACAGGTAAATCTAGTTTGGAATGCGTAAAACTTATAAAAAAATCAAATGCAAGACTTGTTGGATTTGCTTCTATAATTGACAGATCAACAAAAAAATCTCTGAAAATAAAAAATAAAATTGTTTCTCATTTAAAAATAGATGTGCCTAGCTATAACCTTAAAAATATACCTAAATCTCTAAAATCAATTCCCATTACTACTCCAGGAAGTAGATTTATTAAGTGAAAAGACTAGGTGTAAATATAGATCATATTGCAACACTGCGTAATGCACGTGGTGAAAAACATCCTAATCCAGTATTTGCAGCAAAAAAAGTTATAAAATTGGGTGCAGACTCCGTAACTATTCATTTGAGAGAAGATAGAAGGCACATAAATGATTTAGATACTAAAGAGATTTGTGCTTTGAATAAAGTGTTAGTGAATCTTGAAGTCTCAATGAATAGTGAAATAATTAAAAAAGCTTTAAGATATAAACCAAATTACATTTGTATTGTTCCAGAAAACAGAAAAGAAATAACCACAGAAGGTGGTTTAAATCTAAAAGATAATTATAAAAAATTAAAAGAAATAATTTTTAAATTTAAAAAGTCAAATATTAGAACTAGTTTATTTATCAACCCCAACTTAAATGATATTAAACTTTCAAAAAAATTAAATGTGGATTGTGTTGAAATCCACACTGGAAAACTAGCTAATTATGTTAAATCGCATAAAAATTTTTCAAGCGAATTAAATAGAATTAAAAAAAGCTCAAAACTTGCATCTAAGCTAGACATAGAAGTACATGCAGGTCATGGTTTAGATTACAAAACGACTAAAATTTTAACAAAAATTAAAGAAATCGAGGAATTCAACATAGGACATTTTATTATTGGAGAGTCGATATTTTATGGTCTACCCAAAGTAATTAAAGATTTTAAAAAAATTATTAAAAATTAATGAAAATTTTAGGTATTGGAGTTGATATAATTGAAAATAAAAGAATTAAAGAAGCTATAAAAAATAAATCTTTTATTAATCGAGTTTATAGTGTGAGAGAACAAAGACAATCAAACTTAATAAAGAATAAAGTGGCTTTTTTTTCAAAAAGATTTGCAGCAAAAGAAGCATTTGCAAAAGCTTTGGGTACCGGATTTAGAATGAAATTGAACTTTAAAGATATAGAAGTAGTTAACGATAAAATGGGTAAACCAAATTATGTTACAAACAAAAAAATCACCAAAATGATCCAAAATAAATTTAAAATTAAAAAATATAATTGTTTTCTATCCATTTCGGATGAAAAAAAATATTCAACAGCATTTGCTATTATTCAATCATAATGAAACTAGATAAAAAATTTTTTTCAGAAAATATAAAAACTTTATTTTATGCTTTGATAATTGCAGTAATAATTAGATCACTTTTAGTGCAACCTTTTTATATACCTTCTTCTTCGATGGAACCCACATTACTTGTAGGTGATAGATTATTTGTTACAAAATATTCATATGGGTATAGTAAACATTCTTTCCCTTTTAGTCCGCCAATACTTAGTAAAAGAATAATGTTTAAAAGTCCTGAAAGAGGGGATGTAATTGTATTTAAAACACCAGCTGACAATAGAACAGATTATATAAAACGTTTAATTGGATTGCCAGGAGATAAAATTCAGTTTATTGACGCCAATCTATATTTAAATAGTAGCGAAATACTTAAATCTAAAATCCCACTTAAAACAAAAATTTATTGTGGTGACACAACAATAGATGTCTTAAAGTTTGAGGAAAAATTACCTAACGGTAAAAAATTTCATACAGTTTATTTAAAAAATTATACATATCAAAATTCAGATGTTTTTACAGTTCCAGATGATCATTATTTCTTTTTGGGTGATAATAGAGATTGTTCTAAGGATAGCAGATTTCTTTCAAGTGTTGGTTATGTTCATAAAGATAACCTGGTTGGTAAGGCTCAATTTATTTTTTTTTCATCTGATAAAAAAATAGGAAGTTTTATTGAATTTTGGAAATGGCATAAATCTATAAGATTTAAAAGAACCTTTAATGTTATTAATTAATGAAAATAAAGTATCAAGAATTAGAAAAAAAAATAAATATAGTTTTTAAAAATAAAAATTTATTAGACCAATCTCTTACTCATAAAAGTTTTAATTCCTCTAAAAATAATGAGAAAATTGAATTTTTAGGTGATCGTGTACTAGGACTGGTCATGGCTAAAAAATTATTAGAAATTTATCCCAATGAAAAAGAGGGAATACTTGATAAGAAATTTGCTTCACTTGTTAATAAAAAATCTTGTCTTGAAATTGCAAAATCAATTAATTTAGAAAAATATATTAAAACTTTTAATCCAAGAAATAAAAAAATAAAAATTGAAGATAAAATTATTGCAGATAGTTGTGAAGCTTTAATAGGAGCAATTTATCTCGATAAAGGCTTTAATATTGTTGAAAAATTTATTTTAAAGCAGTGGGAAGCAAAAATTAGCGATAGCGTTGTTACCGAAATTGATGCCAAAACCAAGTTACAAGAACAAACATTAAAAAAATTTAAAAGTCTTCCTAAATATAAATTAATCTCAAACACTGGACCAAGACACAAACCTGTATTTAAAGTAGGAGTAAAATTACCTAATACAAAATACTTTATTGGCATTGGTAATTCCAAAAAAAATGCCGAGCAAAGTGCTGCTACGGAGTGTCTAAATAGTTTTAATAAATAATATGAATTGGTCTGATGAAGGTTTTTTGATAAGTAAAAATAGATATAACGAAAACTCCTTAATTGTAGAAATT
>LUMO01000692.1_pt1 | contig 13151 bp, 15 predicted proteins | sample 729611 | NCBI WGS metagenome assembly LUMO01 (sample SAMN03860261, study PRJNA289734) | marine metagenome | biome: seawater column; feature: ocean; material: water; isolation source: Red Sea water column Station 22 - depth 10m | place: Saudi Arabia: Red Sea | collected 2011-10-15 | depth 10 m
GTTTACATTTACACTTTCTATATTTGTTTTCAACTGCTCCATTGTAGTTGCTCCAATTATTACACTAGTCATAAAGTCTTGGATTTCACAAAATTTAATAGACATTTGACTCATATCTAGATTAAATTTTTCACTAATTTTATAATAGTGCTCAACGGCATCCTCTGTATTTGGCTTTCTATACCTTGTCCAGAAATCAAAATCTCTCTCCATTCTTGATCCTTTAGGAAAATTTTTATTTCTATATTTTCCACTTAAATATCCACTCGCAAGTGGAGAGTAAGCCAAGCAGCCAATATTTTCTCTTATAGAAACTTCAGCTAATCCAACTTCGTAAGATCTGTTTAATAAGCTATAAGGATTTTGAATTGACATCATTCTTGGTAATTTTTTGTCTTTAGATAATTGGAGATAATTTAAAACTCCCCACGGGGTTTCATTTGACAAACCAACATATCTTATTTTTCCCTGATCAATATATTTATTTAATTCTGCAAGAACGTCTTCAAATTTATTCCATTCGTTTTCTTTATGAACATAACCAAGTCTTCCAAAATTATTTACATTTCTTTCTGGCCAATGAAGTTGATATAAATCTATATAATCAGTTTTAAGCCTTTTGAGACTGTCATTTAAAGCAGATTCTAAATTTGGACCTGTAAAACTATTTTCTCCACTTCTTAAATAATCTCTTGCTGGACCAGCAACTTTTGTTGCAAGAATAACTTTGTCTCTTTTTTTTGTATTTTGAAACCAGTTCCCAATAATTTCTTCTGTATCACCGTAGGTTTCTTTTCTTGGAGGTACTGCATATAATTCGGCAGTGTCCCAAAAGTTTACTCCTTGATCTAATGAAAAATCCATTTGTTCAAATGCTTCAAGTTCAGTATTTTGCTCTCCCCAAGTCATAGTACCGAGACAAATTGTACTTACTTTAATATCAGTATTACCTAAATTTTTGTAATTCATTTGAAATATTAAGTTAAAATTTTGTTAATCTTTTAAGGTATCTTGAATAATTAGTAAAAGAATATATATATTACTTATTATGGAATTTGATAAAAACGGAAGAATACTAAATAGAGCAAAAGCAGCACAACAAACAGCTGCTGTAATGGATGAAGGCTTAAGAGCCTACATGCTAAAAGTTTATAACTACATGGCAACAGGTATATTGCTAACTGGAATAGTAGCACTATTAACATTTAAAATGTCTGTTGTTACTAATGATGCAGGTTCAATCGTTGGTCTAACGCAGATGGGGAATGCAATTTATTTATCAGGTCTTAAATGGCTTGTAATGTTAGCACCTCTAGGTATCGTTTTTTACATGAGTTTTGGAATTAATAAAATGAGTGCATCAAAAGCACAAACTACTTTTTGGGTTTTTGCAGCTTTGATGGGTCTATCATTATCTTCAATTTTATTGGTTTATACTGGAATGAGTGTAACAAGAGTTTTCTTCATTACATCTGCAACATTTGGAGCGATGAGTATTTATGGATACACAACTAAAAGAGATCTTACAAAGTTAGGATCTTTTTTAATGATGGGTCTAATTGGAATAATTATAGCTTCAATTGTTAATATCTTTATGAAATCTTCTATGATGTATTTTGTGATTTCAATTTTAGGTGTTTTAATATTTGTTGGTTTAACAGCTTATGACACTCAGAAAATCAAAAATATGTATGTTGCGTCAGACTCAGGAGAGTTAATGGGCAAGAAAGCTGTAATGGGCGCTTTAACTTTATATCTAGATTTTATCAATCTATTTATAATGTTGTTAAGATTATTTGGTCAAAGAAGATAAATTTATTTTTGAAGTTTCTTCCAGTTGGTATTTTTTAATAAAATTCTAAGATCGTAAGAATTTTTTAGTATTTTACCACTCGTATCAGTAATCAAATATTTAAGATTTTTATTTTTAGGCTTAAAATTTTTACAAATTTTATATAGGGCATTTTCAGTAGCATTTCTAAAAACACTAAACCCCACTTGCTTACTTGAAATACTTAAACCGTAATCTTTCCAAGAACCTTCAGAAACCATCTTGGCATTAAAATTAACCCAAAATTCTTCTGTTTGAGTTCTCCAAACAATTTCATTTAATAAAGCAAGACCAAAGAAAAAATACATCCATCGTTTATTAAGAATTTCCCAACCAATATCAGTTAGAGGAATAGATTTACCCATAATTTTTTTAAGAATAGGTTCATTGGTAAAATATTTCCCAAAAAATAACGCAAGAGCAAACATAATGTTAATGATAGTTGGTTTAACGTAAATAAATATAGGATCATTAAAGTAGATTGTTAATCCACCAAAAAAAGTAATTAAAATTCCACTTACCAAAGGCATTGGAGGAATTTTTTTTTCAAAAAACCAAACTACTGCTAATGCAACTAAAGTTGCAACTATTAGTGGAGGTATTGCTACAGATAAATTTTTACCACTATTGTAATAATAGAAAAAAAATATTGCTAAAGGACCGAAATCAGTAACAAATTTTAAAAAAGATTTATTCACTTAAAAGATATTAACATATTTGCCACATCACAAAACATTTATATTTTTAGCATTGATTTTTATTTCTAAATACCCATACTAAGATCAATGCCAGTTCAAAAAGCTAAATTTTCAATTGGAGACATTGTAAAGCATAAACACTTTGAATTTAGAGGTGTGATTTATGATGTTGATTTTGAGTTTAATAATTCTGAAGAATGGTATCAGTCTATTCCAAAAAATGTTAGACCAAGAAAAGATCAACCATTTTATCACTTATTAGCAGAAAATGATGAGATAACTTATGAAGCTTATGTTTCTGAGCAAAACTTGCTGATGGATGACTCTGATGAACCAATAAAACACCCTTTAATTGAAGAGATTTTTTCAGGAAAAAAAGGCTCTAGTTATTTCAAGCTTTCTAATTAAGGCAACCATCATTCAACCACATTTAGCTCAAATCTAGGCCATACAAATTAGCTATATTTTTAGTATCTTCTGGTCAAGAGTGTTAAACGTTAATTTCAATCTTATTATCTCCCCTCTGCATTCTTGATCAGAAAACTATTTCATAATAGAAATCACCAAAAAAAATTCTAAATTAAAATATGTTTAAACTTTTTGAACCTAACAAGATTTTCAAAATGATTTGTTTTTAATATTATAGCTTTAGTTACAGGATCAATTTGGGGAAAACCAACTTGGGGAACATGGTGGGCTTGGGATGCAAGAATTACTTCAATGCTAATATTAGCTTTGTTCTATGCAATGTATTTAATTGTATGGAGAATTTATGATAAGGAAGAAAAAGTCTATAAGATTTCAACTTTTATAACTATTTTAGGAATTATTAATGTTCCAATTATAAAGTACTCAGTTGATTGGTGGAATACACTCCATCAACCTGCATCTATTAATATTTTGTCAAAAAGCTCAATTCATTCATCAATGCTTTACCCATTATTGATAATGACTGCGGCATTTGCTCTTTTTTCATTGTTAATTTTCTTAATGAAATATAATACAGAACTGATAAAAATTAAAAATAAAGGCTTAGATAGATTATGATAAATGAATTACTTTTTATGAATGGATATGCGGTGTACGTGTTATCTGCTTTTAGCTTTACCTTATTAAGTTTCCTAGGTTTATATTTGGTAACTAAAATGCAATTTGTTAAAGAACAAAACAAATTTGTTGCTAAATTTGGATCACTTACTGCTGAGCAAGCTAATTCTGCAAAATCACAAAGAATAAATAAAGAAATTTTAGCAAACGTAACAAATAATTAACTTTTAAACCATGTATGGTCGAAAAGTTAAATTAAGATTTCTGTTTGTAGTAATAATCTTAATTACTTTAATTCTAACAACATTTTTGATTTTAAAATCATTAGAGGAAAATGTTGTATATTTTCAATCTCCTTCCGAGATAAAATCACTTTCTGAAATAGATAAAAGCAAAATAAGAGTTGGAGGAATGGTTAAAAAAAACTCTATTTCCATAAGTTCAAATGAAGTTAATTTTATAATTACAGACTTTAAAAATGAAATAAATGTTACTTACTCAGGAGCAGTACCAAATTTATTTGCTGAAGGAAAAGGGGTTGTTGCAGAAGGTTTTTTGAAAGATAGAAACTTTTTCTCTGCAACAAAAATTTTAGCTAAGCATGATGAAAATTATATGCCACCGGAAGTAAAAGAAGCATTAGGAGAAAAATAAATTGATCTATAGTCTTATTGGATATTATTCATTAATAATAGGATTAATTATTGGATTATCATTATTTTATTTTTCATATAAAAATTTTAATAACTCAAACACTTTAGATACCAAAATATTATCATTTACATTTTTACAATTATTTTTTGTTGTCATTAGTTTTTTGTGTTTGATTTTTTCTTTTGTTATTTCGGATTTTAGTAATGAAACAGTATTTAATAATTCTCACACTACCAAACCATTATTTTACAAAATAAGTGGAACTTGGGGAAATCATGAAGGTAGTTTATTATTATGGTTACTTGTTTTAACGTTATTTATTTTCTTATTTTTAGTAAGAACTAAAAATCAACCAGTAAAATACAAAATTTTAACTCTAGTTTTTCAACAAATAATAATAGTTGGTTTCTTTTTATTTTTAATCAAAACATCAAATCCATTTTGGGCTGGGGAGGTTTTTGGTTTTGGGATCCAGTTGAGAATGTTTCTCTAATGCCGTGGCTTGCATTAACCACTCTTTTACATTGTATTTTAGTATTAGAAAAAAAATCTATTTTAACTTCATGGGTAATAATTCTTTCTATTGCAACATTTACATTAAGCATGTGTGGAACATTTTTAGTAAGATCAGGAATATTAAATTCAGTTCATACATTTGCTAATGATCCTGAAAGGGGTTTATTTATTCTTGTTTTTTTATTTATTTTGATTTTTTTATCTATTTTAATTTTTTTCTTTTTTCATAAAGATAATGACAGAAAATCTTATAGTTTTTTTTGGTTGAGCAAAGAAACTTCAATATTAATTAATAACTGGTTCATGATGTATTTTTTATCAGTTGTATTAATAGGTACTGTTTATCCAATTTTTTTAGATGTAATTTCTTCTCAAAAAATATCTGTCGGACCACCATTTTATCATAAATTGATAATTCCATTTTTAATTCCATTTTTACTTATGATGGCGATAGGTCCAAAATTAAAATGGATCAAATCTCAATTAGAAGATAAGATTTATTTAATTTCTTTTTTAATTATCTCAATTTTATTAGCATTTTTAGTATTAAAAAATTTTAATCAAAATATTTTAATAAATACAATTTTGATATCGAGTGCGCTTTATTTATTCTTTATTACCTTGCGAGATTTTTTTGTAAAAAAATATAAAAATATTTCACAAAATATTGCTCATTTTGGATTTAGTTTATTAATCCTAAGTATTTTATTTAATAATTTATTTGCAAGCGAAATTATAACAAATCTTAAGGTTGGTGAAACTTTTGAAAATTCGAAAACTAAGATAGTTTTTGAAAGTGTTGATCAGAAAAAAGAAAAAAATTATAATGCTATTATTGCGAATTTTTCTATAAGTAATTTAAATGGTGAAGAGGATAGATTTTCGCCAGAGCTGAGAATTTATAATCAACCTGTCATTGCCACAAGTGAAGCTGATATTAAAACAACACTTATGTCAGATAAATTTATTGTAATTAATCTGGTTCAAAATCAAGATTTTTTCAACGTAAGATACCAAGTTAAACCATTTATGTTATGGATCTGGTTATCAGTAATTCTAATATCTTTTGCTGGCATTGTTAGCTTTTTACAAAAAAGATCATGAAAAATAAAATATTACCTTTTTCAGTTATTATTATTTTTGGAATAATATTTTTTATTTTTTATAAAGGTTTAGAAGACTCAAAAATATACACTCCAGATGTTAATACAAAAAAAGAGATACCAGTGTTTAATACTAAAGAATTTTTTTCTGGAGAAAATGTAAAATCATCAAGTATCTTTGAGTTAGATAAGGTTTATTTATTAAATATTTGGTCATCTTGGTGTGTACCATGTCGACAAGAGCATCCTCTTTTGATGAATTTAAATTTAGAGAATAAATTAAATATTATTGGGATGAATTATAAAGATAATTTAAAAAATGCGGAAAATTTTTTAAAAGAACTAGGAAACCCTTATAAAGAAATCTTTATTGATTTAGATGGTACAATTGCAATTGAGTGGGGAGCATATGGGGTTCCTGAATCATTTTTAATTTATAATAATGAAATTATTAAAAAATATATTGGACCTCTTAACCAAGAATTAGTTGATGAAATTAATTTATTGATAAAATGAAATTTCTAAAATTTTTTTTAATTGTTATAATATTATTCCCTTTAAGTAGTATTAATGCTGAGGAGAACGATAAAAGAAATAAAATAACTAAAAATTTACGATGTCTTATATGTCAAGGTCAATCGGTTTATGATTCAGACTCTGAATTTGCAAACAGTTTAAAAATTGTAGTTGATAAAAAGCTTCAAGAAGGTCTTTCTGAAGATCAAATTTATGAATATTTTAAAACTAAATATGGAGAATGGATACTTTACGATCCTGGTTTAAATAAAAATACATATATTCTTTGGTTATTGCCGATATTGATATTTTTAATCGGAGGTGCAATAATCTACAAAAGCTTTATAGTTAAAAAATAAATTAATTAGTGATGAAATTAAAAAAATTTTTAATCAGTCTGTTAATGATCACATTCGCATTTTCTTCAATTGCAGAGGAAAAAGTTTTAAAAGATCAAAATACAGAATTCAGTGTTTACACAGGAATGTTTGATTTTAGTGATGATGGAAAAAAATCAACTTTAATTGGTTTTCAACATCAGAATGAAAATTTAAATAGAGATACTTTTTTAGGAAATCTTTCTCCTATAACTGGATTTTTAATTACAGCTGATAATGCAGGATATATTTATACAGGTGTTCAAGCTCAATATAAATTAGGAGCATTAAATTTAACTCCCAGCTTTACACCAGGAATATATCACGAGGGAGATGGTAAAGACTTAGGCCATTTAATTGAATTTAAAAGTGAGTTACAAATTTCACTTGATCTGTCAAAAACAAGTGAATTAGGTTTTTCCTACAATCATATATCTAATGCAAGTCTAGGAGATAAAAATCCTGGGGCAAATAGTTATATGTTTAATTTCTTTAAAAACTTTTAATAAAGATACATCATGAATATCAATGACTGTTATAATTTTGAAGATTTTAGAAAATTAGCAAAAAAGAAATTACCCGCTCCTATTTTTCATTATATTGATGGTGGAGCAGATGACGAAGTCACTTTAAATAGAAATACAGATGCTTTTAATGATTGTGATTTAGTTCCTAATATTCTTAATAGTGTTGGCGAGCCAGATTTATCTACCACTGTTTTTGGTAGAAAAATCAGTATGCCGTTATTTTTATCTCCTACGGCAATGCAAAGTTTGTATGACCCTGAGGGTGATAAAGCTTCCGCAAGAGCTGCAGAGAAGTTTGATACAATTTATAGCATGTCCACAATGGCATCTTTTTCAATTGAAGAGGTTGCTAATGTTTCTAGTGGGCCAAAACTTTTTCAACTTTATATTCACAAAGACAAATCAATTACTGATGATTTGATTGAAAGATGCAGTAGAGCAAATTTTGATGGAATGTGCATTACTGTAGATACGCTAGTTGCTGGAAACCGAGAAAGAGATCATAGAACAGGTTTTACTACACCACCTAAATTTACTTTGGATAGTTTATTGAGTTTTGCAATGAGACCTGGATGGGTTTTCAAATACTTTACTAATAAAAAATTTGAATTAGCAAATATAAAAAACAAAACTGATAAAGGTACTAATATTGCAAAATCAGTTATGGATTATATTAATGAACAATATGATCCAGCAATGAATTGGAAAGATGCAGAATATTGTATTAAAAAATGGAATAAGCCTATGGCATTAAAAGGCGTAATGTCAGTAGAAGATGCTAAAAGAGCAATAGATATTGGTTGTACAGCAATTATGATTTCAAATCATGGAGGAAGACAACTTGATGGATCAAGATCTCCATTTGATCAAGTTAAAGCAATTTCAGATGCAGTTGGTGATAAATTAGAAATTATTCTTGATGGTGGTGTAAGGTGTTGAAAGACTTTTAGAAAACATGCAAAAAGAAATTAGAAGAAATATGATTTTAATGGGCTGTAAGTCTGTTAAAGATCTTGATGCGTCAAAAATAATATATAGAGACTAAAATAAAGGAGATTTAACAATTAATTAATAAAATTAATTATTTTATCTAAATAGACAAAGACCTATTTTTCGTTTAGTTTGCCAACTTTAATTTAAATTTTAATTATGGAACTAGCAAAATCTTTAAGTAGACTTGGAACAGAAAGTGCCTTTTCAGTTTTAGCTGAAGCAAAAAAACTTGAAGCACAAGGCAAACCAATGATTCATTTAGGATTAGGTCAACCTGATTTTAAAACTCCAAAACATGTTGTTGATGCAGCTAAAAAAGCTTTAGATGACGGTCATCATGGATATGTTCTTTCAAATGGAATTTTAGAATGCAGACAAGCAGTAACTAGATGGATAAAAAAACGTTACAGTGCAGAAGTAGATCCTGAAAGAATTATAATTATGCCAGGTGGAAAACCAACGATGCATTATGCAATACAATGTTTTGGTGAGCCTGGAGTTGAAATTATTCATCCAACACCTGCTTTCCCAATTTATGAGTCTATGATTAATTATACTGGCTCAACATCAGTTCCTTATGATTTAACAGAAGATAAAGATCTTAAATTTAGTGCAGATAAAATTTTATCTTTAATTACTGATAAAACTAGATTGTTAATTTTAATCAATCCAAACAATCCAACAGGAAGTTTTGTAGAAAAACCAGAAATAGATAAGTTAGCTGAAGGTTTAAAAAAACATCCTCACGTAACTATTTTAAGTGATGAAATTTATAGTAGACAAATTTTTGATGGAAAAGAAATGCCTACATTTTTTAATTATCCTGAATTAAGAGAAAGATTAATTGTGTTAGAAGGCTGGAGTAAAGCTTATTCTATGACGGGTTGGAGACTTGGTTGGAGTTTTTGGCCAGAGAATTTAGTTGAGCATGTAAATAAATTATTAATCAATAGTGTTTCATGTGTAAATGCAGCAGCACAGTTTGCAGGTATTGCAGCTTTAGATGGGCCTGATGATTCAATTAACGAGATGATGGAAAAATTTACATTGAGAAGAAAATTAATTCATGAAGGCTTGAATAGCTTACCAGGTGTAGAATGTAGTTTACCAGGTGGAGCATTTTATGCATTTCCTAAAGTTATTGGAACCGGAATGGATGGAAGTGAATTCTGTAAAAGAGCTATGCATGAAGCAGGTGTTGCTATAGTTCCGGGTACTGCTTTTGGTAAAACATGTAAAGATTACGTCAGATTTAGCTTTGCAGCCTCTCGAGATAACATTTCTAACGCATTGGAAAATATCAAAAAAATGCTAGGCTAAGCTATGTCTGAAATAGCTTTGCCAAAAGTTGATAGAACAATAGTCAGTAAAAAAGACTTAATTGTAAATAATCTTAAACAATTTACCGATAAAAAAAATGTTTTAAGTGAATTAGATGAAATAAGACCTTACGAAACAGATGCACTAGCTGCTTACAAAAATTTACCTTTAGCCGTTGTACTACCTGAAAATACTCAGGAAGTAAGTGAGATATTAAAGTTTTGCCATAGAGAAAATATTAAAGTTATTCCAAGAGGAGCAGGAACTGGTCTTTCAGGTGGAGCTCTTCCATTAAATGATGCAATTTTATTAGGACTTGGAAAATTTAATAAAATTTTAGATATAGATTTTGATAACAAGTGTGTTGTTACTCAACCGGGTGTTACAAATTTATCAATTACTCATGCAGTTAAGCATAAGGGATATTACTATGCCCCAGATCCTTCAAGTCAGTTAGCTTGCTCAATAGGTGGAAATGTTGCTGAAAACTCTGGAGGTGTTCATTCATTAAAATACGGAACCACAACAAATAACATTTTAGGAGTTGAGATGGTTATGATGGATGGAACTATTTGTAGAATAGGTGGAAAAACTTTAGATCAAGAGGGATACGATTTATTAGGACTAATCTGTGGATCTGAAGGATTGTTAGGTGTGATTACAGAAGTGACAGTTAAAATTTTAAAAAATCCACAAACTGTTAAAGCTGCTTTAATTGGTTTTCCAACAATTGAAGACGGAGGGAATTGTGTAACAGATATTATTTCAAATGGAATTACACCAGCAGGTATGGAAATAATGGATAAAGCTTTAATTGATGCAACAGAGAAATTTGTTCATGCAGGTTATCCCATGGATGCCGAAGTTTTAATGATTGTTGAACTTGATGGAACGAAATCTGAGGTGGAAGAATTGTTTAAACAAATAAAACAAATAGCAGAAAAAAATAAATCAAATAGCTTTAAGTTAAGTAAAAATGAAAAAGAAAGATTAGGATTTTGGTCAGGAAGAAAAGCAGCTTTTCCCGCATGTGGAGCAATGGCACCTGATTATTATTGTATGGATGGAACAATTCCGAGAGGAAAGCTTTCAGAAATTCTTAAAGAGATAAGTAGATTATCAAAGAAATATAATTTGGGAGTAGCAAATGGTTTTCATGCTGGAGATGGTAATTTACATCCATTAATTCTTTTTGATGGAAGCAATAAAGAGGAACTTAGAAGAACAGAGGAATTTGGTGCTGAAATTCTTAAAGCTTGTGTCAGAATGGGCGGAGCATTGTCTGGTGAACACGGGATAGGAATTGAAAAAAGAGAGTTAATGTGTGAAGCATTTAATGACAATGATATTCAGCAACAAATAAATATTAAAATGTCATTAGATGAAAAAAATCTTTTAAATCCTGGAAAAGTTTATCCAATATTAAGAAAATGTGCGGAGGAAGGAAGAGTTCATGTTCACAGAGGAGAAGAAAAATTCCCAGATCTTCCAAGATTCTAATCATCTGTCACCCACAAGTGAGTTAGAGGTTTCAGAACTAATCAAAGAAGCTTATAAAAAAAAATTTCCAATTGATATCCACGGAAGTAATAGTAAAAAATTTATTGGATATAATGTTCAAGCGGCAAAGAGCTTAGATTTTTCAAGTTTATCTGGAGTAATCGAATATCTTCCTGAGGAGCTGTATATAAAGGTCAAACCAGGAACACTGATAAAAGATATAGAAAATATTTTAGAAAAAAATAATCAAGAACTTTCATTTGAGCCAACTGATTTTGGTTACCTTAAAGATGGAAAATCAAATAAAGGAACAGCTGGTGGATGTGTTTCTTGCAATTTTGCAGGCTCAAGAAGATTTAAAGTAGGTAGTGTAAGAGATTTTATTTTAGGTTTTAGAGGGGTCAATGGAAAGGGCGACATAATTAAATCAGGAGGCACAGTTGTTAAAAATGTGACTGGATATGATTTATCTAAATTAGTTAGTGGTTCTTTTGGAACATTGGTTGCTCTTACAGAAGTCACTTTAAAAATCTCAGCAAAAAAACCATCTCAAAATACAATTATTATTTATGAGAAAGATCCAAAAATAATTTCAGACTTATTTAATATGGTTTTGAGTTCTAGTAATGAAATATCAGGTGCAGTGTTTGTACCAGATGAACCCAAATCTAAAAAATTCACACCAAATAAAAGTAAAGCATTTAAATTAAATGATTTAGATCAAGAGGGTGCTTTTTTTGCATTTAGAATTGAAGGGGATCAAAATTCTATTAAGGAAAGAATTAAGGATATTTCAAACGAAATGGATTTAAAAAAATACAAAACATCAAATTTAGATATTTATCAATCCGATCTTTTTTGGAAAAGTATAAATAGTTTACAATTATTTTCTGAAACCAAAAATAATCTTTTAAGAGCAGTTGTGCCTCCTTCAAAGTCTGAAAAAATGATGAGTTTTCTCAAAAATAAATACAGATATTTTATTGATTGGTCTGGGGCATTATTTTGGATTGAGGTACCTGGTGATCAAAATATAAAAGAAGTAAAAAATACAATAATTCAAAATGACGGATATGTAACAATAATTAAAAAATCTGAGGATTTTGAATTTACAGAAAAATTATTTACGATTGATGATACAAAATTAATGATATCAAAAAAAATCAAAGAAAGTTTTGACCCTAGAGGATTATTTAATCCTGGAAAAATGTATAAGGACTTTTAATGCAAACAAATTTCACAGAAACTCAACTTAAAGATAAAGACAATCAGTCTTCTGAAAAAATATTTAAAAAATGTGTTCATTGTGGAATGTGTAACGCAACGTGTCCTACGTATGGAATTTTAGGAGACGAATTAGATGGCCCTAGAGGGAGAATTTATTTAATTAAAGATATGTTGGAAAATAATAAAAAGCCAACTGAAAAAGTTGTTAAACATATAGACAGATGTCTTTCATGCTACAGCTGTATGACGACATGTCCGGCTGGTGTTAATTACATGCATCTAATTGATCATGGAAAAAAATATATCGAAAAAAATTATGAAAGATCTACTTTTGATAAATTAATTAGATATTTTTTATCTATTACCCTTCCAAATACTAAAGTTTTCAGACTATCAAGTTTTTTAGTTAAATTAAGTAAACCTTTTAAATTTTTAATGCCTTCAAGGATTAAAGATATGATCGATTTGATGCCAAGTAGTTTTCCAAAAAAAAATTTGCCAATTAAGGAAGTTTATAAAGCTTCAGGTAAAAAGAAAGTTGCAAGGGTAGCATTATTGACTGGTTGTGTACAAAAAGAAATATCTCCTCAAATAAATGAAGCAACAATAAGATTATTAAATAGGCATGGTGTTGAGGTAGTTGTTCCAAAAAAAATTCGTTGCTGCGGATCATTAAATCATCATTTAGGAAAAGAGGAAGATGCTCATCAAGATTTTAAAAATAATATTAATACTTGGTATGAGGAGCATCAAAAAGGTAATTTAGATGCAATTTTATCAAACACATCAGGCTGTGGAACGACTATGAAAGATTATGGATTTATTTTTAGAGATGATAAAGA
>LUMO01001023.1_pt1 | contig 12948 bp, 16 predicted proteins | sample 729611 | NCBI WGS metagenome assembly LUMO01 (sample SAMN03860261, study PRJNA289734) | marine metagenome | biome: seawater column; feature: ocean; material: water; isolation source: Red Sea water column Station 22 - depth 10m | place: Saudi Arabia: Red Sea | collected 2011-10-15 | depth 10 m
ATAAAATATAGATTTTTGATTTCTCGTTCAATAACTTTTAATTTAGCATTTTTGACTAATTTCTCACGTATTTCAATTCCCAAATAATTCCAACTAGTGTTAATTAAAGCTAAATCGAATAGAAACTCACCAGCAGCACAACCTATATCCAAATGAAGATTCGATTCAGAATCGCCAAACATTTCGCTCAAAGAAGGTATTCTCTCAATTTGATTGAAATTACTACTAAGGGGATTAACATGCTGTCTCATACAATTATCAATATATTCCTAGGCAATAATATAAGGATGCATAATATTCATAACTATGACAATAGTAAGTTCAAAAGTAACAGTTTGATGTTTAATTATTATGTGTTTAAAAAGAAAAAGTTTTGAACGTTTTTAATCAACTTTCTATTTGGCTATCCTTTCAACTTTCAATAATTTTCCTTATTGGTATTCCTGTTACTCTATCCTTCTGGTCAATTAAAAAAAGAAATAAAGCAGTTATTAAACTTCTATCAATTTATTGGAAAGTATCCCTTTTATTTTTTATAAGCCTTCTACTTTTAATAGGAAAGTATAATTATGCTCTTGTGATAACAAATATTTCAACATTATTAATGACAGTTTCAGTTTGGTTTTGGAACGATATTAATGATGAATTAAGAGAATATGATTTTTCTTACTCCCTTACCACAACGACAAAAATATGGAGATGGACGATAACTTTTATATCTCTCAATTTCTTTATTCAGAGTTTACAAAACTTCAACTGCTTTTCTTTTATTAATTCGGATGCGTGTGCAATATGGCTTCAGCCTTCTTCAAATTTATATATTATTATAAAAAATTTATTTAATTTTTTCTTTGGAGCTAACTTTACCCAGCCGATATCAAAATTCTTAGGATTATTTTCATTATTAATCTATATTTTAGGCCTTATTCAATGGTCAATAATCAAATTACCTAAAAATGGAAGAAACTCCTGCTTCTCAGAAAATGGCAAAAATTGATTTAATAAATAGTCTTGAAAAAATAAGTTCCGAGATGCCTGATAGGATACTTAAACTAGAGGGATTTATTCTAAAAGAAAATCAAAAAGAACAATTAGAAATAATTATTTTTAGAGGATTCAGCAGCTCAACAACTCATCCAATTGAAATAGATTCAGAAAAAAAAGTAATAACACATTAATAATATTTGAACATCTTTTGCATAATTTTGTATTTTGGATTCCATTAAAAGTTTCTTTTTGATAATGCCAACATCTATCACATTTTTGACCTTGAGCTTTATTTATTTGAATTTTACCAAGTGCATTGTTATCAATAATCAGAGAATTCTCCACCAAATCGGATACCACTTGGAAGTTTGATACTATAAGCCAATCTCTAAATAAATCTACATCTTGATTGCCAAATTCTTTTAGCCAAGTAAGTGAATCTTTTAAAGCTTTATCTTCAGGTAAATAATTAACTTCAGTTTCCAAAGCTGCTCCAATTATTTGTTTGTTCCTACATCCTTCTATAGCCTTGTTAATTTCAACTCTCAAATTTCTTAAATTTGCAATGTGCTCATTAAGTATTTGATTTTTCCATGACTGCGAAAATATTGGCCATCCTCTTTGAAAGACTGATTTTTCTTTAGTTGAATATGGAATATTTTGCCAAATATCTTCAGCCATATGACAAAGCACTGGAGAAATAAGTACGGCTAAATTTTCAACAACTTTTGACATGACGAACTGACAAGATCTTCTCCTAAATTGTGATTTAGAACTTACATATAACCTATCCTTCGCAATATCCAAATAAAAATTTGATAGATCTACAACGCAAAAACTTTGCAAAATTTGGAAAAATTTTGAAAATTCATAATTTTCATAAGCATTTGATATTTGATCTGTAACCTCAACTAATCTGCCTAACATCCATTGATCTAAGAGAGGCAATTGATCAATTTCAAAACTATCAATTTTAGGATCATAATCATGAATATTACCTAGAAGATATCTTGCAGTATTACGAACTTTTCTATAAACGTCTGAAAGTTGCTTGAGTATATTTGAACCAATTGGAACATCTACTGAATAATCTACAGAGCTTACCCATAGCCTTAAAACATCAGCACCATAAGCAGGATCAGTTTTTTTATTATTACCTCCATTAATAATTATATTTGGATCAACAACATTTCCTAAAGATTTGCTCATTTTTCTTCCGTTTTCATCAAGTGCAAAACCATGAGTTAAAACTTTCTTATATGGAGGTTTATTATTGACTGCAACAGATGTTAGCAAAGAAGACTGAAACCATCCTCGATGTTGATCTGAGCCCTCTAAATAAAGATCTGCTGGATACTTTAATTCACTTCTTAGTTCACATACTGCGGCCCAGCTAGATCCTGAATCGAACCAAACATCCATTGTATCTGTTCCTTTTTTCCATAGATCAGATTCTTTTGCATAATTTTCTGGCAAAAGATTCTTAACATCCCAATCCCACCAAATATCTGCTCCATGTTCACTAAAAAGTTCTTGAATATGATTAATTATCTCTTTGTTAAGGAGAATGTCATTACCATTTTTTTTATAAAAAACTGGAATAGGGACTCCCCATGACCTTTGTCTAGAAATACACCAATCTCCTCTACCAACAACCATAGAATAAATTCTTTTCTTTCCAGTCTCTGGCATCCATTCAACATCTTCGATTGCCTTTAATGCAGATGATCTAAAGCCATTTACAGATGCAAACCATTGTTCTGTTGCCCTAAAAATAGTTGGTTTTTTGGTTCTCCAATCATACGGATATCTATGGATCCTTTGAATTGACCAGAATATTCATTTAAGTTACCTTTTTCATCAACGACACATGTTATTGGTAAATCATATTTTTGACCCACATTAAAATCATCTATCCCATGACCAGGAGCAGTATGAACAATTCCAGTTCCTGATTCTGTAGTAATATAATCTCCTCCAATTACAATTCTGCAATTTTTATTCTTAGAGGGATGTTGATATTCAATATTTTCCAATTTGGAGCCTTTAACCTCTAAAAGCACCTTGAAATCTTTATTAAATTTCTTACTTATTTCAGAAGATAAATCCTCAGCAAAAAGGTAAATTTTCTTCTCTTCATCGATAGCAAAAACGTACTTTATTTTTGGATTTACTGCAACTGCTTCATTTGCAGGTATGGTCCAAGGAGTAGTGGTCCAAATAGTTATGAAAGAATTATTTTGAAAAAAATCTTTTTTGATATTAAGATTTTCTTGGATGAAATTTAATAGAATTTCCTCAGGTATTTTAGTGATTTTTAATGAAACATAAATACTTTTTGAATAATGTTCATCAGGGTATTCTAATTCTGCTTCTGCAAGTGCAGTCCTTGAACTTGGACTCCAATGCACAGGTTTAAGACCTCGATATATATAGCCATTTAAAAACATTTTCCCAAATACTCCAATCTGAGCAGATTCATAACTTTTCTTAAGAGTTAAGTAAGGGTTATTCCAATCTCCCCATATGCCCCACCTTTTGAAACCCTCCTTCTGATTATTAATTTGGATATGGGCATAATCTGTTGCTTTTTTTCTTAAATTTAGAGTGTCAAGATTCTTTCTTTCATCAGATTTTAAATTCTGAAGAACTTTTAATTCAATAGGTAATCCATGACAGTCCCAACCAGGTACGAAATGAACCCTAAATCCTCTTAAGGTTTTGTACTTATTTATTATGTCTTTTAAAACTTTATTAAGGGCATGACCCATATGAAGAGCTCCATTTGCATAAGGAGGGCCATCATGTAATGTAAATATTTCGCCTGAATTGTTTGAACCTAATTGGAAATCAATATCATTATTAGCCCAAAAATTCTGTATCTCAGGTTCTCTTACAACTGAATTGGCGCGCATTGAGAAGTCAGTTTTTAATAAATTTAAAGTTTCTTTATAAGAAAAGTCTGATTTTTGTTCTTTGCTATTTTGAGATTTCATACGACGATATAAGAAATATTGGTGATCAAAAGAATTATTTAAATAAATCTAATTCATTATATTCTTTCTTAATTGACCTGTAGTTTTTTTGGGATGTTTCAAATAACCAATTTTTATTTCAGACTTTTATATTATCATTTTTATCATTTCTTACCCACTTTTTTTGGGTTGTATTTTTATTATTGCTACCAAAATTAAAAAAATTTGAAGGTTTCGTGAAATCACCAAATACCAGATTTATAGATTCTAATATTTTCAAAAAGTTATTTTTAAACTCCAAAAAGGTAATTAATTTTTTCTTTTCGTTATCTGTCAATTGGTACCATCTAGATAAAAAAAGCTCTACTAGATAAAAAACAACTAGTACTGTTAAAAAAAGGAAAATTACAAAAAATGATTCATCTAGTGTTTTATGTTTAATTATTAATATCAAACCTATTAATAAATTTAAAAAAGCTTTTATTAAGTCTTTTGGTTTACCGAGCTCAAGATAAATTATCGGTACAGTTAGAAAAATGGTCCCAACTAAAATATAAAAAGTTCCCAAATAAAATATCAAACTATTCATTAAATTAACTGCTTAATTAAATTATAAGAGTTGATATCAAGAAACAAACTATCTATCAGAATTTCCTTAAGTGCGGTCGGGGAGACTTGAACTCCCACACCCGAAGATACGAGTACCTAAAACTCGCGCGTCTACCAATTCCGCCACGACCGCTCAAATAAAAATATTAGTTATATTATTTAAAGAATAAAAGAAACGATTTCAAACTTAACCAGTAAAAATACAACGAAAAATACTAATTCTTCAAAAACATTTAATTGGCAAAAAGAGATTAAAAATTACGTAGATCCGCCAAGTTTTTGGAATCCAACATTAGGTTTATTTTTTGGCGGTTATTTTCTTGCTTTTCTTAGCATATGGCAATGGTATAGAGGTGTTTGGCCTTTACCTTTACTTGTAGCCACTGCTTTTTTAGCTTTACATATTGAAGGTACTGTTATTCATGATGCCTGTCATAAAGCTGCTCATCCAGTTCCTTGGATAAATCAAGCAATGGGCCATGGCTCAGCTATTCTATTAGGGTTTAGCTTCCCAGTTTTTACGAGAGTTCATTTACAACATCATATTCACGTAAATCACCCCAAAAATGATCCAGATCATATTGTCAGTACTTTTGGTCCAATTTGGCTAATTGCTCCAAGATTTTTTTATCATGAGGTGTTTTTCTTTCAAAGAAAACTCTGGCGAAGATATGAATTACTACAATGGGGAATTGAAAGATCCATATTCATAACAATTATCTTGGCAGGTTTGAAATTTGACTTTATGAATTTAATTTATAATTTGAGTTTATCCAAGCAAATTTATGAATTTATTAATAATGGGACAAAATTACCATCTCATTCATCATCTTTGGCCTTCGATTCCTTGGTTTGAATACAAAATAGCTTATGAAAAAACTAAGCCTTTATTGGATAAAAAAGGCTCCCCTCAAAGGGTTGGGATATTTGAAAGTAAAGAAGACATTTTTAACTTTATTTATGATTTATTAATAGGTGTAAGGAGTCATAGCAAAAAGAGGGGGAAAATAAGAAAAATCATAAATTTATATCCAGGCTTTAAGATAAAAAAATTTTTATTAAAGATAGTCAACAAAACATTTATTGGAAGCAACTAACTTACTCATTCATTAATAATTTTTGGTACTTTAAAATATTTATCTTCTCTCGATGGACCCAATTCTAAAAGTTCTTCATTGCAATCAGAATTTTTCTTTTCGTCTTTTCTAAATACATTTACAACCTCTATAGCTCTCGTTGTACAGGGGACATCATCTGTATCAATTTTTTCAAGTTGTCTTATATAATCCAATATCTTTTCTAATTGTTGTGCATGATTATTAATTTCATTCTCGTTAAGTTCTAATCTCGCTAAATGAGCAACTTTTTTTACTTCCTCTTTAGTTATTTTTGTCATACATTTAATATCTTTCTTATTAAATAATAGTTTATTAAGAACAACTTATTTACATATCCTTTGAATTTCAAATAATTTAAAAAAATAATCACATCTTTTTGAAAATCAATATCAATTAATAGCCTTAATTATTTTTCTCAGCTAAATATGTTATTAGATAGATATTGAAAAATAGAAGAAGAATTCTTTCCAAAAAATTTTTTTTATCGGCACTCTAAACTTGTTGCTCCTGATTTAATAGGCTGTTACCTCATAAAAAAAAATAATGAGATAGATCAAGTTAAAGGGGTCATTGTTGAAACTGAAGCTTATTCACAGGAAGAAGAGGCCTGTCATGGCTACCGCAAAATGACTGAATCAAACAAATCATTATTTGGCAAACCTGGCACATTTTATATTTACAAATCTTATGGCATTCATCATTGTTTAAACATAGTTACTGATAAAGAAAATTTTGCGAGTGGTGTTTTGATAAGATCAGTTTTTATCTCTAATAAGAATGAAAGATTAGCTTCTGGACCTGGCCTAGTAACAAAAACATTCAATATAGACATTTCATTTAACTCACTTGAAGTTCTTAATAACAAATCTTTATGGATTTCTCCACGAGACTCCACTCTAGAAGAAAAAGATCTTATTCAAACTACGAGAATTGGCATATCAAAGGCAAAAAATATAAAATGGCGTTGGTATCTCAAAAATAGTAGGAGTGTAAGTAAAAGATTAAAAGGTGACAGAACACCTAAATTTCAATAATCATTTATCTTTTTAAGCGTAATGCAAATTTGGCCTCATAAACATATCCACACACTAGCTAATTTTTCAATTAAAGATTATGAGTCAGTATTTGAATTAGCTAATAGATTTGATGCACTAAAGAATGCAGGAACAAAAAAGATACCGGCCTTACAAGGGACTTTGGTAACGTCTTTATTTTTTGAAGCTAGTACAAGAACAAAAAATAGTTTTGAGCTTGCAGCAAAAAGACTTTCTGCTGATGTCCAAACGTTTGCGCCATCCTCCAGCTCTTTAACAAAAGGCGAAACAATAATTGATACAGCCATAACTTATTCTGCTATGGGGGCAGATACATTAGTTATCAGACATTCATCAAGTTACATAACCTTTGAGATCGCAAAAAAACTTGATGCAATAAATGCCAAGACTTCGGTTCTTAATGCAGGAGATGGATTACATAGTCACCCCAGCCAAGGATTGCTTGACATCTATACATTGATAAAATTCTTTTCCCAAAAAACACTGAATCCAGAGGTTTTAAATTCCAAAAAAATTTTAATAATTGGCGACGTTAATCATTCAAGGGTTGCCAGGTCAAATCTTTGGGCTTTGAGTGCATTCGGCGCCGATATAATCTTATGTGGTCCTAAGACATTAATACCTGATGAATTTATCAATTTTTTAAAAACCCCCGCGCCAAATCAAACAGAAGATCCTGTTAAATCAAGAGGTTCCATAACAATTTCTAGATCATTGGAAGAATCAATAAAAATTGCAGATGCGATTATTGTTTTAAGACTCCAGAAAGAGAGAATGATGGAAAATTTACTAAGTAGCATTGATTCATATAGTTTGGATTATGGCTTAACCCCAGAGAAATTATCTTTAAATAATAAAGAAATTCCAATTCTACATCCCGGTCCCATTAACAGAGATATTGAAATTAGCAGCAAAGTGGTAGATCAATATCCTAATTGCTTAATTAATAATCAAGTTGCAAATGGTATCCCTATAAGAATGGCTTTGCTTTATCTATTACAGAAACACAACAAGTAAATTTATAGCAACTTAAGACTTTCAGTAAAGAAACCATAAAATAATCCCAATCTTAAAGAATCTAATAAAAGTACTAAAAATTTCTTTTTCCTTTCAAATCTAAAATTTCTTCTCAAAACTATTAAAAACTCAATAAAAACTACTGATAAAAAAGCGGCTACAGGATCCATGAGTTCCACAACGGCACTTACCATACCAAGAGAACTTCCAAAAAAGTATCCGATTAAAAGTGTAATCAATGATATTGAATATCTTCGCCATGGATTATTAGCCCAAATACTTAATGTCTGAATATTTTCCACAATTTTTAGCTGAAATTTTGTCTTTTGAGGTTTAACAACCATTTTGCATTAAACTAAGCCGCTTCAGAGTTTGATTGAATTTTAGTATTTCCTTCTATTAATTCAAGTAATGCTTCCAACTGAGCCATTAACCCTCTTAATTCGCCTGGCTCAGGGAAAAGGTCATCTTCTTTTATTCCTAAATGCATTTCTCTGAGCTCTTGCCTTAAATAGCGTATGTGACTAATGACTTGCTCTCTTTTGGTTTGCGACATGATATAAATTTTTCATATATTTTAAGAAAGAATATTTTTGAAAAGGAGAGTTTGCATATTTATGACTGAGAATGAAGATAAATGACCTAACAACAATTTGAAAAGATTATGAAAATTGAAAATTATCATATCCTTGAAAATATGTACTTAATTCTTATATCAATTTTAAATAATTACTTGAGGCTTTATTATTAGAGTATATTGACTTTACTCAATATGAAATTCATTTCTGAAAATAAAATAAGTGAGGAACTAGTAAATTCTTTTGATGAAGAAATGACCTTTGAGCTCGCTAAAAGGCTAGAGGAAGATAATTATAATACTCCATTTGATGGTTTAAAAGACTGGCACTTACTGAGGGCTCTTGCAATCAATAGGCCTGAATTAACGACTAATTATACCCATCTCCTCGATCAGGAACCTTTCGATGAAAACTAAAAGTAAGGACTCCAAAATAAAGGTTCTTTTATTAATAACTGGAAGTATTGCAGCTGTAAGAATTCCATTATTAGTTAGCCAATTAGCGAAAGAAAATTATGAAATAAGATGCGTTTTATCAAAAAATGCAGAAAAATTAATAAAGCCGCTTTCTCTTTCTATTTTAAGTAGAAACCCGTGCATTTTAGAAAATGATCAATGGTCTGATGGTCAATCAACACCTTTAACAGCGACAACATTAGCAAAATGGGTAACTGGAAATGCAGAGGGATTGATCCCAAGCATCTTAATAGCAAATATAAAGCCAATTATTGTTGCACCAGCAATGAATACACAAATGTGGCTAAATAAAGCTGTCCAAAAAAATTATGAGAATTTACAGAATTACGAAAATGTTTTGTCTTTGCAACCAAGTGAAGGCCTCTTAGCATGTGATGCTATTGGCATCGGTAAGATACCTCCTAATGATCTAATCCAATTAGCTCTTGAATTTATAGCTTCACATAAACAAAATGAATATCGCAAAGATTTACTTAATAAAGAAATTTTAATAACTGGAGGGTGTACCTCAGAGAAAATTGACGCGGCAAGACACATTACTAACAAAAGTTCTGGAGCTATGGGCCTACTTCTTTCTCAAGTAGCGAGGTTCAGGGGAGCACAAGTAAAATATGTTCATGGTCCTCTGAAAATCGATAAGAATCTTACTGATGGAATAAAAAGATATGAAATTGAAACTAGTGTTGATTTAATTAGGGCACTTAATAATGAAATATCAAATTGCGATTATTTTTTCATGAATGCAGCAGTATCTGATTTCAAAATAACCTCTGATACTTCAGCTAAAATTCCAAAAAATCAAATTAATGCTCATTTGAATCAAAACTTTGAGCTAGTCCCAGATATTTTAAAAACAATTAGTAAATCAAAAAAAGATAACCAAGTTTTTGTAGGCTTTTGTGCTTTTACAGGATCTATCGAAGAAGCACGAATGACAATTAAAGAAAAGATTATCCAAAAGGGTTGTGATTATCTATTCGCAAATCCAATTGATCTTGAAGGCCAAGGATTTGGCTTTTTGGCACAAAATGAAGGTTGGTTATTCGATACTAATAATATGGAACACTACATTAACAAAACATCAAAAATTGATTTAGCAAATAAATTAATAACCCAAATTATTTCATTAAAAAAATAAAAAAAAATTTTTTAATTTGTATTTTTTTGTAATCTTAATCATTAAAAATAATGTGATAGCTTAAAATAATTCCAGTTTTTTAAAATCTAAAAAGCTACGGGTTGTTTCGAGGATTTAATAGTCCTATCTTTTATGGTCCTTTCCCTTGTAATATCCGTACTGAACTTATTAGATGACCTTTAATCTATCGTCACAGAACTTTACTGCAACTTTAATTATGAGAATTCGTTCTTTCTTAGCTTTTGTTATTTCAATTTGTATAACTTTTGCTTTCGTACCTGTTAAAACATTTGCTTTTTCTGAAAGAGGAAATGCACAATTCACAGATGTTGTTAACACAGGAAAAGCTAATGATTGCCCTACATTAGACTCATCTCTTGTCGGATCAATATCTCTAGGGAATGGAGATAGCCTTAAAGGAATATGCATGCATCCAACAGAAGTTTATGTAAAAGTGCCAGGGACAAAACGAAAAGCTGCAGAATTTGTTTCTACAAAAATTATTAGTCCTAGAAATAACACCACAGTGACAGAAGTTTATGGAGATATAGATTCAGGAACTTTCACTGAAAAGGGTGGTATTGATTTTCAACTTATTACTGTATTAACTCCTGGTGGTTTAGAGGTGCCATTTGCATTCTCAGCAAAAGATCTTACAGCTGATTTACCTTCATCAATTGAGCCAGGCACTGAGGTTAGTGGTTCAACATTTACACCTAACTACAGAACTGGTGATTTTCTAGATCCTAAGGCAAGAGCTAAAAATACTGGTGTTGAATATGCTCAAGGTTTAGTTGCATTAGGAGGCGATGACGAAGAACTTGCAAAAGAAAATATTAAAGTTGATGTAAACGGTACTGGCGTTATTACTCTTTCAATCAACAATGTAGATTCTGACACAGACGAATTTGCTGGTACTTTTGAAGCTATCCAACCTTCAGATACAGATATGGGTTCAAAGGATCCACTTGATGTAAAAATAATTGGGGAGCTTTACGGAAGAAAGGCATAAATCCTACTCAAGAGAAAAAGGGGGTTAAACCCCTCTTTTTTTTTCAAAATTTTTCTTTATCAATTTAAAAAATGGAATTACAACAAAAAACTAAAACAGATACTAATGGACTAATACCGCCTTATGGAGGGGAACTAAAAAATTTAATTATCAAAGATAAAAACCTTAAAAATGATCTTATCTCTAAAGCTACTTATGAGTTTGAATGTAGCGAGAGAAATGCATGCGATGTAGAACTTTTGATGGTTGGAGCTTTTTCTCCATTGGAAGGTTTTATGGATGAAAATAACTACAATTCGGTAATTAAAAATAATAGAAATACAAACGGGTTGCTTTTTGGCTTGCCTATTGTATTTGATTCAAATAATGAAAAAGTAAAAGCTGGAGAGACAATATTGCTTACTTATAAAAAACAAAAAATAGCAGTTTTAGAAGTTAGCTCTAAATGGGAGCCTGACAAATCCTTAGAAGCTGAACTTTGTTATGGTACTAATTCTTTAGATCATCCTGCTGTTAAGATGATTTTTAACGAGAGAGGGAGATTTTATATAGGAGGAAGAGTTTATGGTTTCGAACTACCAATTAGAGAATTCCCCTGCAAAACCCCAGAAGAAGTTAGATCTACACTGCCATCAAATCATGATGTAGTTGCATTTCAATGCAGAAATCCAATTCATAGAGCACATTATGAATTATTTACTAATGCCTTACTTTCAGATAATGTCTCCTCTAACTCAGTTGTTTTAGTTCATCCAACTTGTGGACCAACTCAACAAGATGATATCCCTGGAAAAGTTAGATATTTGACCTATAAAGAATTAGAAGAGGAAATATCTGATGAAAGAATAAAATGGGCTTTTTTACCTTATTCAATGCATATGGCAGGGCCAAGAGAAGCTCTTCAACATATGATAATCAGAAGAAATTATGGCTGCACCCACTTTATTATTGGTAGAGATATGGCTGGTTGTAAGTCTTCATCAACTGGTGAAGATTTTTATGGTCCATATGACGCCCAGAATTTTGCGAATAAGTGTGCAGATGAATTGATGATGCAAACTGTTCCTTCAAAAAATTTAGTTTATACGAAGGAAAAAGGATATATAACAGCTGAAGAAGCTAAAGAATTTAATTATGAAATTATGAAACTTAGTGGTACTGAATTTAGAAAGAAATTGAGGAATGGCGAACCAATTCCTGAATGGTTTGCATTCAAAAGTGTAGTAGATGTTCTAAGACGCTCTTAATATTGTTTTATTATTAGTATTATAGATTTATTAAAGATTTTTTATCGTGAACAAACGTTGGAGAAACGTAGGACTTTATGTCCTAGCTGTCATTACTGTAATTTTCATTGGTACTTCAGTTTTTGATAAACCTAGTACTGAAAGTTCTACAAAGACCTTGAGATATAGTGATTTTATAGAGGCAGTACAAGATAAAGAAATCAGTAGAGTCCTAATATCTCCAGATAATGCCACAGCTCAAGTTGTTGAAAATGATGGGAGCAGGTCTGAGGTCAATTTAGCCCCTGACAAAGATTTATTAAAAATTCTGACTGAGAATAATGTAGATATCGCTGTAACTCCTACAAAATTAGCCAACCCATGGCAACAAGCTATAAGTAGCTTAATTTTCCCAGTACTTTTAATTGGAGGCCTATTTTTTCTTTTCAGAAGATCCCAAAGTGGTAATGCTGGAGGTGGTAATCCTGCCATGAGTTTTGGCAAGAGCAAAGCTAGACTTCAAATGGAACCATCTACACAAGTAACTTTTTCAGATGTTGCTGGTGTTGAAGGTGCAAAATTAGAACTTACAGAAGTTGTAGATTTTCTTAAGAGTCCAGATAGATTTACCGCAGTCGGAGCAAAAATTCCAAAAGGGGTTCTTCTTGTTGGCCCTCCTGGTACAGGAAAAACATTACTAGCAAAAGCAGTAGCTGGAGAAGCAGGTGTACCTTTTTTCTCAATATCTGGTTCAGAA
>LUMO01000151.1_pt1 | contig 12489 bp, 11 predicted proteins | sample 729611 | NCBI WGS metagenome assembly LUMO01 (sample SAMN03860261, study PRJNA289734) | marine metagenome | biome: seawater column; feature: ocean; material: water; isolation source: Red Sea water column Station 22 - depth 10m | place: Saudi Arabia: Red Sea | collected 2011-10-15 | depth 10 m
GAAATAATTAAAAAGAACTTATTTTTCTAATTCGAAATGATTATGAATCGCATTAACTGCTTTGTCACAATCTTTTTCTAAGACAATACATGAAGTCCTAATTTCACTCGTGGCAATCATTTCAATATTGATATTTTGGTCAGCCAATGCTCTAAATATTTTTCCAGCCGTCCCAACCTTAAATGCCATTCCCGCTCCTACAGTACTTACTTTTGCTATAGCAGGGCCATCTTCAATGTATGATCCGGGTAATTTTTTTGTTAAGGCCTCAAAAACTAAGTTAGCTTTTTCTCTATCTTGTTTATTCATTGTAAGACTAATATCCTTAGTTTTTAAAGAGGAAATTCTTTCAGACTGAACGATAGTATCGATAAGTAAATTATTTTCAGCTAATGCTAAACATATCGATGCTGCTACACCTGGACGATCAGGCAGTTTTCGAAAACTTACTTGAACTTGGTTTTTATCTAAATCTAATAGCTTTTGGTATATTATTAATTTCAATTACACAGCTGACTTTAATTTCACTAGTAGCTATTAACCTAACATTTATATTCGCTTGAGATAAAGTATCAAATAAATCAGCTGAAACACTAGGTCTGCCCATAATGCCTGCTCCTTGAATACTTAATTTAGTCATGTTTGTTTTTAAGTTATATTCTCCTCCTAATTGACTAGTTATAAGTTCACATTGTTCTGCAGTCTTTTTAACTTCTAATTCACTAACAGTAAATGTAATATCGTTTTTATTTCCATCATTTGTCGCTTGTATTATTAAATCTACGTTAATACTTGCTTCTGAAAGTTTTTCAAATATTTGCGCAGCAATCCCAGGCCTATCAGGAATATTTGAGAGACTGAATACTGCTTGGTTTTCTAATACTTCAAGACTATTGACTGTTTTTGTTAATTCTAAGCTTCCTCTTTTTAGCGGACACACAATTTAATTCCATAATTGCGAGCAATTTCTACTGCTCTTGGATGCAGAACTGAAGCACCGACACTTGCAAGTTCAAGCATTTCCTCACAACTAATTTCATCTAAAAGTTTTGCATCAGGAACAATTCTTGGATCAGTAGTAAGAACCCCTGGAACGTCTGTATAAATTTCGCACGTCTCAGCTCCTAAAGCTGTTGATAAAGCTACTGCGGAAGTATCTGAACCACCTCTACCCAAAGTTGTAATTTCCATTGAACCCGTATGGCTTAATGTTAACCTGGCTACCGGTCATTGAAATTGCAGGTATTCCGTATTCGTTTAATGCCATTGAGAGAAGAGCTATGGTTACTTGCTCTCCAGTTGAGAGAAGCATATCCAATTCTCTTCGATTAGGATTTTTACTAATTGATTCCGCTAAACAATTTAAATCATCTGTAGTTTGCCCCATCGCAGAGACAACTACGACAATTTCATTCCCTGCTTCTTTACTTTGACAAATGCTACTTGCAATATTTTTAATTTTTTTAATATCACCGACAGAAGTACCGCCAAATTTTTTTACTAGTAAAGCCATATTTAAATCATAATGTAAATTCTTAAACTTATAATTTGGTTAACTTAAATTAATTAATTTCTCTGTAAAAACATTTATAGGATTATTACCTTGTTTTAGTAATGATTCAATATCTAGTAAGTTACTCATTAAATTAATTAAATATTCTTGAGATACATTTTTGACTTTTTTTCGAATAAAAAAAATTCTTTTTGGATTAGAAATGCCTGCAAGATTACAAATCTTTTCTGCATTATCGTTACCTGAATTAACTGCTAGTTTTATAATGGTATGAATTCTTATTTGACTAATTAAACCTGCATTTAGTCTTAAAGCAGGTTCTCCTTTCTGTAAAGAATAATTTATTTCAATGAGGCTTTCATTAATATTTTTTTGTAAGAGAAGATCAATGATTTTGAAAATATTGGATTGATGATCACTAAATATTTTTTTTACATCAATACTTTTAAGAAAAAGTTGTGAATTCGAATCACTTGATACTGCAGAAAGGTATGTTTTTGCTTTGGCTAATTCATTTATTAGTTTAAAGCTATCATTACCAACTGAATCAATTATTAATTCAGCTGCATTTTTATCAATTTTGATATTCATTTCATTTGCTGCATCTTCTAAAAATCTTTTTTGTCCCTCATAGTCCCAGATTTCTGGTAAAGAAAATGATTTTTCTTTGGCTAAATTATTTTTGATAAGTTTTTGTAAAAATTTAGTACTCTTTAGTCTTGAGTCTGGTTTTTTTGTATTTTGCAAAATGAAATAAGTATTTTGAGGTATATTGTCATGAATTTTTTCAAATTTAGTTCTTAGATCTTCATTTTTGGCAGTAAAAATGGGATTATTTTTCAATGTAACTATTCTGTATCCATCTCCAAAAGGAGGTGTAAGAACTTCATCAAAAGCTTTATTGACTTGCTCATCATCATCTCCATTTAAATTAGTTACGTTTATTTCTTTCCATTCTTTGGATACTTCCTTATCAATTAATTTTTGAATAAATGTATTTTGAGCATTTAGATCATTACCCCATAATATTTGTATTGGCATAATAGCTCAATAAAAACCATATATTAACTATGATTACTTCTAACACAAATTAAATTTAATGGTAATAGATCATCCAATTTTTTTGGAAAGCATCAGATTCATAAGATCTCGTTTAGTAGCCAATGATCTAAATTATTTGGAAAAAAAAGTATTAGAGAGATTAGTCCATACTTCAGGAGATTTTACGGTTCAAAATCTTGTAAATTTTAGTGAAGGTGCTTGTGAAAAGGGTCTTCAGGCACTTAAAAATGGTGCTCCTATTTTAACTGATACCGATATGGCAGCAGCAGCAATAAAATCCATGGCAGAAAATACCACTAGGAATAAAGTATTCACCGCTAGAATGTGGTTTGGAAAAAATAATCATACAAACTTAACTAAAACTGCATATGGCTTAAGTGAAGGTTGGAAGGAGTTATCCGCTATAAATTCTGGAAGCAAATCTCCTATTGTAGTTATTGGCAGTTCGCCTACAGCGTTAACTTATTTAATTGATATTTTAGAAAATGCAAAAGATTTACCTAGTTTAATTATCGGAATGCCTGTTGGATTTATTGGAGTAGAGAAAAGCAAAAACAAACTAATTTCTACCGATCTTCCTAGAATTGTTTTGAATTCAACTAGAGGAGGTGCTGCCATGGCAGCTGCTGCGGTTAACGCCTTATTGAGGGAAACTATTTAAAAAGTATTTATTTTATAAAAATGTCAAAAATCTACTTAATATCATAATTTAATTTGTTATTTTCTTCTAAAGAATTTAAAACTGATTTTGCTTTTTCTATAACTTCTTTTGGAACTCCTGCTAATTTAGCTGCTTCTATGCCATAGCTTTTGTTTGAGCCCCCTTTAACAATCCTGTGGCTAAAAATTAGCTGATCGTTATTTTGTTCTACTAAAACTTGAAAATTTTGTATATTCTTATTTGAATTTTTTAAATAATTAAGCTCATGATAGTGCGTAGCAAAAATAGTATTACATTGAATTTTTTTTGCAAGATATTCACTTACTGACCAAGCTATTGAAAGTCCATCAAAAGTAGATGTCCCTCTGCCTATCTCATCAAGTAAAACTAGTGAGCTAGAAGTTGCCTGATTTAGAATTGATGCAGTTTCAGACATTTCTACCATAAATGTTGATTGTCCAGATGATTGATCATCAACTGCCCCAATTCTTGTGAAAATCCTATCTGCAATCTTGATTTCAGCATTATTAGCAGGAACAAAGCTACCAATTTGTGTGAGAATTTGTATTAAACCAAGTTGTCTTATAAAGCAACTTTTTCCGCTTGCATTGGGACCGGTTAATATAATTAATTTTTGATTATCCTCAAAAGAGATATCGTTTGCTACAAACTTTTTATCACTTAACAATTGCTCTACAATTGGATTTCTTCCTGCGATAATTTTTGTACTATTTTTTGTCATTGAATCATTTATTGGTATTAATGAAGGTTTTATAAAATTGTTTTCTACTGAAGTAATTGATAAACCAAGTAGTGCATCAAGAGATGCTATGGATTTTGCGATTGATCTTATTTGTTTTGTTTTTTCAGCAACTATATTTCTTAATTCGCAGAAAATTTCATATTCTTTTGATGAAGCTCTACTTTTTATTTGGAAAATCTTATTTTCTTTATTTTTAATTTCTGAAGTGATATACCTTTCTTCATTAGTAAGTGTTTGCCTTTTGATCCAATGTTGTGGAGCTAAATTAACTTTTGACTTATTTATAGAAATGTAATAACCAAAATTTTTATGAAATTGAATTTTTAGGTTTGAAATTTTGCTAATTTTCCTTTCCTTTAATTCCTCTTTATTTAGCCACTCAGAGTAATCATCCATTAAATTGCGTAAACCATCTAATATATTGTCAACACCATCGTGGATCATGCCTCCTTCACTAATATTTAGAGGAGGATTTTCTACTAGTTTAAAACTTATAGTATCAGCTAATTCTAAGAGTCCTTCATCAATATTTTTTAATTGATCAGTCCAATCTGGGAGATCATATTTAAATAATTCAATTATGGATTTTAGTCTAGGCAATTTTTTTAAACCTTCAGCTATTGCAATTAAGTCTCTGGGACTTGCATGACCTGCACAAGCTCTACCTGCAAGTCTTTCTAAATCCCCCATTGCTCTAAGTAAATTTTGGGTATCTGTACGTAATTTTTTAGATTCAAGAAAGTTTGTAATTATATTTTGTCTTTTATAAATTTCATTAACGTTTAATAGTGGTGAATCTATCCACCTTCTTAAACACCTTGCACCCATGCAAGTATAAGTTCTATCAATACTCCATAGTAGCGAACCTACATAATTGTTTTCTCGTTGTGTATTTTTGATTTCTAAGTTTTTTTGAGTTTGATAATCAATAATTAATTTGTTGTGACCATATTGGATTTGTGGAAAGTCTAATGAGATTTTTAAAGAAGAATCTTTATCTAAATTTGAAGGATTAATTTTTTCTAAATAATTTAATAAACCTCCAAGTGATCTAGTTGCATTGTTTAAATTTTTAAGTCCTATTCCCTCTAGGTTTGCAATTTGGAAATAATTTTTTATTAGATAATTTGCTTCATTAATTCCAAAATTAGTCTCTTGAGAAACAGTATATGTAATTTGACTATTTCCTTTAATTAATAAATTTCTTACTGCATTGCTTCCTACAATGATTTCTGAAGAATCTAATTTAATAATTTCATCAAATAGTTTTGACAGAGATTGGCCTTCTAAAGTTATTAATTCTCCTGTGCTTACATCAGCTTTTGATATACCCCATTCATAAGATTCATCTGAGTTTTCTTCTGATAAGTAAATAGCAGTAATCCAATTATTTTTCTTTGCTATCAACATCCCCTCTTCAATTACAGTTCCAGGAGTAATTATTCTTGTTATTCCTCTTTTAATTGGAGTCCCATAATTTCCAGAACTTTTTTCTAATTGATCGCATATAACCACAGAATAATTTTTTTTAATTAAATCAGCACAGTATCTCTCCATTGCATGATGGGGAACCCCTGCCATAGGGATCTTACCAATCTCTTTGCCAGCATCTTTACTGGTAAGCGTTATTTCTAAAAGGTTAGATATTAATACAGCGTCCTCAAAAAAACATTCAAAAAAATCTCCTAATCTATAAAGTAATAACCTATCTTTATTTTCTTCTTTTAGAGTTACATAATGCTTCATTACAGGAGTTAATTTCAGTTTTGAAACTGTTTTATAGCTATAAGATTCTTCATTGATGCAAACATTTTTGTTATTTGAAATTAAATCAGTCTTGAATTTATTTATTAAATTAGTTGAATTTTTTCTTTGTCTGGGTCTTTTTTGCGATTCTTTTTTTAAATCTTCCAAAGATAAATCTTCTGGAATTTTTGTTATTTCTTTTTGTTCATTATTATCATTACCAATCGCAAATAAATTCTTTTGAATTATCGTATCTTCTTGCATACTTTTTTAATTCCTAAATAGATATTAGGTAGAAATTTTTTTTTTGCATTTAAAGTGGCTAAAGTATGTAAATTTTCTCTAAAAATTATCATTTTCATGAGATTATAGTATTTATAATATTTGAAACCTAAGACTGAATTATGCAGGCTGTTAACTTTTTCTTCGTAAATGCTCTATTATTTGCTTCTTTAATTGCGGTAGTTGGAGTACCCGTTTTATATGTGACTCAACCTTCTACTGAGGAAGGACAGCGAGAAAGTAGGAGAAAAATTTATTCTATTGCTGCTGTTTGGGTTGTTTTGGTTTTTGTTACAGGGATAGTTTCTTCATTAGTTTGAACTTAATACCTTTTCGTGAGAGTCTATTAATATATCTAAGTAAAATTTAATGGCTATTTTTGAGGGTTCTTTTACTAATGCCTCTACTTTAAAAGTTGGGATTGTAATAGCAAGATTTAATGATTTAATTACAAATAAAATTCTATCTGGTTGTCTTGATTGTTTAAAAAGACATGGTTTAGATACTTCTGAATTAAGCAATCAAGTAGATATAGTTTGGGTTCCTGGTTCATTCGAATTACCAATCGCAGCTAAAACTCTCATGAAAAAAAAGAGTTATGACGTTGTAATTGCTCTTGGGGCTGTGATCCGTGGTGAAACTTCCCACTATGATGTAGTTATATCTGAGGCGAGCAAAGGTATTTCGCAAGTTTCAAATGAAAATAATGTTCCAATTATTTTTGGAGTTTTAACTACTGATACTATGCAGCAGGCTTTAGAAAGAGCAGGGATTAAAAATAATCTTGGTTGGAATTATGCTTTACAAGCAATTGAGATGGGATCCTTAATTAAAAATTTAAATTAATTGAAAAAATTTAATTATTTTTATCATTGATCCCTTCTTTGAGATAAAATAAAAAAGTTATGCGGATGTAGCTCAGTGGTAGAGCATCTCCTTGCCAAGGAGAATGTCGAGAGTTCGAATCTCTTCATCCGCTTTTAATGTTTGTATCTTTTAAGATATTCTTAATAAAAATTTCGTAATGACAAGAGTAATTTCTATTGAGGATTTAAAGGGATTATTTACTAAACCTTATGGTACAGATGCACCAACAAAACAAAAATGGGCTGAATTTTATAATGAGAATGTTATTTTTACAGACCCAACTCAGGAAACAGAGGGCTTAGATTCTTATGTTAAAGCTCAAGAAAAGCTAGTTAAAAGATGTGATGATGTTTTTTTAGAAACTCATGCAATTTCCATAACTGGGGATTGTGGATTTGTTGAATGGACAATGGGTTTAAAAATTATGGGTAAAGAATTTATTTATCCTGGAACTACTCGTTTATTATTTGGTGAAAATGGATTAATCAAAGAGCACAGAGATTACTTTGATTTTTGCGGACCAACTTTTGGACCAGTTCCTATTTTAGGACCTTTTATAAGATGGCTTTATAGTAAATTTGTATCTTGATTTTGTTTCTCTAGAAACAAAGTGCTTTATATTTCACGAATCAATAAATTTTGAGAAGTAACTTCTTTAAAATCAAATTGAGAATAAAACAATTTTTTATTTGTTGTCATTAAATATAATTTTTTTGTATTTTTAATTTTTTTAGAAGATAAAAGATTTTTTACAATTAATGTGCCAAAACCTTTGCCTTGGTGATTTTGATCTATAACAATATCCCAAAGCACTCCGCGGTAAATACCATCGGTTAAAGCTCTCCCAAAACCAACTATTTCCTTACCAACCCAAAGACTTATTACGACATCACTGTTAGCGAGACATTTTTTTAGATCATTAATTGTTCTATTTTTTGCCCAGAAAGCATTGGTATCTAGTAATTTTTGTAGCTTAATTAATCCATTTGTTGGTTTAAGATTAGGACCTAATCCAAAAACCCTTAACCCTAAAGCTCCTTTGGCATGTTTGATTAGAGATATTTCTTTCATTTATTAAAAAGATTTTTGAAAAGTGATGTCAGCTAGGTTATTTTTGTGACTTCAATCTAAATACCTTAATCGATCGTTTCTATAAAATAAAGAGATAATAGTTTTCTTCATTCTGTTGTAACGCACTAATTTATAATGTTTGTAATAAGATGAATTTTTTAAGGACTTTGACTTATGCTAAAACTTTTGTTGGGAGATCCGAATACACGAAAGTTAAAGCGCTATCAACCAATAGTGGAAGAGATAAATTTTTTAGAAGAAGAAATTTCTCAATTGACTGATGATGAGCTTAGAAAAGAAACTCAAAATCTTAAATCAAATATTTCAGCAGAATTAGATTTTAAAAAACAAAAAGAACTCCTAGAAGAATTTCTTCCTAAAGCCTTTGCAATCGTAAGAGAAGCAAGTAAACGTGTTCTTGATATGAGACACTTTGATGTTCAGTTAATAGGCGGGATGGTTTTAAATGAGTGTCAAATTGCTGAGATGAAGACTGGAGAGGGAAAAACTCTTGTCGCAACATTACCTTGTTATTTAAATGCTCTTACGGGAAAAGGTGTTCATGTTGTTACTGTAAATGATTATTTAGCTAGAAGGGATGCAGAGTGGATGGGACAAGTTCATCGTTTTTTAGGTTTATCCGTTGGTTTGATTCAGCAAGATATGAATCCAGTTGAGAGAAAGAAAAATTATGATTGTGATATAACTTATGCCACAAATTCAGAATTAGGATTTGATTATTTAAGAGATAATATGGCTACCGATATTAGTGAGGTAGTTCAAAGAAAATTTAATTACTGCGTAATTGATGAGGTTGATTCAATATTAATTGATGAAGCAAGAACGCCTCTAATCATTTCTGGCCAAGTTGAAAGACCACAAGAAAAATATCAAAAAGCTGCAGAATTATCTCTGGCATTAGTCAAAGCAAAAGAATTAAGTAAAGATGGTATTGATCCAGAAGGCGATTATGAAGTTGATGAAAAACAGAGAAGTTGTATATTAACTGATCAGGGTTTTGCAAAATGTGAAGAGTATTTGGGAGTTAATGATTTATATAATCCTCAAGATCCTTGGGCGCATTATATAACTAACGCTTTAAAAGCCAAAGAATTATTTATTAAAGATGTGAATTATATTATTAAGAACGATGAGGCTGTCATAGTTGATGAATTTACTGGTAGGGTAATGCCAGGAAGACGTTGGAGTGATGGACAACATCAGGCAATAGAAGCGAAAGAGAGTCTTAAAATTCAGCCTGAGACTCAAACATTAGCATCCATAACTTATCAGAATTTTTTCCTTTTATATCCTGGTTTAGCAGGAATGACGGGAACTGCAAAAACTGAGGAGGTTGAATTTGAAAAAACTTATAAATTAGAATCAACAGTTATACCGACAAATCAAATAAGAAAGAGACAAGATTGGTCTGATCAAGTATTTAAGACAGAGATTGGTAAATGGAAAGCCGTTGCTAAAGAAACTGCACAAATTCATAGAGATGGTAGACCTGTTTTAGTTGGTACAACAAGTGTTGAAAAAAGTGAATTATTAAGTTCACTTTTATCTGAAGAAAAAATCCCACATAATTTGTTAAATGCTAAGCCAGAGAACGTTGAACGTGAGGCAGAAATTGTTGCTCAGGCAGGAAGAGCAGGTGCTGTTACTATTGCGACTAATATGGCTGGAAGGGGAACAGATATAATTCTTGGCGGTAATAGTGACTATATGGCAAGGCTTAAATTAAAAGAAATTTTAATTCCTTTGTTAGTCAAGCCTGATAATGAGCATAAGCCACCAATACCTAAACAAAGAAATTCAAAATCTAAGGGTGGTTTTTCTACAAAAGCTGGTTCAAATTTGAAAAAGAACATTTCAAATTCTTCAACAAGTCTTTTCCCTTGCAAACTAGATGAAGCAATTGAAAAGAAACTCTCTCTTTTATCTGATGAACTTGTTAAAAATTGGGGAGATAGACAACTTTCTGTCTTGGAGCTTGATGACAGGATAGCTACAGCTGCAGAAAAAGCACCAACTGATGATAACTTGATAAAGCTTTTGAGAGAATCTTTGTCTGATGTAAAAAAAGAATATGAAAAAGTTTTGATTCATGAAGAAGAAAAAGTAAGAGAAGCTGGCGGTTTACATGTCATTGGTACTGAGAGACATGAATCAAGAAGAGTGGATAATCAACTTAGAGGAAGAGCAGGAAGACAAGGTGATCTTGGAAGTACAAGATTCTTTTTATCTTTAGATGATAATTTATTAAGGATTTTTGGAGGTGATAGAGTAGCAAATCTAATGAATGCTTTTAGGGTTGATGAAGATATGCCTATTGAGTCAGGAATGCTTACTAGGTCTCTAGAAAGTGCTCAAAAGAAAGTTGAAACCTACTATTACGATATTAGAAAACAAGTTTTTGAATACGACGAGGTAATGAACAATCAAAGAAAAGCAGTTTATGGCGAAAGACTAAGAGTATTGAAAGGAATTGATTTAAAGAGACAAGTAATAGGATATGGAGAAAGGACAATGATTGAAATTGTAGATGCTTATATTAATCCTGATCTTCCTCCTGAAGAATGGAATATTGATCAATTAATTTCTAAAGTCAAAGAATTTATATATTTATTAGATGATCTTAAATCTGATGATATTAATTTACTGTCAATAGAAGAATTAAAAAACTATCTTCAAGAGCAGTTGCGAATAGCTTATGATTTAAAGGAATCACAAATAGAAAAGATTCGTCCAGGATTAATGAGAGAAGCTGAAAGATTTTTCATTTTGCAGCAAATCGATAATTTATGGCGAGAACATCTTCAATCCATGGATTCCTTGAGGGAATCAGTCGGATTGAGAGGTTATGGTCAAAAAGATCCATTAATCGAATATAAAAACGAAGGATATGACATGTTTCTCGAAATGATGACTAATATGAGACGAAATGTTATTTATTCAATGTTTATGTTTCAACCTAAAACTGACGTTAATGAAAAAAATTAAATCAATATTTAATCATCTCCAAGAAATTCAAAAATTTCTTTGTCTTTAAGATTTTGAGAATCACCGAGTTTAGAAATATCAATAGATTCTGAGCTGGCTATACATTGTAGAGTTTTTTGTAATTTAAGAATTTCATTTTCAAGAGAGTCTATCCTATCCATTAAATTTTTTATCACATTAGCTTCTGCATCTGGTAAGGCAGAGTGAGCTAACGGATTTACTTTGACACCACTTTGATGCACTACCCTGCCAGGAACTCCGACCACAGTACTGTTCCCCTCTACATTTCGTACAACTACTGAGCCAGCACCAATACGGGTATTAGATCCTACCGTGATGGATCCAAGAATTTTTGCTCCTGCCCCAACTACAACATTTTCCATTAAGGTTGGGTGTCTTTTGCCATGGCTTTTACCAGTACCTCCTAATGTCACTCCCTGATAAAGCAAACAGTTATTTCCTATCTCAGCAGTTTCACCAATTACAACGCCCATTCCATGGTCTATGAAAACCCTTTTACCAATTTTTGCCCCAGGATGGATTTCAATACCTGTTGCTAGCCTATTAAGATGACTGAGTAAGCGGGGAATCAAAGGAATCTTTAATTGCCATAATTTATGCGTAAACCTATGTATAACTATTGATTGAAAGCCCGGGTAGCAAAGAAATATCTCTATTATTCCTCTTGCGGCGGGATCTCTCTCTCTGATAATTTCTATATCTGATTTAAAAGTTTTCAATACCATGGTCTAATTAATAACTCCTATTTCTTTTTTTAATTGATTTATTGTTTCGATACTTAAATAATTTTTAGCACATATTATTTGAGGTAATCTCATCAACTGAGAACGATTTTTTAATAATGTGTTTTCTACAACTGATAAACTAGGTCCATCACAAACTATATGGTTCGAAGCCTTTAAAAGTGAGAGTAATCTACTGTTATTGTCTGAGATTGCCGTCATAAGCATTAATTCACTACCTCGCATGCTGTGTATAATAACTTCTGCTGCTCTCAATAAACCAGGACTTATGCTAACAATACCTACACAACTTCCAGCATTTAATTCCTTGAGAATTTTTAATTCCTTTTGAAAGTCGCTCAAGTCAACTGCAATAGCGCGAACTCCATGTTGCTTAGCAACTTTTTCTAGAGGCTGTAAAAAATATCTGCTTGTGACAATCGTACCATTATTTGAATTACTCAAAACTTTTTCTAATTCTTCCATAGGAACAACTTCTACTGGTACATTAACTGTTGTAGAAAGGTCTTCTGCTATTAACATAGAAGCTCCAATATCTTCTCTAGGAGTACTGACTATGATTCTTGATCCGCACTTAATACGCCAATCAATTTCATTGTTCAATATCTCTCTAGTCTCTTGTAAAGTGAATCCAAGACTTATTAAGTTGTCAATAACCGTCTTTGCTTCTTGTAAGGTGCAGCCGAGATTTAAAAAGTTATCAATTGTCTTCTTTGCGACTTGATCTGGTGGTTTACTTATTTTGTCTTTCGAG
>LUMO01000122.1_pt1 | contig 12485 bp, 10 predicted proteins | sample 729611 | NCBI WGS metagenome assembly LUMO01 (sample SAMN03860261, study PRJNA289734) | marine metagenome | biome: seawater column; feature: ocean; material: water; isolation source: Red Sea water column Station 22 - depth 10m | place: Saudi Arabia: Red Sea | collected 2011-10-15 | depth 10 m
TAAAGTAACGACTTAATGTAGATAGTTTATGATTTCTAACTTTATTCCTCAACAGAGCTCTTGATAACTTTAAAGTATCTATGTTTTCGTTAGCAATATTTTCAAACCCATTAATTATTAGGTCATAATTTAAAAAAGATAAATCGAATTTTAAATTATGACCTATAACAACAGAATCACCTATAAAAGTTTTAATATTTTCAATTTCCTGGTCAATAGTGGGGGAGGAATTGACATGCCATTGATATATCCCTGTTAAATTTGAAATGAATAATGGAATTTCAATTTCTGGATTAAATTTTGAATGATATTCTTCTATAACTTCATTGTTGCAAACTTTCAGCATGTAAAGTTCAATAATTTTGTCAGTATTAGCTTTTATTCCAGTAGTTTCAATATCTAAAACAACAATATTTTTATTTTTTACAAATTCCAATTATTTTGTCAGCTCCCACATTGCTATAGCTGCTGCTGTAGATGCATTTATTGAGTCAACATTATTTGTTGATCTAATAAATAGGGAAGTGTAATTAGAGTTAAACCAATTATCAGATATACCATATTGTTCAGCACCAACAACTAATGCAAAATTCTGATTAGGAATAAAACCTTCAAGACTCTCATCTCCCTCCGGGTCTAATAACAGTACTTGGTAATCATTAGCCTCCAATAATGAAATTATTTCATCATTACTTCCACTAGATATATTTGAATTAAATAAGTGACCTATTGAAGCTCTTATAACATTAGGATTATATACATCAGTTATTTCATCAGATAATAATATATTATTTATACCAAATGATTTTGAGGTTCTAATCATAGTTCCTAAATTTCCGGGTTTTTCAATTTGGTCAGGTATAAGAATAGGGCCAGATATTGTTTTTGGTAACTTGTTTTTATTTACATCAAATATAGAAATTATTCCGTCTGGTTTATCACGATAAGATATTTCTTTAAATACTTTTAATGCTACTTGTACAATTCGAATATTTTTATTTTCAAATTTTCTAATGAGTATTTCATTATTTTCACCTACAAACAATTCTGGACAGATATATAAAGTATCAACATTTAAGCTTGAATCTATTAAATTTGAGTTTTCCCGGTATCCTTCAGCAATAGATTTATTTTCAGATTTCCTATTTCTATTTTTTTTAAGAGATATTAAAAATTTATATTCTGGATTATTTAAAGATTCAATATATTTATTTATTGAATTGTTCATAATGTACTAGTTTTTTCTTTATTTTTGTTTTTGATTTTTTGTCAATTTCAATATTATCTTCTACTCCTGCAGTTATCATTCCAATAATTTTATATGTATTTGGAATATTTAACATTTTATGAATGCCGTCCCTATCTGTATTGTGTAATCCCATAAAACCACTTTTTAATTCTTGTTCTTCAATTAATAACATACAATTCATCATTGCTGCACCTGCATCTACATACCAATAAGGAATATCCCAATCTTTTGAACTTACGCTTTTAATCTTGTCAGGACTCTCGTATCTCTGGTGGTAAGCATTTTCATTTAATAAGATAAAAAATAAACAAATGGAATTTGATATCCACTTTGGCTTTCCTTTTTTGATATACTCCAGCTCATTAAAATGTTCAGCAATGTTCTTAATGTTTTGTTTATTAGTTACTTGCAAAATTTCTATCCCGCGCGAAAACCCTGCAGTAGGAATTTTTACACTAAATTTTGAAATATTTTTTAATTTTTCAGGGTCAAATTCGATTTTTTTATAATTTCTTACAACTTTTCTATTTAATATAAGGTTTTCTAGGTAAGTGAAATCTTCACTCATTTAAATTAGATAATTCTTCAACTACTGAATCACCAACTTCTTCAGTAGACATTCCCATTTTCCCAGCTGAAAGAGAATCTAATTTAATTGCCGTATTAATGATTGCTTTTTCAATATCGGATGCATATTTTTCTTCACCTAATTCTTTGACCATCATTGCACCAGCTCCTATACAAGCAAGAGGATTAATAATATTTTTACCTGTATACTTTGGTGCAGATCCTCCTATAGGTTCAAACATTGATGTTCCTGAAGGATTGATATTCCCGCCTGCAGCGATTCCCATTCCACCCTGAATCATTGCGCCTAAATCAGTGATAATGTCTCCGAACATGTTATCTGTAACAATAACGTCAAACCATTCTGGATTTTTAACCATCCACATACAAATTGCATCAACGTGTCCATAATCGGTTTCAATTTCAGGATAATCTTTTGCAACATCATAAAAGATCCTTTCCCATAAATCATGTGCATAAGTTAGTACATTTGTTTTTGCACAGAGTGTAATTTTTTTTCTATTGTTATTCTTTGTATATTCAAACGCGTATTTTATGCATCGATGAATTGCATGATATGAATTGATTGATTCTTGAGTTGCTATTTCATTTTCAGTACCATAATGAATATAACCTCCAGCTCCAGCGTATAATCCTTCAGTATTTTCTCTGACAACAATAAAATCAATATCTTCAGGCTCTTTGTTGGCAAGTGGGGTTTCTACACCGGGATATAAAACAACTGGTCTGAGGTTAATATATTGGTCAAACTCTTTCCTAAGTTTGAGAAGAATACCTTGCTCTAATATTCCAGGCTTTACATCTGGGTGGCCAATTGCGCCGAGAAGTACTGCATCAGAATCTTGAAATTGTTTAATATCATTATCTGTAACTAAATCTCCAGTATTTAAATATCTATCTCCTCCAAGATCATTTTGAGAGAAATTGAATTGAGTATCGTAATAAGACGAGGTTTTACTTAGTACTTTAACTGCTTCATCGACTACTTCAGGACCTGTGCCATCTCCAGGGAGAAGTGAGATATTAAAAGTTTTACTCATTTATTTAATGCATTTAGAAATGATTCAACTGAACCTTGAACTACATCTGTAGATACAGCACGTCCCTGTTTCATCAAATGACCATCATTTATTATTGTAACGATTTCTGCAGTTGCATCTGAACCTTTAGTAATACTTTCTACACGGTAATCAATCAATGTTGCATCAGAATCTAATATTTTCTTTACCGCAGTGAATGCTGCATGAATCATTCCATCACCAGTTGCCTCTTCTGTCACTTCATTACCGTCTACCTTGAGAGTTACTTTCGCTGATGCATATTCATCCTTACTATTTACGGATACAGATATTAACTTTGTTGAATTTTCTTTGTTTTCAACCTGTCCAACGATAGCTCTTAATTCATTTTCAACTATTTCACCCTTTCTGTCTGCAATTTTCTTAAAAGTATCAAATGCATTACTAAATGAATCATCATCAAGGCTTATATTTAAATTGTCTAGAGCATCTTTAAATCCAGCGCGACCAGAATGTTTTCCTAAAATTATTTTTGCTTCTTGCCCTACAGAGTCTGGGGACATTATTTCGTAAGTTGTAGTATTTCTTAAATAACCATGTTGATGAATTCCAGACTCGTGACTGAATGCATTTTTTCCAACAACCGCCTTATTGTATTGAACAGGATACCCTGTTAATTTAGAAACCAACCTAGAGGTTTCAAAAATTTCAGTAGTCTCTGCTTTTATATCCACTCCAAACTGATCTTGTCTTGTTTTTATTGCCATAATGATTTCTTCTGTTGAAGTATTACCAGCTCTTTCTCCAATTCCATTAATTGCACCTTCTATTTGTCTTGCTCCTGCGGTTATTGCAGTAAGAGAGTTAGCAACTGCTAATCCAAGATCGTTGTGACAATGAGTAGAAATAATGACATCCTCATTACCGCCCTTAACATCTTCATATACTGATTGAAGAAGGTCTAGATAATCCTTTGGAGTTGCATAGCCTACTGTGTCAGGAACATTTATAGTTGTAGCGCCTTCTTCAACAGCAATTTTTAAAACTTCAATTAAGAAGTCTTTATCTGTTCTTGTTGCATCTTGTGCAGAAAACTCAACATCTTGACATAATTTTTTTGCATATTTTACAGATTCTCTTGTATCTTTAAGAATGTCTTCCTTTGTCTTGCGTAGCATATGTTCCATATGAATTTCTGATGTAGAAGTAAAGACATGAATCCTTGAATCTTTAGCAACTTTGATTGCTTCCCAAGCTTGTTCAATATCATCTGGATGACATCTTGCAAGAGATGCAATTGTAGAATTTTTAATATTTTTTGCAATTAGATTAACACCTTCCCAATCACCAGGGGAGGATGCAGCAAATCCTGCTTCAATTACATCAACTTTAAGCTTTTCTAACTGCTGTGCAATTAAAAGTTTTTCTGATGGAGTTAAAGCAATACCCGGACTTTGCTCTCCATCTCGAAGCGTAGTATCAAATATTACAAGTTTATCTTCACTCATTTATCTTTTTTAATATCCTTAGCATCCAAAAAAGGCATCATATTTCTTAAATCTTTTCCAATTGCTTCAATCTGATGAGCTGAAGCCTCTTCTCGCTTTTGATTTAAAAATGGTGCACCTTCTCTTGCCTGTGACATCCACTCTTTTGCAAATGCACCAGATTGTATTTCTTCTAACACTTTTTTCATTTCATTTTTTGTTTCACTTGTAATTATTCTTGAACCACGTGAAAAGTCACCGTATTCAGCTGTATCTGAAATTGAATGCCTCATCCACTCAAAACCACCTTCATACATTAAGTCAACAATTAATTTAACTTCATGAAGAGTTTCAAAGTAGGCACTTTCAGGTTGGTATCCAGCTTCTACAAGTGTTTCAAAACCATTTCTAATCAATTCTGTTAATCCACCACAAAGAACTACTTGTTCACCAAATAAATCAGTTTCTGTTTCTTCCTTAAAAGTAGTGTTTAGAATGCCAGCACGTCCGCCACCGATAGCTGAAGCATATGAAAGGGCAATTTCATGTGTGTGTCCACTTGAGTCTTTTTCGACAGCTACTAAGCATGGCATCCCACTTCCTTCTTCATAAGTTCTTCGCAATAAATGACCTGGACCTTTCGGCGCAACCATGCCAACAGACAAATCTTCTCTTGGAATGATCTCATTAAAATGAATGTTGAATCCATGAGCAAACAGTAAAGTTGCACCTTCTTTCATATTGTCTGCAATTTCAGAGTTATAAACATCTGCCATAACCTGATCTGGAAGAAGCAACATTACAACATCTGCATCAGATGCGGCATTTGCTAAGTTTTCAACTTTTAAACCCATTTCTTGAGCTCTTGAGAATGATTCTGAATCCTCTCTAAGTCCAACAGTAACATCTACACCTGAATCATGTAAATTTAATGAATGTGCATGACCTTGACTACCAAATCCAATAACACTTACTTTTAAATCTTTAATTAGATTTTGATCAATTGATGAATCGTATATAATTTTTGTTTCCATATCTCTCCTTACAAATTTGTTTGAATAGCAATCCTTCCACCTCTAACCATTTCAATTATTCCAAACGGTTTCATTAAATCCTCAAATTTATTTAATTCTTTTGAAGAACCAGTAAGTTCAAAAACTGCATAATCTTGGCCTACATCTACTGAATTAGCTCCTGAGAGACTAGCTTTTTCAATTACAGATGTTTGGCTATCTTTATTTATTGACACTTTTAATAATAAAACTTCAGTTTCGATTGTCATGTCTGGATCTAGCTCAACAATTTTTATAACATTAACTAATTTATTGAGCTGTTTTTTTACTTGTTCTACTGCATCAAGTTCAGTAACGATTGTCATTTTTGATCTGCCTTCTATGTGAGTAGGTCCTACAGACAAAGAATTTATATTAAAACCTCGTCTTGAAATAGTAGATGCAACTCTAGCTAATACACCAGGTTTATCTTCAACCAAAACTGACAAAATTCTTTCACTCATAAATTTTTCAAATCCTCTTCATTTAAAATTATTTGGTCGTTGCTACCACCAGCTGGGACCATAGGAAATACCATATCTTCAGGATCTACAACACAGTCAATTAACACAGGTCTATCATTTATTTTTAACATTTCTGAAAAGACATTTTTTACTTCTGTTTTTTTAGTCATTCTTAAACCTACAGCACCCATTGACTCAGCTAGCTTTACATAATCAGGAACTACATGACCTAATTCAGATGCAGAGAATTTACTATTGTAAAATATTTTTTGCCACTGTCTAACCATTCCATGATTTCCGTTGTTAAATACTACAATTTTGACTGGTATATTTTCTGTAGAGGCAGTAATCAATTCCTGACAAGTCATTTGAAAACAACCATCTCCATCTAGAGCAAGTACCAATTTTTCAGGATATGCAGTTTTAGCACCAATAGCTGCAGGTAATGAATACCCCATAGTTCCAAGACCCCCTGAATTTAACCAAGTATTTGGTTCAGTAAAATTCCAATGTTGTGAAATCCACATTTGGTGTTGTCCAACACCTGATACAACAATTGCCTCTTCTTCAGTTAAATTTTGAAGCTCTTCAAGAACAAACGGAACTTTCAAAGGACCATTTTCGTTTTGATTATAAGAAAGTGGAAATTCAGTTTTCATACTGTTTAATTCGTTTATCCAATTTTCAGTATTAAGTTTTGTATCTCCAAGAGCATTAATAAGACCTAATATCACACTCTTTGCATCACCAACTATAGGCACTTGAGCTTCTCTTACTTTTCCAATTTCAGCAGGATCAATATCAGCATGAATTACTTTTGCATTCTGTGCAAAAAATGAAGGATTAGCAGTTACTCTATCATCAAATCGAACACCTATAGCTATAAGCAGATCTGATTTTTGTATAGAAGTTGTAGCTGTATAATTTCCATGCATCCCAGGCATTTCTAAACATAACTCATGACCATCAGGGAACGCACCTCTACCCATTAATGTTGTAACAACAGGAATGTTAAATTTAGTTGCTAAGTCAAAAAGTTCTTGGTTTGCTTTGGAGTGAATAATTCCGCCACCAACATAAAGTATCGGTTTATTTGAATTTTTAATTAAGTTGGCTGCTTGCTGAATCATTTTTGGATTTGGTTCTAATGTAGGTTTGTATCCTGGTAAATCAAGTGGACCTGGTTCAACCCAATCAGATTTTTGATTTAAAATATCCTTTGGAATATCAATTAAAACAGGACCAGGTCTTCCTGAAGTTGCAATATACTTTGCCTCTTTTAACACTTGAGGTATTTCAGAAGCATTTGTTATTAAATAGTTGTGTTTTGTAGCAGCCATAGAAAGGCCTACAGTGTATGCCTCTTGAAAAGCATCATTACCAATTGCTTCAGAAGCTACTTGACCGGTAATAGCTAACAGAGGAGTGGAATCCATCAATGCATTTGCTAGAGGAGTTATAAGATTTGTAGCTCCAGGTCCAGAAGTTGCGATTACAACACCAAGTTCACCAGTTGATTGTGCATATCCTTCAGCCATGTGGCCAGCACCTTGTTCGTGTCTTGCCAGAATATGCCTTATAGGGCTATCGTATAATGGATCATATGCAGGTAAGATTGCACCACCAGGAACTCCAAAAACTGTTGATACATTAAGGTACTCTAAACCTCTAATAACTAATTCTGCACCTGTAAGTTGTTCTTTACTCATAAAAACTAAATTACTCCATCTTTACTAAAAAAAAACCTCCCGATTTGGGAGGCGCTCATCACAGCAAAATGAGCGCTAAATAAGTAATAGCACTAATACTGAAATGAATACAGCTAAATTTTTCATTAAAATAACTATAGTAAAATCAAAAAAAAATGAAAGATATAAATCTTAATAATTTCATAATAGAAAATTCACTAGATATTCCACTTGATGTGTCTATTGGGGTTGTATCAGTACCTACCGGTTTAAATTATTCTGATCAAATCAAAAAAGTAAAGGAGCAAAATCAACATGCAAACATGAAATTTACATTCTCTGATCCAGACTATTCTGGTCTTGTTGATAAATTTGATTGGGCCAATTCTGCTCTAATTTTTGCATATGACTACAAAAACAAGGTAAATACTTCAAATTTAACAAATATAGGATATGGTCAGATAGCAAGATTTGCACAACAAGATTTTTATTTACCTTTGAAAAAAATAATCAATCAATTTGAAGACATATTTAATGAATTAAATATTAAGCACCAAACATTTATTGACAATCCAAAACACTACGATAGATCTTTTTTTGAAAAGTCTGGGATGGGATGGCAGGGTAAAAGCACAATGATGCTGAGTCCTGGTATTGGTCCTTGGCAACTACTAGGAACAGTTTATGTTGAAACTAATTTCCTGTCTACAGATGAAAAAACTTACTCATGTGGAGAATGTAACTTATGCCAGATTTCCTGTCCAACAGGTGCATTGGATAATGAATACAAACTAGATTCAAATAAATGTATATCTTATTGGCTTCAGTCGCCTGAAATAATTCCGTACGATATGAGGGAATCAATTGGAAATAGATTCTATGGTTGTGATGAATGTTTGATATCATGTCCACCTGGTCAAAGTAATAAAATTAAAATTAAAACAAAAAATGAATTTCAAGTAAATCTAGAAGATTTACTTGAAACAAATGATGAAGTATTACTCAAAAATTATTATTGGTTTTATATTCCTAAAAGAAATGCTGATTATTTAAAGAGAAATGCAGTCATTGCATTAACAAATAATCCTAATAAAAGTACTTTTAATTTTTTTTTGAAATTGTACACAAATTCTTCAGATTTTTTAAAGACTTATATTTTGTGGGGATTCTGGAAGTTAGGAAAAATTTTTGAAATAAGTAGTTTGCTTGATAATGAAGTAAATGAAAATTTAAAACTTGAATATGAAAAATTAAAAAGTATGACTTCATAATTGAAATAATCTATTCTTATTCTATGGAAAAAATATCTGATGACGTAACAAAAGGAGCTAGTAAATCTGCTGCTAGAGCGATGTTAAGGGCCGTTGGGCTGGAAGATGATGATTTTAATAAATTTCAAGTAGGAATTGTTTCGGCCGGTAATGAAGTTACTCCATGTAATCTGACAGGTCCGGAATTATCTGAATTTGCTAAAAAAGGCGTAAATGGCCCTGATTCTGCTGCATTGATATTCTCTACAATTGCTGTTTCTGATGGTATTTCAATGGGTCATGAGGGAATGAGAGCATCTTTAGTTTCTAGAGAAGTAATTGCTGATTCAGTTGAATTGGTAATGCATGCAGAAAGATTTGATGGAATGGTGACAATTGCGGGATGTGATAAATCTCTTCCAGGAATGTTAATGGCTGCAGGAAGAATTAATCGTCCAGCAATATTTTTATATGGTGGAAGTAGTTTGCCTGGAGTTTACAACGGAAAAGATATATCAATAGTTGATGTTTTTGAGGGTATAGGTGCATTTGAAAAAGGAATCATCTCAGAAGAAGAACTTTATAAAATTGAGTGTGCGGCTTGTCCTGGAGTAGGGTCGTGCGCAGGAATGTTTACTGCTAACACTATGGCATCAGTTGGTGAAGCAATAGGAATGAGTTTACCTGGTACCGCTGCTATTCCAGCTGAGGATGCACAGTTACGAGATGCTGCTGTTGAATCTGGGAAGCAGCTCAATTATTTATTAAAAAATAATATAAAACCAAGCGATATTATGACTCATGATGCGTTTACTAATGCTATCACAACCGTACTTGCTCTCGGTGGAAGCACAAATGCCGTACTTCACTTATTAGCTATTGCACATGAAACAGGGGTTGAATTATCGATCGATAAATTTGACCAACTTAGTAGAAATGTTCCTCACTTAGCTGATATGAAACCATTTGGAAAATATCATATGGTTAATTTGAATGAAATAGGAGGAGTTCCTGTTGTGTCAAAAATACTTCTTGAAAATAAATTAATTAATCCGGATTGTATGACAGTTACTGGACGAACTGTTGGTGAGAATCTTGAAAAAGTACAAATTCCAAAAAACCAAAATGTCATAAGTTTTCCAGACAATCCGATATCAAATGAGGGTGGCATTGCAATCCTTAAAGGTTCATTAAGTCCAAATGGATCAGTCGTAAAAACTGCAGGAATAGATATTAATACTTTCTCTGGACCCGCAAATGTTTTTGATTCTGAACAAGATGCTTTAGATGCTTTGTTTAATAATAAAATTTCAAAAGGAGAAGTTGTAGTTATTCGAAATGAAGGTCCTAAAGGGGGGCCAGGAATGAGAGAAATGCTACAAATTACTGCCGCAATTAAAGGCGCAGGACTGGGTAAGGATGTTTTGCTAATAACTGATGGAAGATTTTCTGGAGGCACTACTGGTTTGTGTATTGGCCATGTTGCTCCAGAAAGTTTTGACAAAGGACCTATTTCAGTATGTCAAAATGGAGATATCATCACTTTGGATATAGAAAATAGGTCTTTAAATTTAGAGATTGAAAAAAATGAATTTGATGAGAGAATAAGTAAATTAAAATTGCCTCCTCCAAGATACAACTCAGGTGTACTCTACAAATATTCAAAGCTAGTTAGTGGTTCTGATACAGGTGCTGTTACAAATTAATAGATGATATTTATTTCAGACGTCCATCATCAATTAGAATTTTTAAAATTATTGCCCAAAAAAAATGAGCCAGTAGTTATATTAGGCGATTTAATCAATTGGATAGATTACAGAAATGGCGATGGCATAGCCAAAGAGGTATTTGGATTAGAAAATGTGCAAAAGCTTATTAATTTAAGAAAAGAGCACAGATTTGAAGAAAGAAAAGATTTATGGAAAAGTTTATATTCTAATGATCCAGAAGTGATTATGAAAAATATGAGAGATGCTATTGAAAATCAATATGAAGAAGTTTTTAAGATTTTAAAAAAATACCATGTATGGTTTATCCCCGGGAATGTTGATGACGTTGAGATTATGAATAGCTACACGTCGTCTACTATAAAAAATGTTGATGGTCTTTTAATTGAACATCAAGGCACCAAGTTAGGTTTTGCAGGAGGGGGAGTACCTACGCCTATCAATGCAAGAGGAGAAATTAGTGAAAATGAATTTTCAAAAAAATTAAATAAGCTCGATAAGGCTGAAATTATTTGTACCCATGCACCACCGTATATAGATGAATTAATGACAGATGTAGTTACAAATAAAATAGAACAGGGATGGAAAAGTCTGCTAGATTTTATAAAAACAAATCATCCTAAATTTGCGCTTTTTGGAGATGTTCATCAACCTAAAGCTTCTACTTGGATAGTAAACAATACAAAATGTATTAATACTGGTTACTTTAGAGCCACTAACCAATATTTAGAATTATCATCAATAATATAATGAATTGTTTATCTTTTGACGTTGGAGGCACAACAATAAAATATGGAGTTATAAACAATAGTTATGAAGTCATTCACAAAGATAAAATCCCCACCCCCAAAGATGAAGAAAAGTTTATAGAGTCACTCTCAGAAATTATTCACAAAAATATTAATAACATTTCAAAAGTATCTGTAGGAATGCCAGGATACGTAAATGTAGCAAGTAACAAATATTTGTACGGTCCACATTTACCATTTGAAATTGATTTTTCAAAATTATCAAATTTTTCAGACTACGAATTTTATCTAGACAATGATGGAAATGTTGCAGCTTATTGTGAATATTTTTTAAATTATAAAAATAAATACTCAAATTTGATTATGTTGACTTTTGGTACAGGGGTCGGCGGGGGAATAATTTCTGAAGGTAGATTGTTAAGAGGAAGCGGAAATGCAGGAGAGGTTGGGCATATGCTCACTTCAAATGATAGAGATGTTGTGGGCGATAGTGGAAAGAAAGGTAGTTTTGAGACATCAGTTGCAGCATCAGTATGGACAAAGAAATGTTACGAACTAACTGAGAAAAATCAAGATTCGGAACTTGCTAAAGCATTTGCTTTAAAAAATATTGGTTCAGTACTTTTCGATACCACATTAAACTTAACGGACCAAGAAGCTACTGTAAGAGATGAAATAATTCAAAATATTTCAAATGGACTTTTAAGCTTATTTGAAATTTTCGATAATGAAGCTTTTGTTCTTGGCGGAAGTATGTCCTCTGAACCTTTTGATTTAATCGAGCTTATACAAATCGATATTAAGAATAGATACAAATTTCCTTCTAGAACTTTTCCTGAAGTATTTATTGCCTCACAAGGAGAAGATTCTGGGATAATTGGTGCTGCAGCATTAGCGTTTGATGAATAGAAAAAATTCTTTACTTCTGCCACCACAATTTTTTGAGACTGATTCTGATAAAAAAATAAGAACTATTCTTGATTTGGGTGTTGATGCACTGTATCTTTTTGATCATTTTAAAAATCCCACAGACTCAACTAAGCCCACTTATATATTTACTGAAGAAATCTTTAGCTTATATAACAAAGTAAAAAATGAAATTGAAGTTGGTGTTTGTGTATTGAATGTTAATGCAAGAGATTTAAATACATTATTTAAAGATATTATTAATCCTCTTCTTGAGCTTAAAAATATAAATATAGGTTTAGGTAC
>LUMO01000437.1_pt1 | contig 12437 bp, 10 predicted proteins | sample 729611 | NCBI WGS metagenome assembly LUMO01 (sample SAMN03860261, study PRJNA289734) | marine metagenome | biome: seawater column; feature: ocean; material: water; isolation source: Red Sea water column Station 22 - depth 10m | place: Saudi Arabia: Red Sea | collected 2011-10-15 | depth 10 m
TCCATTGAAATTTAATGAGCGCATACATGCATCTATAAAAGGAAAGCCTGTATTACCTGAACTCCATGAATAAAGTAATTCATTATTTTTTTCTCTAATGTTTTTAAAAAAAGGATGGAATTCCCTAAACTCTAGTTCTGGTTCACTTTCAAGTTTCTGAATAAAATGACAATGCCAAGTTAATCTACTTTTTAACATCCTAGAATTATTGTTTTTTGATATATTTGCTTTATTAAAAATTTCTTTTAATGAAATGCATCCCCAACAAATATATGGGGATAGTCTTGAACAACTATCAAATGACTTTTCTGGGCTAGAAATATCTTTTGAATAAGAATCTAATTTTTTACTAAAGAAGTATTGCATTCTCTCTAAACCTCTCTTTCTTCCACCTTGCATTCTTCCTGGACAAGTTTCTTTTTTAAAGGGAAAAATTCCGTCTGAGGGTATTTCTCCAACATCAAAGTTAATAGAATTAATTCTTAATGGTGCCTTAAAAATTTTTTTTTCGGAATTTAATGGATTAAATGTGTCAAAACTTCCAATGAGTGTTGAAAAAATTGGATAGAGAGCCAAGCTGACTATTATTTCCATAAGTGTTAAGCTGAAACCTGCTGAAGGTAAAAATAACAAAACGGAAATCATGTAATAAATCAGGAGAATAAGTGTTAAAGAGATTGCAACATTTACCCAAACGAATATTAAAGAATTCTCTTCCTGATTTTGAATTTTTCTTTTTAAAAAATAGAAACTAATTACAATTAAGGCTGACATCAGACCCGGTGGTCTCATAAGAAAAAAATCTTCTATCAAAAAAATCAAAGCTATGAGGAAGCTTGAAGTGTATTCAGGCCTTTTAGTAACAATAGCGGCGAAAAATACTAAAAGAACATTTGGTCCTGACCAATTTTGTGGAGTTGTTTGCAAAGGTAAAATCTGAAAAAAAATGATAAGCAAACCGATACAAAAGTACACTACTTGATGGGCAAAACTTTTAATACTCATATTCACTAACCGTCAGCTTCAATATTTTGATTATCAGGTAATGAGAGACTTTTATCGATGATTAAGCTACCTGGATTATCAATTGACTCTGTTCCAAAATTTCTCAGGACTCGTAAAAACTCAAGTCGTTCGTAGTCAGCTGCAAGTCTTACGCGCAAGCGACCTGAAGGGTCCAATGCTAATCGTCCAATTAAAAGGTCCGGTGGGAAAACTCCACCGCTTCCAGAGGTCTCAACTCGATCTCCAGGTCTTACCAATTCAGGATTTTCTAAAAATTCAATAGTTGGAGCAATAGTATTATCTCCAGCAATTAAGGCTTGTTGTCCCGAAGGTTGGATGGTTGCGGGGATAATTGAAGCTGTATCTGTTAGTAATAGTACACGGGCTGTTTTACTACCCACGCCTGAAATACGACCGACCAGTCCTAGCCCATCCATAGCTGCCCAGCCATCTTGAATACCATCTTGCATGCCAACATTTATAAGAACTGATTGGCGAAATGGAGAACCACTATCAGCCAAAACAATACTAGAAATATGGGTTAGTTTTGGATCGAGCTGTAAATTATTCAAATCTAACAAACGCGCATTTTCTTGTTCGAGTTGAAGAGCTGCTTCTTTCCAGCTTTTCATTTGCTGCAGCTCTCGTCTAAGTTCTTGGTTCTGTTCGTATAGAGATTGATAACTTCTGAAATCCTGAGAAATTCGAATAAGTCCTGTTGCAGGTGCCATTACCCATTCGAATTTCGGTAAAATAGCGTCAATTACATCTGCTCTAAGTTTTTCTACGCGTGGGTTATCAAGACGCCAAACTAAAAACAAAGCTATAAGAAAGATAACAATTATACCGGTAGCTAAATATCTAAACGGTGCTAAGGTATCAGCTTCTTTAGGATTGAGCCTAGCCAAGTCATCCTCTTTAATGCTGGTTCGAGTTAACTGTCATAATCGATTGCATGTCTTAATTGTTTTTCATATTCAAGGGCTTTTCCAGTTCCCAGGGCAACACAATTTAGACTTTCATCGGCAATAGATACTGCAAGACCAGTTCTTTCTCTAAGCGCTAAATCCAGGTCGCCCAGCAAGGCTCCTCCACCGGTCAACATAACACCTCGATCGACAATGTCAGCGGCAAGGTCTGGCGGTGTTACTTCAAGAGCAGTCATCACTGCTTCGCATATCTGTTGAACGGGTTCACCAAGCGCCTCTGCTACATGAGCCTGAGATATCTCAGTTTCTCTTGGAACTCCTGTGAGCAAATCGCGTCCTCGTATCATCATGGAAGCTCCTCTACCATCATCTGGCATTCTTGCAGAGCTTCGTCCATTCTATCACCGCCTACGCGCACAGAGCGGGCGTAGACAATATCGCCCAATGATAATACTGCAACCTCAGTCGTTCCACCTCCAATATCAACAACCATGCTTCCAGTCGGATCGGTTATAGGCATTCCGGCGCCAATAGCCGCAGCGATTGGCTCAGCAATCAATCCGGCCCGCCTAGCACCAGCAGAAAGCACAGACTGGCGAATAGCTCTTTTTTCAACAGGTGTTGCCCCATGAGGCACGCAAACTATAATTTTTGGTTTCGAGAATGTTGTTCGTTTATGCACTTTCCGAATGAAATATTTTATCATTTCTTCGGCAACATCAAAATCTGCTATGACGCCATCTCTCATTGGACGAATAGCTTCTATGCTTCCAGGTGTTCGTCCTAGCATTAATTTAGCGTCTTCCCCAAAAGCCAGGGCCTTTTTTTGACCATCTTTTACTTGGTAAGCGACAACAGAAGGTTCTGATAAAATCACGCCTTTGCCTTTGACATAAACAAGCGTGTTGGCAGTCCCAAGATCTATGGCCATATCCTGCGAAAATACCCCTGTGATTGATCCTAAGCCCATGAACACACCCACCTGTAAACAATTAAATTATTTGATTCGAAACCGTTGGCTAATACAGATTTATAGACCCTACATTTAAAATACGAAAGACTGTAAATTAGTAGGGTATTTTTACGATGATTTTTATGTTTTGAACTTTGGAGCAATTACAATAGGCTGAGTTTCGAAAAGTCGCTTTTTTGTGTTGTAGTGTCGACTAGGCTAATAGTTGATTTTTACTAAATATTAAAACAATCCAGAACTTTTTGTGAGGGCTAATATTATGAAATCGCATGTTAAAGCTTTAGTAGTTGGAGGAGGGGCTGTAGGCACTTCAATTGCTTATCATTTAGCTAAAGCAGGTTGGCAGGATGTCATGCTCCTTGAACGTGATGAATTAACGTCTGGCTCCACATGGCATGCAGCTGGGCTACTGCCTTTATTTAATATGTCCTATGCAACCACACATATCCATAAATATTCCGTAGACTATTATAAAACACTTGAGGCAGAAACCGGTTTGAATGCTGGTTTTTCAGTTGTTGGTAATTTGCGTATGGCGCAAACCCAAGATCGAATGGATGAATATATGCTGTACGCGTCTACAGCAGAAACTTGTGAGGTGCCTTATGAATGGCTTTCAGCCAATGAAATCAAAGAGCGCTGGCCACTTGTAAATACCGAAGATTTAGTTGGAGCAATTTATCATCCAACCGATGGATATATAAACCCAGCCGATGTCACGATGGCTATGGCTAAGGGTGCCAGACAACTAGATGTTTCAATCGAGCGAAAATGGCAAGTTGATGGGTATTTTTGGGATGGTACGAATTGGAAGATTACTTGCACAAAAATGGAAGAACAGGGAGGAAATCTTGTAGCTTCTAAAGAGCAGAAAGTTATTACGGCAGAGCATGTTGTGACTGCTACTGGTAACCATGCACAAAGGACTGCGCAATTATTGGGTATTAAAATACCTGCAATTCCAGTCGAACATCAGTTCATAGTTACTGAGCCAGATCCTGCTCTGGTTGATTTCCGTAATGCCGGCAATTCAGAACATCCTGTGCTACGAGATGCAGATGCCAAATGGTATGTCCGAGAAGAAAGAGGTGGCTGGATTCTCGGGCCGTATGAAAGAAATGCCCCCGCACGCTTTGAATATGGCGTCCCAAATAGTTTTCGGGCTGATTTGTTTCCGTTGGATTTGGACCGGATTGAGGCGGAATATATGTCAATGATACATCGCATTCCATCATCTGAAACAGCTGGTTTGAAAGATGATTTTAATGGTCCAATATGTTATACTCCAGATGGTAATCCTCTAGTCGGCCCAAAGGTACGGCAGCTGGATGACAACTGAGTACGCTGCCAGAAAAAATGAAGAATGTTATGAGCATGTATTTATTTTACATCATCCAGATGAAGAAAGAGAGGCTTGCCGACCTCTAAGAACAGCACCGGCATATGAGAGACAAAAAAGCTTAGGTGCTCAGTTTGGTCAGGTTAATGGTTGGGAAAGACCTAATTATTATGGACCAGTAGATGCTCCAGAAAATTTTGATACCAAATCTAGAAGTTTCCGCCGTGGTGCATGGTGGAAGTACTCATTAGAGGAAGCTAAAGCGGTACGTAATGATGTTGGTTTAATTGATGCTACAGCATTTACGAAACACGTAGTGAAAGGCCCAGGTGCAACAAATTTTTTAAATTGGTTTACGTGTAATAAACTTCCTAAAGTGGGCCGCATAAATTTAACTTACGCATTGACCGATCATGGTACGACACGAACTGAATACACCATCGTGAGAATGGCCGAAGACAGTTATTATTTGGTGTCTGCTGGGGCCTGGAGTTCCTATGATTACGATTATCTCAAAAAAGCTGCAGAAGATAAAATGGGCGAGTTTGGTTATATTGAAATTCATGACGTGACTTCACAGTGGGGTGTTTTTGCAATTGCCGGACCAAAATCGCGAGATTTGTTAAAAGCCGTTATAAACGATAAGGATACTAGCAGTGCGCTTTCAAATAAAATATTTCCTTGGCTTTCAGCAAAAAAGATTGAGATTGGAATGTGTCCCGTCAATGCTATAAGAGTGGCTTACACTGGTGAATTAGGATGGGAGCTTCACCATCCTATTGAAATGCAAAATTATTTGTGGGATCGATTGCTTTTAGCTGGATCTGAATATGGCTTAAAACTCGTTGGTGCACGTGCACAAAATTGGTTGCGACAAGAAAAGTCATACCGTGCCTTTGGTACGGAGTTAGGTAGAGATGCAACACCTTTAGAAGCCGATTTATCAAGGTTTGTCGATTTAGAGAAAGAATTTCTTGGAAAAGAAAGAATGCAACAAACAGGCGTCAGGGCACAGTGTGTCACTCTTTTAATTGATGGACCAAATGATGCTGATCCATGGGGGCGAGAGGCATTGTATTTGGAAAATGGTACAAAAGTTGGGCGCTTAACCTCAGGTGGATATTCGGTTGTATTTAATAAATCAATTGGTATGGGCTATATTCGACCTGACCTCGCCAAAGAAGGTCAAAAATTGAAAGTTAAAATGTTAAATTCGTTGTGGGACGCAGAGGTTACTTGCGATAGCCCATATGATCCCTCAAATGAGACAATCAGAAAAGACGGTTAGTTTTTTAATTAAATTTTTTATTTATGGAAGCTATCAATGGTTTGTATTAGTTAGTGCCGAAGGTGGAAAATTAAATAAAGGTTGTTTTGAATGTCACAAACAATATCGAGTTTTTTGTCTGAGCATTTGTCTGACAAAAAGGCTATAGGTGCTTTAAACAAAAAGTGGCTGTCATATGGCGCTTTGAGAGAATTAAAAAAAGACGTACACAAAGCTCTTCGTAAAAATGGGATAGCGAAACAGGATCGTGTTGCAATTGTGCTTCCCAATGGACCAACGATGGCTACCGCCTTTGTGACTATTGCTCAGTGTACAACTACTGCACCGTTAAATCCAAATTATCGTGAGGATGAATTTAGTTTCTACTTAGATGATCTAAAAGCTAAAGCACTCGTTGTAAATGATGGTTATGATGGTCCGGCTGCAGCGGCAGCAGAGCGTTTGGATATCAAAATTATACGTCTTATAGAAAGTGATCAAGTAGCAGGATTATTTTCTTTAGTGGGCGACGGAGATAAAGATTTTAAAATAGTGCCTTTGTTACAATCAAATATAGCAGCATCAGCGTCAAATATCGCCCAATCTTTATCTCTATCTTCAGCAGATAGATGTTTAAATGTTATGCCCCTTTTCCACATCCATGGGCTAATTGCTGCAGTTTCGGCCTCATTGTCAGTTGGAGCCTCGATTTGGTGTTCATCAGGCTTCAATGCTCTTTCTTTCTTTTCTAATTTGGATGAAGCGAAACCAACTTGGTACACTGCCGTTCCCACAATGCATCAGGCCATATTGGCTCGGTCAGGACGTAATTCTGAGATCATTAAAAATAATCCGCTTAGATTTTTGAGATCATCCTCTGCAAGCTTACCAGCCCAAGTCATGCGTGACTTGGAAGAAAGCTTTAGTGCACCAGTTATTGAGGCTTATGGAATGACAGAAGCAACTCATCAAATGTGTTGCAATCTTTTAGACAAACAGAAGCCAAGTTCAGTTGGTAAACCAGCAGGTCCTTCCGTTAGGATTGCGCACGAAGCTGATGACGTTCTAATTGATGGTACAGGTGAGGTTGTAATTTCAGGTAATAACGTAACGCCTGGTTATGAAAACAATATTGACGCTAATGAAAAAAGTTTTTTTGAAATTAATGGAAATCGTTGGTTTCGTACTGGTGATCAAGGTGCTTTTGATGAAGATGGGTTCCTTTATTTAACTGGAAGATTAAAGGAAATAATTAATAGGGGTGGAGAAAAGATATCGCCACTAGAAGTAGATAGCATTTTATTAGACCACCCTGAAATTAATCAAGTTGTTACGTTTGCGTTACCTCATCCCAAGCTTGGAGAGGAGGTTGCTGCAGCAGTTGTTCTGGCGAATAACAGTAAATGTGATGACAAGGATATCAAAAGCTTTGCTAAAGAAAGGATGGCTGATTTCAAAGTTCCACGGCATGTTGTGATTTTGGATGAAATTCCAAAAGGTGCAACGGGTAAAATGCAGAGGATAGGAATGGCTGAAAAGCTTGGTCTTTTATAAGGGAAAATCATGAAAATTTGTATTTTTGGAGCGGGTGCAATTGGTGGCTTCATGGGCGTTAAATTGGCACAGGTGGGTGCTGATGTCAGTTTGGTTGCACGCGGGCCGCATTTGGAAGCCATGAAAAAAAATGGCTTGCGGCTGATCGAAGAAGAAAGTGATATTACAGTCCCTGTGATGGCTTCTGAAAATCCTAAGGATCTAGGGCCACAAGATTATGTCATTATTACATTAAAGGCTCACTCGGTGCCATCAGTTGTTAATAAAATGAAACCTTTGATCGACAAAAAAACTACCATAGTGTCTGGTGTGAACGGCATTCCTTGGTGGTATTTTCACAAGGTTGGTGGTGAGTTTGAAGGCACAAGAGTAAATTCAGTCGACCCAGGAAATATTCAGTGGGATGGTTTTGGTCCAGATAAAGTTTTAGGCTGTGTTGTTTATCCAGCAGCGGAAGTGATTGAACCTGGCGTCATAAAACATTTAGAGGGCAATCGATTTTCTTTGGGGGAGCCAGATGGTTCAAAGTCTGACCGAGCTCTTAAACTTTCTAAAGCATTGACTGAGGCAGGTTTGAAAGCACCCGTTCGTCCCAAACTTCGGGATGAAATCTGGGTAAAATTGTGGGGTAATCTTTCGTTTAATCCTATTTCTGCTCTAACTCATGCAACTTTAGATGTTTTATGTACCGATATAGGCACTAGAGATGTGGCTAGAAAAATGATGATTGAAGCGCAATTAATAGCAGAAAAGCTTGGTGTCAAATTTCCTATTGATGTTGAAAGACGAATAGATGGGGGCGCTGCGGTAGGCGCTCATAGAACGTCTATGTTGCAAGATCTTGATCAACGCCGTCCTATGGAAATAGATGCACTTATCACCTCAGTTCAAGAATTAGGTCTCATAACAAAGACACCAACTCCAACTATAGATATTGTACTTAGTTTAATAAAATTACGAGCAAGATCAGCTAACCTGTGACGTTAATTTATTTTCAAAAGAATGCATCCATAAAAAAACCCCAAAACAATTGCTTTGGGGTTTTTTAGCTAACGAGTTTGGATTTTACTCTTTATCGTCGCTTTTTTCTTTTTTATCTTCTTTTATTTCTTCACCGGTCTCTTGGTCTACTACTTTCATAGACAACCGAACTTTGCCTCTGTCATCAAAGCCAAGTAGCTTTACTTTAACTTCCTGACCTTCCTTAAGAACATCAGATGGATGATTTATGCGGCGATTTTCTATCTGACTGACATGCACCAAGCCATCTCTTTTGCCAAAGAAGTTTACAAATGCGCCAAAATCGACAACCTTAACAACCTTACCAGTGTATATTTCGCCAACTTCTGGTTCAGCTACAATTGAGTGTATCATATCGTAAGCATTCTTTATAGCGTCCGCGTCATTGGAAGCTATCTTAATTTGCCCGTCGTCGTTTATGTCAACTTTGGCCCCCGATGTCTCGACTATTTCTCTTATAACTTTTCCGCCGGATCCAATAACTTCTCGGATTTTATCGGTAGGGATTTGCATGGTCTCTATTTTGGGCGCATGAACAGAGAATGACCCGGCCTCAGAAATAGATTTAGACATTTCTCCGAGGATGTGCATTCTGCCATCCTTTGCCTGTGCAAGAGCATTTTTCATAATTTCTGGGGTAATCCCTGCAACTTTTATATCCATTTGGAGTGAAGTAATGCCATTTTCAGTACCAGCCACTTTGAAATCCATATCACCAAGATGGTCTTCGTCGCCTAAAATATCGGTTAAAATCGCATATGAGCTGTCTTCTTCAAGAATTAAGCCCATCGCAACCCCAGCCACTGGAGCTTTCAGTGGTACACCGGCGTCCATCATTGAGAGAGAACCTCCACAGACGGATGCCATGGATGAGGAGCCGTTTGATTCAGTAATTTCGGAAACAACACGAATAGTGTATGGGAAGTCTGTTGCAGCTGGCAAAACAGCTTGTAATGCTCTCCAAGCTAGCTTTCCGTGGCCTATCTCTCTTCGACCAGGCGAACCCACCCTACCAACTTCACCTACTGAGTATGGAGGAAAGTTATAATGCAGAAGAAAATTAGAGCGAAAGTTACCATGCAGGGCGTCGATTATTTGCTCATCGTCTCCGGTGCCCAGGGTCGTCACGACCAATCCCTGTGTTTCTCCTCTAGTGAATAGAGCTGATCCATGGGTTCTTGGAAGAAAACCTGTCTCACAAACGATGTCTCGAACATCAGTGGTCTTTCTTCCATCGATACGTTTGCCTGTTTTTACGACATCCCCTCTCAATATCGACGCCTCTAGTTTTTTCATAGCCGATCCCAAATTAGGATCTTCTAATTGCTCTTCGTTCAGGCTAGATTTTATAGTCTCTCTCGCTTCTGATACTGCAGCTACTCTTTCCTGTTTATCCTTTAAAGAAAAAGCACTTCGCATGCTCTTCTCACCGGCCTTTTTAATCGCATTATAAAGATCCGAATAATCAGGAGCTTTGAAATCAAAGGGTTCATTTGCTGCGTCTTCGGCTAATTCAATTATGAGATCAATCACAGGTTGGATTTGTTCATGAGCAAAATTTACTGCTCCCAACATTTCATCTTCAGTTAATTCATAAGCTTCGGACTCAACCATCATCACTGCATCTTTTGTACCGGCGACGACCAAATCTAGTCTCTGTTCGGGGTTGGTTCTAAGCTGATCCATATCTTCAACTTCTGGGTTCAAGATATATTCACCGTCGACATATCCTACCCTCGCGGCACCTACAGGGCCCATAAATGGTACACCAGAGATGGTTAAAGCAGCTGAGGCTGCAATCAAAGCTACGATATCTGGATCATTAACTAAGTCATGGGATAATACTGTGCACATTACTAAAACTTCATGCTTGAAGCCTTCAACGAATAATGGACGCATTGGTCGATCGATCAAACGTGCAGTGAGAGTTTCTTTTTCAGTAGGACGCGCCTCTCTTTTGAAAAATCCTCCAGGTATTTTTCCTGCTGCATAATACTTTTCTTGATAGTGAACTGTCAGAGGGAAGAAGTCCTGTCCTTCTTTCATTTCCTTTGCAAACGTCACATTTGCCATTACCGAAGTTTCGCCCAAAGTTGCGATCACAGTACCATCGGCTTGACGAGCTACTTTTCCAGTTTCTAGTGTTAGGGTTTCTTCACCCCATTTCATACTTTTTTTAAATTCTTTAAACATCTTATCTTCCTAAAATGGCCAAAAGGCCTTTAACGTAGAGGGCGGATTCCCTCTGACCCAGTATCTTGTATTTCAGGCGCTGGGTCTGGGCGCCAGATTGCAGATGAACGGCAATTATATTAGTTTTATCGAAAAGGAAATGATTTATTCAAATGCAGTAGTTGCAAATAAAAATGAACTCGATTTCTCAATAATTTTATCAGAGTGTTTTTATATTTTAACGCCGTATTCCGAGTTTTTTAATCACAGTTTGATAACGCGCCTCTTCTTTACCTTTTAGATAATCTAAAAGTTTTCTTCTTTGGGCAACCATCTTCAAGAGGCCTCTACGGCCATGGTTATCTTTGTGATGTTCTTTGAAATGTTCTGTCAAAGTATTTATTCTTGAAGTTAAAATTGCGATTTGGACTTCAGGTGACCCGGTGTCGCCCTTTTTTGTTGCAAAATCACTTATGACTTTCGCTTTTTCTTCAGCAGTTATCGACATCTCATTCTCCTATTAGGTCAAAATTTGTAGCGTAGGCCGGGATGACGTCCAGCCAGGCTCCTTAAGGTATTAATAAGATCACGCGCTTATCGCATTTTTTTTTGATTGGAAAGTCCAAATAGCAAAATATTCGATTTTGTCAGGCTGCATCCTAATCAAAAAACTTTTTGCGTTAAATTTAATTATTGCTTAGCCATTCTGTTGGAAGGATATCATATGAGATGTAAAGAGGGTGTTTGGGTTGGCCAACTTTAGAAATGCCCAAGTGGAAAATCGGTTTGCCACATTTTTTCATTAATTCTACTACGTAATTTCCTCTGTTTAAATATAAGCCATGATTGCCCCAGGCGGCAATAGTACAATCCGCCCACCGGCACCCATCAATAATAGCTTTGTTATTCTGCAAGCCTACAGGATCTTTCGCACGTTTCATTTTTTTTGGATCTGTATCTCTCCAAGCAAAAATATTGGTTACCCTGAAAGATCCAAAATTTAAAGTACGCGCTCTTCGTTCACATCGTTCAACTGTCGGGTCGTTTTGAATTTCTGTCGCCGTAGAAGGATTGAGCATTACAAAATGTAATTTTTCTGCCTTCTTATTCCAAATGCGAGTAAGACTATATCTGTATTTTTCACAACTTGAATAGACAGCTTTGGAATTTATGTCTTCTTTTTGATAGTATTTGGTAATTACATTTGGATTTTTCATGATTTGATCAAAATTTAGTTTTAAATATTGAGGACACGTGATGGATAAAACTGACTGTCTCTTACAGTTCCTAGAGCTAATGCTTTTCCATCACATTTAACCCAACAGGTTTTGTCTGCCTCAATCTCCGTTGAGCTGACAATAATTGATCTTCCATTTGCTATGTGACCAACATCCTTTGTGTTGCATGTTACAAAAGGTAAGTTTTGCAAGCCAACTTCTATTGGCTGTAAAAGCTGTTTCAACGAAGATAACTCTCGTACTTCGTCAAAATTTTGAAGTGAAATAGAGTTTTTTAATTCAAATGGTCCTGACCATATGCGTTTCAGCCATTTCACATGGGCAAAACATTTTAAGTCTTTGCCAAGATCTCTAGCGATTGATCTCACATATCCACCTTTTCCACATGTTAATTGAAGTAATGCATGATCTTCATCAACTCGCTCTAAAAACTTAAGCTCTTTCACAAAGAGGGAGCGAGCCCTTAATTTTAAATGTTTTCCTGAACGGGCTAAATCATAGGCTCGAACTCCATTAACTTTGATTGCTGAATAGTTAGGAGGTGTTTGCTCTATAAAGCCTGTATATTTCGGTAAAAGAGCAGAGATCTTATCATCTTTTGGACGATTATTGCTTGTGTTAATAATTTCACCCGCTGCGTCGTCGGTGTCTGTTGCTTCACCAAATTTTACACAAAAATGATAGGATTTTATCTCATCCATTATGTGAGGAATAGTTTTTGTTGCTTCACCTAAAGCGATTGGCAAAACACCTGTAGCATCTGGATCTAACGTGCCAGCATGTCCAACTTTTTTTGCGCTAAAAGCCCGTTTTATTTTATTCACCACACCAGTTGATGTGATGCCGGCAGGTTTATCGATAATTATCCAACCGTTTATATTATTGCTTTTACGTTTTGAAAACATAAGCGTCCATCATATCTAAAGCCGTGCCTGAAACT
>LUMO01000773.1_pt1 | contig 12299 bp, 16 predicted proteins | sample 729611 | NCBI WGS metagenome assembly LUMO01 (sample SAMN03860261, study PRJNA289734) | marine metagenome | biome: seawater column; feature: ocean; material: water; isolation source: Red Sea water column Station 22 - depth 10m | place: Saudi Arabia: Red Sea | collected 2011-10-15 | depth 10 m
AGTAAAAGAACAAGAGATTCCTAGCGGCCATAATCCTGATGACTACGTAGTTGAAAGATTAGAGTGTGCCTCTCATGACGGAAGAATGGTTCCTATTACCATAACAAGACATAAAAAAACTAAATTAGATGGATCTGCAAAATTATTATTATATGGGTATGGATCTTACGGTAGTTCTATGTCACCAAGTTTTTCTTCAACAAGAATAAGTTTAATAGAGCGAGATATTATATGGGTAACTTCTCATATTAGAGGCGGTATGGAAAAAGGAATGAAATGGTGGAAAGAGGGAAAGTTGTTAAACAAGAAAAATACTTTTGAAGATTACATTGCTTCTGCAAAATTTTTAATTGAAAAAAAGTTTACGTCTAAAGGTAATATTATTGGAATGGGTGGATCTGCTGGAGGTCTTTTATAAAAAAGAACACTTTGATTACATATTTTCATATGCACCTTATAACAATATTAAAAAGATGGATTACCCAAACATTTTGATAACAACAAGTCTAAGTGATAACAGGGTATTATTTGATGAGCCAGCAAAATTTACTGCAAAATTAAGGGATTACAAAACGGATAACAATTTACTTTTATTAAAAACAGAAATGAATGCAGGTCATGGAGGAAAATCTGGAAGAGATGGAGCAATTGAGGAGATTGCAGTTGACTATGCGTTCGCTTTGAAAATAGCTGGAAAATTAAACACTTGATCTTGAAATATCAAAATTAATTACCATATAAACATTGTTAGTCGCCTAATGGGGCTAACAATAAATAAACTTGCTTAATTAAAGGAGGATAATATGACAAGTAAGGATCTATCAATTTTCAACTCACTTCGGCCTTTCTCAATTGGTTTTGACGATATGTTTGACCAATTCGAAAGCATGTTGGGCAATGGTGGTTTAAGTATGCAATCAAACTACCCACCTTACAACATAAGAAGAACTGGCAAAGATAACTACTCAATTGAGGTTGCTTTAGCTGGTTTTAGCAAAAAAGATGTTGAGGTAGAGTTTGAAGATAATCTATTAACTGTAAGAACTAAACAAGTTGATAGAAGTGAAAACAAAAACCAAGATGGAGAGATAATCCACAAAGGTATATCGCAAAGACAATTTGCGAGATCATTTACAATTGCTGATGATGTAAAAGTGAATGGTGCAGAGTTAAAAGATGGTCTTTTAACAATTGCATGTGAAAGGATTATTCCGGACCATAAAAAAAAGAAACTTATTGAAATTAAATAAGTACCTTGCTTGTGGGGCTAGTCCCCACAAGACTAGATACATCCACTAGAGCTAAATCCGATAATAACCCCTGATGCATTCACCTCAAATTTTCTTTCACAAGGAATTCCATATTTTTTTGTTTTGTAGATAAGCATTTCATTTCCAAGTTCATTGACAAAATCTTCTGAAGGTGAGCCTAATTCTAATCTCATCTCATTAACTTCTTTTCCAACGAATTGACCAAATTTTTCATTCTCTTTTTCAGCCACTTCATCAGATTTCTTTTTAATTGTCTGGCATCCAGTTAAAAAAATTATTGTTAATGTGATAAACAGAGCAATAAATTTTTTTGATAAAGTATTATTTTTAAAAGCAATAATCATTAATACATACCTAAAGTTGAATTATGTTAACAATTTGTTCAAAACTTTCATTAAATTGTTTGAATTTAATACAAATTTGAAAAGATAGGAAATTTTAAAGATTATTAAGTTATTGATTTATTATATTAAAGAAATGTTATGGCAACAGACTTAAGAATATCAAATATATCAAAAATATATCCAGGGTGTATAGCTAATGATAATGTATCTCTTCAATTTAAAAGTGGAAAAATATACGCGCTATTAGGAGAGAACGGAGCTGGAAAATCTACATTAGTAAAAATTTTGTCTGGTGTAATAAGCCCAGATAATGGTGAGGTTTTTTTAAATGAAAAAAATTTAAAATTAAGCTCTCCACTCGATGCCAAAAAAAATAAAATTGGAATGGTTTTTCAGCATTTCAATTTATTTGAAACTTTATCAGTATTTGAAAACTTAAGTATAGATGCAACTGAAGATAACAAAAGTTTAAGGGTAAGAATAAACGAAATATTTAAAAAATATAACTTTAGTATTGACCTTGATGTTCCTGTATTAAATTTATCAGCAGGACAAAAGCAAAAAGTTGAGATTATAAGATGTCTTTTAAGAAGCCCTAAAGTTCTAATCATGGACGAGCCCACATCTGTTTTGACTGAGCAGGAAACAGAGGAATTATTTATATCTTTAAAAAAATTCTGTGATGAAGGAATATTAATTATTTACATAACTCACAAGTTAAAAGAAGTTTTGTCTTTATGTGATGAGGTTGCTGTAATGCGAAAAGGTAAGGTTGTATCGGTTAGCCAAACACAAAATGAAAGAGTTGAAACTCTCGCAAATAAGATGGTTGGTCAAAAACTAGCGAAAATTAAGAAAAAAATTAATATTTTCAAAAATAAAGATGAAATATTTAAAGTAAAACATTTAAATTTTTATAGCGATGATCCTTTTGAAACAAATTTAGTTAATCTAAATTTTTCTGTAAAGAAAGGAGAATGTTTAGGTATAGCGGGTATTTCTGGCAATGGTCAAAACGAACTCTTTCAAATTTTGAGTGGGGAAATAATTACACCAGATACATCAATCATTTTTCGAAATAAGGAAATTGCTAAATTAAATCCAAAGCAAAGACGAGAGTATTTAATGGCTTTTTCTCCTGAAGATAGAATATCTCAAGCGGCTGTACCTGAATTAAAAATATATGAAAATGTAGCTTTAAATAATTTTAAGTCATCAAATTTTTTTGAAAAAGGTTTGGTAAATGAAAAAAAAATTAAAGAGCATTCAAAGAAAATATTATCTGACTTCTCAGTAAATACAGACAATGGTGCAATCAATTATATTCATGAAACACTTATAAAAATTAACGATCAAGAAAAATCAACGATTTTAATTTCTACAGATACTGAGGAGTTATTAAAACTCAGTGATAGAATTGCAGTTATTTACAAAGGCAAGCTTTCAAAAATAATGCCTTCAGAGGAAGTCACTCCAGAAAAATTAGGAGTTCTAATGGGAGGAGGTTCCATTGATTAAAATTGAAAAAAGAAATGATGTACCAATGGCATTATATTTTTTTACTCCTTTTATTGCAATCATACTTACAATTTTAGGTGGTGGTATAATTTTTTATATTTTAGGTTTTAATCCAATAGAAGCACTTAAGTTTTACTTTATAACTCCTATTTCAAATTTATATGGATTCAGTGAATTGCTACTCAAAGCAACCCCCCTTTGCTTAATTGCTATTGGTTTATCATTTTGTTTTAAAAGTAATAATTGGAATATTGGTGCAGAAGGATGTTGGTTTACGTTTCAAAGCTACTCTTAGATTACTTAGTAGTTGGGCCATGGAGTAATCCTGAAGGTTTTAATTTTCCTGAAACAAGACAATTTAGTGACTCATCTAGAATGCCATTATTATTTGAGGGTTTGAGAATTCATGCTGGTATTTTTTTAGCTCTCGCAGCAGTTATGCTGAGTTGGTTTATTCTTTATAAAACCTATTTAGGCTTTCAGATTAAAGTATCTGGTCTAAGTTTAAAAACTGCTAAGTATGCTGGGTTTAAAGGAAAAACTATGATTTTGGTTGTTTTTATGATTAGTGGTGCTTGTGCGGGATTAGCTGGAGTTGGTGAAATTACTGGACCTATTGGACAGCTGCATAGAATGATATCCCCCGATTACGGTTTTACAGCAATTATTGTTGCTTTTTTAGGTCGTCTTAATCCTTTTGGCATAATTTTTGCATCTTTGGTTGTTGCATTGACATACCTCGGTGCTGAAACGGCTCAAATTTTTTTACAAATACCAAAATATACCGGCCAAGTCTTTCAGGGTATGATCTTATTTTTTTTACTCGCATCTGATTATTTGCTTTTTTTCAAAGTTAAAATTTTAAATTTAAAAAAAAATGAGCTTAGACATTAGTTTTATAGGAATTCTGATAGGATCAATAATGGCTTCATCAGTGCCATTAATACTTGCTGCTTCAGGTGAATTGATTACTGAAAGATCGGGCGTTTTAAATTTAGGTGTCGAAGGAATGATGATAATCGGAGCAATATCTGGTTTTGCTTTAATGGTAATAACAGATAACCTTTTTATAGCAATCGTAGGCTCTATGTTATCAGGAGTTATAATTTCACTAATCTTTGGATTTTTAACGCAATCTCTTCTTACAAACCATGTTGCAACAGGTTTGGCATTAACTATTTTTGGCATTGGTTTATCCGCAATGTTAGGAAAAAATTTTGTTGGTATCCCTGGAAAAGAATTTCCAATTTTATTTTCAAGTTTAAGAGAAAGTATTCCGTTTTTTGGTCCAATATTATTTGGACACTCTATAGTTTTATATTTTGCTTTTGCTTTACCATTTTTAACTAATTATTTTTTGAAAAAAACTAAATTAGGTTTAGTTGTTAGAGCTGTTGGTGATTCGCCTGTTTCGGCATCTAATCAAGGTATAAATGTTATTCTAGTTAGATACTGTTGTATTCTTTATGGAGGAGCTATGTGTGGCTTAGCAGGTGCATATCTATCTTTAATATACACTCCACAGTGGATTGAAAATATGACAGCTGGAAGAGGATGGATAGCTTTGGCTTTGGTTGTATTTGCAACCTGGAGTCCTATAAAAGTTTTAATTGGTGCTTTAATTTTTGGTGGGATTACAATTCTACAATTACATATGCAAGCAATTGGGTTTAGAATACCAGTTCAATTTTTAAGTGCATTACCTTATCTGATGACAATAATAGTTTTAGTTGTAATCTCTCGTGACAGTAGAAAAATAAAACTTAATACCCCAACCTCCTTAGGAAGAATATTCTATAAGGAAAAGTAATGTTAGCTATTCGAAAATAATTATTTTTTTTTTTTGAATTTTGATTAACTTAAAGCTTCACAAAAAAAATTTAGAGGGGAAATTCAAAATGTATAAAAACTTTTTTAGATATTTAATTTCTGCAATTTTTCTACTTGGGTTTAGTGTAAACTCAAATGCGGATTTTAAAGTTGGTTTTGTCTATGTTGGCCCAACTGGTGACCATGGATGGACATTTCAACATCACGAAGGTAGAAACGCTGTAGAGGCAGCTGGAATAAAAACAACATTTGTTGAAAGTGTTCCAGAAGGTGCTGATGCAGAAAGAGTGATAAGACAACTGGCTCAATCTGGCCACGACTTAATTTTTACAACTAGTTTTGGATATATGGATCCAACTAACAAAGTTGCAAAAGATTTTCCAAATGTAAAATTTGAACACGCAACAGGTTATAAGAGAGAACACTCAAATGTTTCTACTTATTCTGCAAGATTTTACGAAGGAAGAACTCTTTTAGGCCATATTGCTGGAAAAATGACTAAAACTAACACGATTGGCTATATTGCATCTTTTCCAATTCCTGAAGTAATAAGAGGAATTAACGCAATGACTCTTGCTGCACAAAAGGTCAATCCAAATATTAAAACTAAGATTGTATGGGTGTTTACTTGGTACGATCCAGGTAAAGAAGCTGAAGCAGCGCAAGCTTTAATCGATCAAGGTGCAGATGTAATTATGCAACATACAGATAGTACAGCACCAGTTCAAACAGCGGAGAAAGCCGGTGTATGGTCATTTGGTCAAGCAAGTGACATGCAGAGATTTGCTCCTAAATCAATTTTGACTTCAATTATAGATGATTGGGCACCATATTATGTTGAAAGAGCTATTGCTGCAAGAGACGGCACATGGAAACAACAAGACACATGGCATGGATTAAAGGAAGGTATGGTAGCTATGGGACCATATAATTCTGCAATGGGTGCTGACTTAGTTAAAGAAGTTGAGCAGCTTCAAAAAGACCTAGCATCAGGAAAAGTTCATTCGTTCACAGGTCCTATATATGACCAAAAAGGTAATATATTAGTTGCAGAAGGGAAAGTTGCTGATGATGGAATGTTAGCTGGAATGAGTGTTTATGTAAAAGGTGTTGAAGGAGATATTCCAAAATAATTTTTAAAAAAAAATTAAAAAGGCCAACTTATATAGTTGGCCTTTTTTTTATGAATGTTTTTTCTTTAAACCATTAATATCTATTTCATCATAATATTCTGAAGGTTGAACTATCCAAGGATCTCCATCTAGTAAAATTGGACAAAAATCTGGAGTAAAAGAAGAGGATTTTTTTTTCCAAAGACAAGCTGTTTTTATTTCTTGAATATGGTTTTTCACTGGAGCATAATTTTTTAACCATTTAATACTTTCATTTAATGTAAGTCCAGTATCGGATAAATCATCAACTAATAAAACATTTTTAAAGTCTTCATTTTTAGCTATTGAGCTTATGTCTCTTGCAAAAATAAGTTCGCCCTGTTTATTTTCTACAGTTTCTCCAGAATAACTTTGAATAACAACATAAGCAGTGGGCAATTTAAATATTCTTGATAGCATATCAATTATAGGTGCTGCACCCCTCATTATTCCGACTAAAACAGATGGTTTGTAATTTTTTTCAATTGTAAGAGCTAACTTTTCAACTGCTAATTTATAATCTTCATAATTGATTATTAATTTTTCTGCCATAAAATTTGGTAACATAAAAAAAAAAAATTAAAAAGGAGAATTATGAAAGGTTACTGGATTGCAACTTACAGTGAAATTAAAGACCCTGAAAGAATGAAAAAATATGCAGATAAAGCAAAGGAAGCTGTATTAAAACATTCTGGAAAAATTTTAGCTCGAAGTGCTAATAACATTGCACTTGAGGGTAGAGAAATGGTTAGAATAGCACTTGCAGAGTTCCCAGACGTGGAAACTGCTAAAAAATGCTACGATTCTGAAGAATATGTTGAGGCAAGAACATATCTTAAAGATAATGTAATTAGAGAACATATGATATTTGAAGGAATGGAATAACTTAGAAAAGGGGCAAATATGAAGGCATATTGGGTGAGTTTGTATACAGAGATTTCAGATCAAGATAACCTAAAAAAATATGGTGAAAATGCAATACCAGTTATAAAAAAATTTGGTGGTACTCCTGTAGTTAGAGGAGGCAAACTAAAATATTATAGTGGTGACAAAATATTAAGGACCGTCATTTGGGAATTTCCCAGTTATGACATGGCCATATCTTGTCATGACTCAGAAGATTATTTAAAAGCTTGGTCTTATGCAGAACAAACTACAAAAAGACATATGTTTATTGTGGAGGGTGCTAATACTGAATAGTATCGTCATCAATTGAACGCCACAAATACCAAGTGGCAACAGAGCAGTATGGAGAAAATCTTTTTTGAAGCTTTTTTACAAAAATTTCAGGTGGAAAATATTTTTTTTTATAGTTGTTTGATATTGCTCTTAATAACCCAATATCCTGAACTGGCCAGATATTAGACCTATTATAAGTAAATAACAAAATCATCTCTGCTGACCATCTTCCAATTTGTCTTAAAGTTGATAGGTATATAATTGCTTCTTCATCGCTCATTTTCGAAATTAATCTTGGATTAAAACTTTTATCTTTAAATTTTTGAGACATTTCCAAGATACCCTTTATTTTTTGACGACTAAGACCACATTTTTTAAGTTGTGATGTTTTAAGCTTTGAAACAATTTTTGGATTAATTTTTTTTTTACATGCCAATTCAAATTTTTTGAAGACAGAGTCTGCAGCAGCAACACTTATTTGTTGTCCTATTATACTTTTGCATAAAGAATAAAAGACATCTTTTCTAGTAGTTAAATTATTATCTTTATATTTTTTAATCAATGATCTCATAATACTATCTTTTTTTGAAAGATATGTTCTAGCTTTTTTCCAATATGTCGGTGCCTTACTCATTTCTACTTACCGTTACTTGTTTATTTAAATATATTTCTCTTCGAAATATAATGATTGATGATATTATTACCAGTGAAGCACCCATCAATGTTTTAATTGTGGGAATTTCATCCCAAATAAAATATCCAAAAGATATTGCAAATATTAATCCATGGAATTGATAAAACTCCAACAATTGTAATTGCAAAAGAAAAAAAGAATGAGATCAACCAGACTGGTTCTGTGGATGAAAGTTTTCTAATTGTAATTGCAACGTAAGACATTCCAATACAAAAGATTATTGGAAATAAATAATAAATATTTAAGCTAGAAAATCCTGGTTGGGTAATTACTAAAACACCAATAAAACCAACAAATACTGCGGCCCATCTATATACTCCTACTTTCTCACTTAGTAAAAATATTGATAGCAAAGTTGTAAATATAGGTGCAGCAAATGAAATACTTGTCACTGTTGCAAGTGGTAGGTTTCTTAGTGCCAAAAATATTGCAGCTAAAGCTATCAGTCCTGAACAACATCTAATTAAATGTAATCCTGGTCTATTTGTTTTGTAAAAATCTCTAAATCTTGTCTTAGGAACTAAAAAAATTATTGGCAAAATACCAAATAGACCTCTAAAGAACATTACCTGTCCAATTGGATAATCTGATGACCACTTGACTATTACATCCATAAATGAAAAGGCACATATTGATAAAAACATGTAAAAAAAGCCTAATTGATTTTTGGAAAGCATGATAATAACTTTAGATTAATTAAAATTTTTAGCAATGGAAATAGCAACTTTAGCACTTGGATGTTTTTGGGGACCCGAAATAAAATTTAGCAAGTTAGATGGAGTAATAAATACAGAGGTTGGATATTGTGGAGGTAATACTGAGAAGACATCTTATAAAGAAGTATGTTATGGTGACACCAATCACGCAGAAGTAGTTAAAGTTGAATTTGACAATACTAAAATTTCTTATGAGGAAATAATAAGAAACTTTTTTGAATTTCATGATCCAACTACTTTAAACCGGCAAGGTCCAGATGTAGGTACTCAGTATAGAAGTGAAATATTTGTTCATGATGAAAATCAAAATAAAATCGCTAACAAAGTATTGAAAGAAATTAATGAAAAATTTAAGGGTAAAATCGTTACCAAAATATCAAAATCAAAAAATTATAACAAAGCCGAAGATTATCATCAGAAATATTTGGAAAAAAGTTTCTAATGTCACTTATATCAACTGAGTGGCTAGAAAAAAATCTCTCAAATGTAAAAATAATTGATGGCTCTTGGCATATGCCTGCAACAAAAAGAAGTGGTAAAGAAGAATTTAATAAAGAGCATATACCAAATGCAATTTTTTTTGATATCGACAAAAATTGTAATAAATCAACCGACTTACCACATATGTTAACGGACATTAGTTCGTGGGAAAATATACTATCATCTATGGGCATATCTAACGAAGACGAAATTGTGATTTATGATAATTCTGATGTTTTAAGTGCTTGTAGAGTATGGTTTAATTTAATTTACTTTGGCCATGATAAAAAGAAAGTACATGTTTTAGATGGAGGTTTTAATAAATGGAAAAAAGAAAAAAGAATAACTTCTGCTAATAATATAATTATTCAAACAACTAGCTATAAAGCAAAAGAAAATAATGGAATGGTTAAGAGCAAAGATCAGATTGACCAAAATATAATTAAAAAAAAATTTGATTTAGTTGATGCGAGAAGCAAAGATCGTTTTAATGGCACAACTCCAGACCCAAGAAAAAATGTAAGAAGTGGTTCAATACCTAATTCAATTTGCTTACCGTTTAAAACCCTTATCAATGACGATTTTACTTTTAAAAGTAAATCTGAAATTTCTTCTTATTTTAAAGATTTATCTTTAAATGACCCAGTAAATGTAGTGTTTTCGTGCGGTTCTGGGATCACAGCATGTGTTTTGGCACTTGCATATTCTCAAGTAAATAATAAGTATCTTCCAGTCATTTATGATGGTTCATGGGCTGAATATGGTAAAATATAAAATATGAAAAGATCAACAAAAATTACAAGCATAATAATAATTTTCTTTTTAATTATAGCTACAGTGATTGTTGGTAGAACAATGATTGGAAATCATTTTAAGAAGAAATTTAGTAAAAGACCACCTCCAGGAATAATTGTTACTGCAGCTGAAAATAGAGTTTTTGAAAATTTAATAAGCACATACGGAACAGCAAGACCATTTAAAACACAATCCTATAAAATTGAGAAGTATGAAATACTTAAACCTATCAACTTTAATCAAAAAGTAAAAAAAGGTGATGTAATTGCAGAACTTAAAAATAGAAAAATTACTGCTCAGTTTGATGGAACAATTGGAAAAAGAGAATTTTCAGAAGACATCGAAGTTTCAAAATCTTCAATCTTAGTTAATCTCGAAAATACCAGTATTATCTATTGTGATGTAGATATACCTGAAATGTTTGTACCATTTATTAAAGTTGGTTTACCTGTTGATATAAAATTTTCTGGATACAAAGATAAAACATATAAAGGTGAAGTTGACTCGTTAGCTAGTCGAATTAGTGAGGATACTAGATCATTACCAACAAGGATAAAAATGGACAATACATCTGGTGAAATTTTGCCTGGCTCATTTTTAGAAATTTCAATAAAATATGATACAAGAGAAAGCTTAAGTATCCCAGATACCAGCACAATAGTGGAAGGTGATAATATATTTATCTATAAAGTTGACGAAAAAAATAAAGTATTAAAAACAAATATTGATACCGGCGATAGATACCTGGGTTTTGTTGAAGTTTTAAATGGTCTAAAAGTTGGTGACAAAGTTGTTGCTGAGGGTACAAAAAAAGTCAGACCAAATTTAATAATAAGACCTATAAAAAAGGGTGCTAAAGTAGCTAATCAAAACAAATCTAGTTGGGGTGGAAAAAAGAAAAAAGATACTAAAGAAAACAAGAATGGTATGTTTGCGTGGTTACAAAAATTAAATATATTTAAAAAGTCTGACTCTGAAAAACAAGAAAATAAAAAATAATTAATACATGTATATAACTGAAGTTAGTATTAAAAGACCTGTCGTTGCATGGGTAATGTCAATGATACTAATTATTTTTGGAATTTTTGTATTTTGGGAATTACCTGTTAGGGAATTACCAGATGGTATTCAGCCTCCAGTGGTGCAGGTACAAACCGATTATAAATCTGCTTCAGCTGAAATTGTTGATGAAGAAATAACACAAAAAATAGAAGATGTTATAGGAGGAGCGGAAGGAATTAAGAACATTGATTCTAGTTCGCTTAATGGAAGAAGTAGAATAAATATTTATTTTAATACAGATATAGATTTAGATGATGCAGCAAATGACATAAGAGAAAGAGTATCAAGAGTTGCGGACAATTTACCAGATCAAGCAAACCCACCTCAAATTTTGAAACAAGCAGCAGGTTTTACAACTACAATGTGGGTTGCGCTATCGTCACCAACTTGGAATGATTTGGATTTGGGTGATTATGCAGAAAGATATCTTATAGATGCCTTTTCGAGTGTACCAAATGTTGGTAGAATTTTAGTCGGTGGATTAAGAGAGCTAAGTGTAAGAGTTTGGGTAGATCCTATCAAATTAGCAGCCAATAATCTAACTATTCAGGAAGTCGAGAGAGCATTAAGAAATGAAAATATAAACATCCCCGCTGGAACTTTAGAAGCTAGTAACAAAGATTTAACTCTTAATATTGATAAATCTTACTCTAACATTGAAACAATCAAGCAGCTTCCTCTTAAGAAAAATAAAGATAAAGTCACAACTCTTTCTGACATTGCAAATGTCGAGTTTGGGCCAGTTTCTGAGAAAACTTTATTTAAGGCTCAAAGAAAAAATGCGACTAATTTAAAAACAGTTGGGATTGGAATATATGCAAAGAGTGGAGCATCAACAGTAGAGCTTTCAAAACAAATAAAACAAAAAATTAATATTTTAAATAATTCTCTTCCAGATGGACTAAAGCTGGAAATAGCATTTAATAGAGCAACTTACGTAGGGTTCTTAGGAAACCTAAAAGCTGTAATAGTACCAGCCGTTGCATTGCCAGTTAGTTTAATAGGATCCTTTTTAGGTTTATATATTTTTGATCTTTCAATTAATATTTTTGTACTCTTAAGCTTTATTTTAGCAATAGGAATAATTACAGATGATTCTGTTATTATGACCGATGCAATTTATACAAGAATTGAAAAAGGAGAAACGCCACTTGTAGCTGCTTATAAAGGTTCAAGACAGATAACATTTGCGATAATAGCTACAACTTTAATCTTAGTTGCAGTTTTTTTACCTTTAATTTTTATTGAGGGTATAGCTG
>LUMO01000407.1_pt1 | contig 11612 bp, 10 predicted proteins | sample 729611 | NCBI WGS metagenome assembly LUMO01 (sample SAMN03860261, study PRJNA289734) | marine metagenome | biome: seawater column; feature: ocean; material: water; isolation source: Red Sea water column Station 22 - depth 10m | place: Saudi Arabia: Red Sea | collected 2011-10-15 | depth 10 m
CAAGCTTGTGAAAAAGCAGGCGCAGAAATACCAAGATTTTGTTATCACGAAAAATTATCAATAGCTGGTAATTGCAGAATGTGTTTAGTTGAAATGGAAAAATCTCCAAAACCAATAGCCTCATGTGCAATGCCCGCTGCAGATGGAATGGTTATAAAAACTAATACTCCAAAAATAGAGAAATCAAGGAAAGGTGTGATGGAGTTTTTATTAGCAAATCATCCGTTGGATTGTCCAGTATGTGATCAGGGTGGGGAATGTGATCTTCAAGATCAATCGATGTTTTATGGAATAGATAAGTCAAGATTTAAAGAAAACAAAAGAGCAGTGCCTGAGAAAAATATGGGTCCACTGATCAAAACTCAAATGACAAGATGTATTCATTGTACAAGGTGTGTGAGATTTGCAACCGAGATAGCTGGAGTTCCTGAATTAGGTGCAATTGGAAGGGGTGAGGATATGCAAATTACTACATATTTAGAGCAATCAGTTCAATCAGAATTGTCAGGAAACGTAATTGATCTTTGTCCAGTAGGAGCTCTAACATCTAAGCCTTATGTTTTTGAAGCAAGACCATGGGAATTAAAGAAAACGCAGACAATTGATGTAATGGATGCGGTAGGTTCAAATATTCGAGTTGATACCTATGACTGGGAAGTGAAAAGAGTTTTGCCTATTATCAATGAAGATATAAATGAAGAATGGATTTCAGATAAAACAAGATATGCTTGTGATGGATTATTAAATCAAAGATTAGATACTCCGTATATAAAGTATAATAATAAATTTGAAAAAGCTTCTTGGGATGAGGTTTACAAAATTATTAAATCAAAAATAGAAAATGCAAACAAAGATAAAATTTGTGGGTTTGTTGGTGATCTAACAAATATGGAGACAAGTTTTATTTTCAAAGAATTTTTAGAAAGAACAATTGATACGAAAAAATATGATTTTAGATCTTCAAAAAGATTTATCGACAATTCTAAAAGAGAAAATTATTTATTCAATTCATCGATAAACGGAATTGAAGAAGCAGATTTAATTTTATTGATAGGCACAAATCCAAGATTTGAAGCAACAATGATTAATGCGCGAATTCGAAAAGCATATTTAAGTAATAATACCAAAGTTTTTTCTTTAAACAATCTTGGAGACTTAACTTATAACTATCAAAGTTTAAATGGGAAGGTAAAAACTATCAAAGATATATTTGAAAATAATAATGAATTGTCAAAAGAAATTATTGAGTCAAAAAAACCAATGATTGTATTTGGTGAGTCTTTTTTTAAGATTAAATCAGCAAGCAAGATAATTTAGATTTTAAAAAGAAAGATGAATTTATTATCTATCAAGGAAGTCATGGAGATAGAGGTGCAGAAATTGCAGATATAATTTTACCAGGTGCTGCTTATACTGAACAATCTGGACATTACACTAACTTGGAAGGTAAATTACAAAAAGCTTATAAAGCATCTTACCCCCCAGGTGACGCAAAAGAGGACTGGCAAATTATTAATGATCTCGCTGAGGTTATGAATAATAGAAAACTTTTTAATGATAAAGATGAACTCGAAAGTAGTATGTTTAACTATTTAAAAATGAATAAAGATCAGCAAACTTCAGTATTAGATCATGAATTAAATGAAAGCGATTTTTCTGATGAATTTTTAAAAGTTGATTATAAAGACTACTATTTTTCTAATGTAATTGCACGTTCATCAAAAACTATGCTTGAATGTAATAACGCAAAAATTGATTTAAAAAAAACAGGGACAGAAGGTTAATTCATGGAATACTTAAATATTATTTTTCAAGAAAGTTACAAAATTTTATTTTTATTAGTGCCTGTTTTAGTTTCAGTCGCTATGATCGTGTGGTTAGATCGAAGAGTTTGGGCTTTTGTTCAAAAAAGACAAGGTCCAAATGTTGTTGGTCCATTTGGCTTATTACAATCCCTAGCAGATGCCCTAAAATATATTTTCAAGGAAATTATAATACCTGCTAGTTCAAACAAAGTAATTTTTATTCTTGCTCCAATAATAACAATGACTCTAGCTTTAATAGCATGGGCTGTAATTCCTTTTGGAGTTGAACAAGTATTAGCAGATATAAATGTTGGAATTTTATATATTTTTGCTGTCTCATCATTGGGTGTGTATGGGATAATAATGGGTGGATGGGCATCGAATTCAAAATATCCTTTTTTAGGAGCAATTAGATCTGCTGCACAAATGGTATCTTATGAAGTATCGATTGGTATCATTATAATTAATGTCTTATTATGCGTTGGATCTCTAAACTTGAATGATATTGTAGTTGCTCAAAAAGAAATGTGGTTTGTAATACCATTATTTCCAATGTTTGTAATTTTTTTTATATCAGCTTTAGCTGAAACGAATAGACCACCCTTTGATTTACCAGAAGCAGAGGCCGAATTAGTTGCGGGTTACCAAACAGAATATTCTGGGATGATGTATGCAATGTTTTGGTTGGGAGAGTATGCAAATATTTTGTTAATGTGTGCACTAGGGTCAATTTTATTTTTAGGAGGCTGGTTATCTCCAATCGATCTTTATCCTTTTAATTTAATACCTGGCGCTCTTTGGTTAATTTTCAAAATTTTATTTTTATTTATTCTTTTTGCGTTGGTCAAAGCGATTGTTCCAAGATATAGATATGATCAACTAATGAGACTAGGTTGGAAAATATTTTTACCATTATCTTTAACTTATGTTGTTTTGACAGCAAGTTATCTTTTTTACTTTAATCTTTTACCTACAATATAAATGAAAATATCAAGATTTTTTAAAACAATATTAATGACCGATTTTATTAGTGGGCTTTTTATTGCTGTTAAGGAACTTTTCAAATCAAAAAAAACAATAAATTATCCATTTGAAAAAGGCAAAATTAGTCCAAGATATAGAGGTGAACACGCATTGAGAAGATATCCTAATGGAGAAGAAAGATGTATAGCTTGTAAATTGTGTGAAGCTGTCTGCCCTGCTCAAGCAATTACAATTGAATCTGCCGAAAGAGCTGATGGAAGCAGAAAAACTACTCGCTATGATATTGATATGATGAAATGTATTTATTGTGGATTATGTGAAGAGTCTTGTCCTGTAGATGCAATTGTCCAAGGACCAAATTTTGAATTTTCAACTGAAACTCGTGAAGAACTCTATTATACAAAAGAAAAGCTCCTAGATAACGGAGATAGATGGGAAAATGTTTTAGCGGCAAATATTAAATCAGACAATCCATACAGATAATTTATGATTGCACATGCAATATTTTTTTATGTCTTTTCTGTCATTGCAGTTGTTTCTGCCATAATGGTAACTGTTTCTAAAAACACAGTTCATTCAGTTTTTTTTTTAATTCTTGATTTTATAAGTATATCTTGCCTCTTCATAATGATTGGTGCCGAATTTTTGGGGATGATTATGTTGATAGTTTATGTTGGTGCAGTTGCAGTGCTATTTTTGTTTGTTGTAATGATGCTTAATGTTGCTCAACAAAAAAATCAGTGGTTTGTTTCAAAAGATAGCTCAAGACATATCCCTATAGGATTATTAATCAGTGTAATAATATTTTTTGAATTGATAATTGTAATAGGTGGCTGGAAATATAAACCTGATTTATTTAATTCTACAAAATCATCACTAGAAAATGGGGTTAGTAACACTCATTCATTAGGTCAGGTTTTATACACTGATTATATACACGTGTTTCAAATTAGTGGGATGATACTTTTGATTGCTATGATAGGAGCAATAGTACTTACTTTTAGACAAAGAGAGGGTGTTAAAAAACAAAGTTATTTAAAACAAATATCTAGAGAAAGGACTGAAGGTGTGGAAGTACTTGAAGTTGCATCTAATAAAGGAGTAAAAATAGATGATTGATATAGGTTTAGGTCACTATTTAACTTTAGGTGCTGTTATTTTTAGTATTGGAATAATTGGTATATTTCTTAATAGAAAAAATATTATTGTAATCTTGATGAGTATTGAACTTATCTTATTAGCTGTAAATATTAATTTAGTATCTTTTTCAATTTATTTAGGAGATCTTTCTGGTCAAGTGTTTACCCTCTTTATACTAACTGTTGCTGCAGCTGAGGCTGCAATTGGTCTTGCGATCATAGTTGTTTATTTTAGAAACTCTGGAACTATTCGAGTAGAGGAGATAGATAAACTAAAAGGTTAAAATGGAAATTTCAATTATAGCATTACCATTAATTGCTTCAATTATTTCAGGATTTTTTGGAAAATTAATAGGAGATAGAAGTTCAGAGATTATTACTAGCCTATTGGTATCTATTTCAGCAATTTTTTCTGTCCTCGTTTTGTATGAGGTTGTTGTTAATCAATATCAAGAGAACATCATAATAGCGACATGGATTAGCTCTGGATCGCTTGAAGTAAATTGGTCAATGAAGATTGACTCATTATCTGCTGTGATGTTAGTTGTTGTTACATCAGTTTCTGCCTTAGTTCATATTTATTCAATCGGTTACATGTCTCACGACCCGCACAAACCAAGATTTATGGCTTACTTATCTTTATTTACATTTGCAATGCTGATGTTAGTTACTGCAGATAATTTCATTCAATTATTTTTTGGTTGGGAAGGTGTAGGCTTATGTTCGTATTTTTTAATAGGGTTTTGGTTTAAAAAAGAATCAGCTAATAAAGCTGCAATTAAAGCATTTGTAGTAAATAGAGTGGGTGATTTTGGATTTGCTCTAGGAATATTTTTAATTTTTTATTTATTTGGAACAGTAAATTATTCTGAGGTTTTTACTAAAATTCCAAACATTACAGATAAAGATTTGGTATTTTTAGGTATCACATTTAATGCTGTAGATTTAATTTGCTTACTTTTATTCATTGGTGCAATGGGTAAATCAGCACAAATTTTACTTCATACCTGGTTACCAGATGCTATGGAGGGACCAACACCTGTTTCTGCCTTAATTCATGCCGCCACTATGGTAACAGCAGGAGTTTTTCTAGTTGTAAGGTGTTCACCTCTGATCTAGCTTTAAATATCATTACAATTGTTGGTATGAGTACTGCATTCTTTGCTGCAACAGTAGCGCTGGTACAAAATGATATTAAAAAAATAATTGCGTATTCTACTTGTAGCCAATTAGGTTACATGTTTTTTGCCACTGGCGTGGGTGCGTATAATGTTGCAATGTTTCATTTATTCACTCACGCGTTTTTTAAAGCACTATTATTTTTAGGATCTGGTTCAGTTATTCATGCTTTTAAAGATGAACAAAATATAAATAATATGGGCGGAGTGTGGAAAAAACTTCCATACACCTATTCACTAATGATTATAGGAACGCTAGCTTTAACGGGGTTTCCATTTTTGTCAGGTTTTTATTCTAAAGATGCAATAATTGAATTTGCTTATTTGAGAGGAAATACAACAGGTTATTATGCTGCTGGTATAGGTATTTTTACAGCATTTCTTACATCAATTTATTCTTGGAGATTAATTTTTAAAACTTTTCATGGTGAGTATAATAATAAAGAGATTAAGATAGATGAGACGCACGAGTCTCCTATCGTGATGTTGATACCTCTAGTTTTATTATCAATTGGTGCAATATTTGCAGGATTTTTATTTAAAGAATTATTTATCGGTTATGAAGGTCTAAATAATTTTTGGCGTGACTCAATATTTTTTCTAAAACCATTAAGTACTGATCACCCACCACTATGGTTTTTATTACTTACTCCAACTTTGGTAATATTATCTATTCCACTAGCATATTATTTATTCCTTAAAAATAGAAATTTACCTGAACGATTAGCTAGTATAAATAAACCGCTTTATCAGTTTTTGTTAAATAAATGGTATTTTGATGAACTTTATGATGTTTTATTTGTTAAACCATCAAAAAAATTAGGTTTATTTTTATGGAAGTTCTTTGATTTGAAAATTATCGATGGGTTTGGTCCAGACGGTATTTCGTCGATGATCAAAAAATTTTCAGTAAAAGCTAATAAATTTCAAAGTGGGTATATATATCAATATGCTTTTGTAATGTTACTTGGTTTTTCTGCTTTATTAACATTCTTAATTGTAAAATAATGAACTTTCCTATTCTTTCCTCTTTGATTTTATTACCATCAATTGGAGCTTTATTCTTATTTTTTACCAAAAGTGATAAAAAAAATAATTTTACTGGAAAATATGTTGCTTTATTTACTTCAGCAGTAAATTTTTTTTTATCAATTTATCTATGGATATTATTTGATCCAACAACTTCTGAGTTTCAATTTGTTGAGGAAAGAATTTGGATTAAAGATTTAATAAATTACAAGGTAGGTGTTGATGGTATTTCAATTTTGTTTATTTTACTCACAACATTTATTACACCCCTTTGTATTGTATCGGTAAATAATTCAATCAAAGAGAGACTAAGTGAATTTTTGATAGCTGTACTTATCATGGAGTCTTTTATGATCGGTGTATTCTGCTCTTTAGACCTTGTTATTTTTTATTTATTTTTTGAGGCAGGTTTAATTCCCATGTTTTTAATTATTGGTATCTGGGGTGGTGCCAGAAGAGTTTATTCAGCATTTAAATTTTTTTTGTATACCCTGCTTGGTTCAGTTTTAATGTTAGTAGCTATAATTACAATTTATTGGCTGAATGGAACTACAGATGTAGTTGAACTTTATAATTCTGGAATTGATATAAAGTATCAAAATCTTTTATGGTTAGCTTTTTTTAGCTCTTTTGCAGTTAAAACTCCTATGTGGCCAGTTCATACATGGTTACCAGATGCTCATGTTGAAGCACCAACAGCAGGATCTGTTTTATTAGCAGCTATATTATTAAAAATGGCAGGTTATGGTTTTATAAGATTTTCTCTTGGATTATTTCCGGCAGCATCAGAAATCTTCACCCCATTGATTTACACACTCAGTGTAATTGCGATTATTTTTACTTCTTTCATAGCTTTAATGCAGGAAGATATGAAAAAGCTAATTGCTTATTCATCAGTTGCCCATATGGGTTATGTTACTTTAGGAATTTTTACTATTCAGCAACAAGGTATTGAGGGAAGTATTATTCAGATGATCAGTCATGGACTAGTTTCTGCAGCACTTTTTTTATGTGTAGGTGTTGTTTATGACAGAATGCATTCAAGACTTATAAATACCTATGGTGGAATCGTGAGTATTATTCCAAAATATTCTATTTTGTTTATGTTATTTACTTTAGCAGCTCTAGGCCTACCTGGAACAAGTGGTTTTGTTGGGGAGTTTTTAATTTTGATGGGCGCATTTAAGGATAATTTTTTAGTAGCTGTGATTGCTAGCTTAGGGGTAATTATTGGTGCTGCATATATGCTTTGGTTATACAAAAGAGTAGTTTTTGGAAAATTAATAAATACAGATTTAAAACAGATGTTTGATTTAAATAGATCTGAGTTATTTATTTTATCTTGTTTAGCTGTACCAACTCTATTTTTTGGATTTTATCCAGATCCTCTAATTAACACAATTGAGGTTTCTATCTCAGATTTAATTGATCAATATAATTTTAAATTAGCAAGTAAAACATAATGGAAAATTTACAATTAGTATTACCCGAAATATTTTTATCTTTGTCGATAATGTTTTTATTAATATTAGGTGTTTTTAAAAAAAATAGCTCAAGACTTGTTCAGAGTCTTTCTTTAGCTGTTTTGATTGTAACCGCTGTTATTACTTTTAATGAAACAATTGGTATTAACGAAACAAAATTATTTAATAATAGTATTATTATTGATTATTTATCTTCTTTAATGAAGATAATCACTTTATTAGCTGCTTTCTTAGTCCTAATCATTTCTTCGAACTATCTTAAAACTTTTCAAATCTTTAAGATTGAGTATCCAATATTAATTTTAAGTTCTGTATTAGGAATGATGGTTATGATTAATTCTAATGACTTAATTGTATTTTATATGGGCCTTGAGCTTCAGTCGTTGGCCTTATATGTTTTAGCTACATTCAATAGAGATGAAATCAAATCTTCTGAAGCGGGACTTAAATATTTTGTTTTAAGTGCTCTATCCTCCGGTTTGTTGCTCTATGGTTGCTCTTTAATATATGGATTTACTGGCTCTACCAATTTTAATGTAATAGCTGATCAATTAAATTCAAATGAGTATGCTTTGACATTTGGTATCGTATTTATTTTAGTGGGACTAGCCTTTAAGATTTCTGCTGTTCCTTTTCATATGTGGGCTCCAGATGTATATGAAGGTTCACCTACTTCGGTGACATTATTTTTTACAATGGTTCCAAAAATAGCAGCACTGACAGTATTTATAAGATTTTTATATGTACCATTTTTAAATCTGATTGATCAGTGGCAAATGATTTTAATTTTTTTATCAATCGCATCAATGCTATTTGGTGCTATCGCAGCCATAGGACAAACAAATTTGAAAAGGCTTGTTGCTTATAGCTCCATAGGTCATGTTGGTTACGCTCTAGCTGGTGTAGCGGCAGGTACTAATGATGGCATTCAAAGTTCAGTAATTTATATAACCATATATATACTAATGAACTTAGGATTATTTTCATGCTTGTTAATGTTGAAACGAGACAATAACTATTACGAAAAAATAGATGATTTGTCAGGTTTATCTAAAAATCATCCAATGCTAGCGTTATCATTACTAATAATTTTATTTTCACTAGCTGGGATTCCTCCTTTAGCTGGTTTTTTTGCTAAGTTTTATGTTTTTAAAGCAGTCATTGAACAATCAATGTATTTTTTAGCAATCGTTGGTTTATTATCAACAGTCGTTGCAGCTTTTTATTATTTAAGGTTAATTAAAATTATGTATTTTGATGAGCAAAAAGAAAAATATGATACTGATCATGGTTTTTGGTTAAAATTTTCTTTAACAGCATCTACATTGTTAATTCTGATATACTTCATATTTCCGAGCCAATTAATAGAGGTAGTTTCCAGAATTAACATAATTTAATGAAATTCAGAATTTTAAGATTTAAAAAATTAAGAAGTACGAATGATACAGCCATAAGAATGGTTAAAAGTTCCAATTTAAATTATGGAATGATAATTGCTGATAGCCAAAGTAATGGACGTGGGCAGTACGGAAGAAAATGGATTTCATTTAAAGGAAATTTGTTTGTAAGTTTTTTCTATAATTTAGAAAATATGGATTTAAATTTAACTAAAATTACAAAATTAAATTGTATATTAGTAAAAAAACTAATTTCAAAATATTACAAAAAAAGAATTGTATATAAAAAACCAAATGATTTGTTAATTAAAGGAAAAAAAATTTGTGGAATTCTCCAAGAGATAATAAATAAACAAAATCAAAAATTTTTAATACTTGGAATTGGAATTAATTTGATAAAAAACCCTATAATTAGCAACTATCCAACTACTAATTTAAATGATTTAATTAATAAAAAAATTTCAAAAAGAAATATTGAGATACAATTGAAAAAAATTTTTGAAAAAAATTTAGAGATTTATAAACATAAAAAAAATAAATAGTTATATGTATATTTTGGGTGATATTGGAAATTCAGATACAAAGATATTTTTAGTCAACAAAAAAGATAGAATTTTAAAAAGAACAAGTTTAATTTCAAAAAATATCAATAATAAAAATTTGGACAAAAAAATTAAATTTTTGATTAAAGATATTAAAAAAGTAGAAAAAATCCTTTTTTGTAGTGTAGTACCAAAAGCTTTTAATTTAATTAAAAAATATTTTCATAAAAAAACTAAAATTAGATGTTATGAAATTAAAAATCTTAATTTGAGTTCATTAATTAAAATCAAAGTTAATTATAAACAGGCTGGTTCAGATCGTTTAGCTAATGCAATTAGTCTACAAAATGGTAAAGATAATTTTATAATTTTAGATTTTGGTACTGCCACCACATTTGATGTAGTTGAAAAAAAATATTATAGAGGTGGCATAATAGCCCCTGGAGTTAAAATATCGCTTGATACTTTGTCTGACAAAGCCTCATTAATACCTCAAATAAATTTAAAGAAGATAAGAAATATAGTTGGCAACAATACAATTTCGGCAGTCCGTTCAGGTTTTTTTTGGGGTTATATAGGACTAATTGACAATATTATTAATTTGATTAAGAAAGAAACTAGAAAATCTTTCAAACTTGTAATTACTGGTGGTTACTCTGATTTGTTTAGAAAATCTTTAAAGACTCGTGTAATACAAAATAAAGATATCACAATTAAAGGATTAATTAAAATTGCTAAGTTAATTAAATAAATGAAAAAAGAATTATTATTTTGTCCACTAGGAGGTTCAGGTGAAATTGGAATGAACATGAATCTTTTTGGCTATGGTGAGCCTGGAAATCATAAATGGATAATGGTAGATATTGGAGTAACTTTTGCAGATGATACTGTACCAGGTATTGATCTTATATATCCAGATCCTGGATTTATTGTTGAAAGAAAAGATAATTTATTAGGAATAATATTAACACACGCACACGAAGATCATATTGGAGCAATTGCTCACTTATGGCCAAAATTAAAATGTAAGATTTTCGCAACTCCTTTTACCGCTGTATTAATTAAGGAAAAATTTAAAGAAAAACACATCGATATAACAAAAGATTTACAGATAGTCGAGTTAAATGGAAATGTGAAATTGGAAGATTTTGAAATCGAGTACATTACTTTAACCCATTCTATTTTAGAACCCAATGGATTAAGAATTAAAACTCCCGCAGGTGTGGTTTTACATACTGGTGACTGGAAAGTTGACCCAAATCCCCTAATAGGTGACGAAATAAATGCGAAAAGATTAAAAGAAATAGGTGATGAAGGTGTATTAGCAATGATTTGTGACTCTACAAATGTTTTTAGTGCTGGCAGATCAGGCTCAGAGTTAGATGTAAGAAAAAATTTATTAAATATAATGGGTCGATTAAAAAAAAGAATTATTGTGACATCGTTTGCTTCAAACGTTGCTAGAATGGAGACAGCCTTTTATTGTGCTGAACAAACTGGAAGACAAATTTCACTAGTTGGAAGATCTATGCATAGAATTTATAAGGCAGCAAGACAATGTGGATATTTACAAAATACCATTGATCCAATTGATCCAAGAGAAGCTAAAAATTTTGCTAGAGAAAAAATAGTTTATTTGTGCACAGGAAGCCAAGGTGAACCAATGGGTGCAATGATGAGGATATCAAATTACACACATCCTGATGTTTTTATTGAAAAAGGTGATGCAGTAATCTTCTCATCAAAGATAATTCCAGGAAATGAGAAAAAGCTCTATAAATTACACAATCAGTTAGTCAAAGATGGAATTGAGGTTATCTCAGAAGAAACAGAATTTATACACGTCTCTGGACATCCAAATCGTGAGGATCTTAAAGATATGTATCAATGGGTTAAACCGAAATGTGTAATCCCTGTTCATGGAGAGCACAGACACATGATTGAACACATAAATTTTGCTAAAGAAATGCAAGTACCTCATCCGGTTCAAGTTGAAAATGGTGATATAGTCGAGCTATACCCCGGTGAGGCACCTGAGGTATATGATAAAGCGC
>LUMO01000368.1_pt1 | contig 11591 bp, 12 predicted proteins | sample 729611 | NCBI WGS metagenome assembly LUMO01 (sample SAMN03860261, study PRJNA289734) | marine metagenome | biome: seawater column; feature: ocean; material: water; isolation source: Red Sea water column Station 22 - depth 10m | place: Saudi Arabia: Red Sea | collected 2011-10-15 | depth 10 m
CCAAATTTTAGAAATTCTGATAGATCTTTAAATACAACAATTGAGAGCACAGTATCAGATTTTATGTCATCTAGTGGTTATAAAACAACTAGAACAGGCTTGAGTTTTGGTACAGGTTTTGAACAATTTCAAGATGTGTACATAAACTTTGATGTTTCAAATTATTATGAAAAATTAGTAACATCAGACGCTGCTTCTGATATTAAAAAAAAACAGGAAGGAGATTATTTTGAAAATTTATTCTTATATTCAGTCACATTAAATAAACTTAATCAGAACTTTCAGCCAACAGATGGTTTCTTTACTAAATTTAGTCAGTCTTTACCAATTTATTCTGATGATAACTCTTTAGAAAATACTTTAACCGCTTCTAAGTATCATTCGATTACAGAAAATTTTCTTTTAGCAGGAAAATTATTTCTGAAAGCAGTAAATTCTGTTGATGGAGATGTGCGTGTTTCAAAAAGAGTTTATATCCCTTCAGGCAGATTAAGGGGATTTGAATCAGGAAAAGTTGGACCAAAAGATGGTTCTCAGTATATTGGTGGAAATTATGGTGCAGCTGTTAATTTTACCACTTCATTTCCAAATTTTTTTAATGAATTTGAAAATCTTGATTTTAATTTATTTGTAGATGCAGCAAATCTATGGCATGTGGATTATGATAGCTCTCTAGATTCTGATAAAATTAGATCCTCAACTGGTGTTGCTGTTGATTGGTTTACAGCAATTGGACCATTATCTTTCTCCTATGCGATACCAATTACAGATGCGAGTTCTGATAAAACGGAATCATTCAGATTTCAAATTGGAACATCGTTCTAATGAGATTTATATTTATTATTTTTTTAACAATATTTAAATTTGAAATTGCTGCAGCAAATGTAAAGATAGCTTTTATTGATTTAAATTTTATTATGAATAACTCAATGGCTGGAACCTCAATTAAAACCTTTATAAATGATTTAAGTAAAGAAAAAAATAAAGATTTTGAAGTAATAGAAAGTGAAATTAAAAAAGATGAAAATGAGCTTATTTCAAAAAAAAATATTATTGAAGAAAGTATTTATAATCAAAAAGTAAATGAGATTAGAATAAGAATAAATGATTATAAATTAGAAAGACAAAATTTTAATAAGAATTTAAACGAAAAAAAAATAAAATTTAATAATTTATTACTTGAAAAACTTAATCCAATAATATCAACATATGTGGAAAAAAATTCAATTACTATGGTTCTTCCAAAAAAAATGATAATTATAGGAAAAAAAGATTTAGATATTACAAAACAAATACTAGAAGCGCTGGATAAATCTGTTCAGAAAATTGACTTTGATGAATAAAAATATTTTTTTTAAAAAAATAAAAAAAATTTCTGTTAATGAAATTTGTAAAAAGCTTAAAATAAAAAACATTACAAAAAAAAAAATTTATTTGAATGATATAAAAACTTTGGATGCTGCATCCAGAAATGATTTGACTTTTTTACATTCATCAAAATATTTAAAATTAATTCCTAAAATTAAATCAAATTTTATTATTACCTCATCCAAATTTCAAAAATATTTACCCAAAAAAAATATATTTTTGGTGGATAATGTCCTGCTTGGAGTTGCAAGTATCACTGAACTTTTTTATCCCGATTCATTAAATGAGAACTTCAATTACAGAGCATCCTCAGATCAAAATTTATTTAGATTAAAAAAAGTAACTATAGGTTCAAATGTTTTAATTGGTAAAAATGTAAAGATAGGTAACAACAGCTTTATTGGTCATAATTCTATAATAGAGGACAACGTTATAATTGGAAAAAATTGCTCTATAGGTTCAAATGTTATTTTAAAAAAAACTATTGTTGGAAATAATGTCAATATTTTAGATGGTGCAGTTATTGGTAAAAAAGGTTTTGGTTTTTTTCCAAAAAAAGGTAAAAATTTAAGATATCCTCATATAGGTATGGTTATAATAAAAGATAATGCAGAAATTGGTTCAAATAATACAATCGATAGAGGTTCATTAGGGAACACAATTATTGGAGAAAATACATTTTTAGATAATCAAGTTCATATCGCTCATAATGTAAAAATTGGAAAAAACTGCATAATAGCAGGACAGGTTGGTTTTGCTGGAAGCTCTGAAATTGGTGATAATGTTTTAATAGGTGGTCAAGCTGGTATATCTGGACATCTAAAAATTGGTAATAATGTGCAAATAGGAGGGGGTAGCGGTGTTATTAAAAATATACCTGACAATACAAAAGTTATGGGCTATCCAGCAAAAGACATTAAATTATTTTTAAAAGAAAATAAAAAATGACAGATAAATTAAATAAAGAAGATATTAAAAATTTATTACCTCATAGAGAGCCTATGCTTTTAATAGATGAATTAATAAATATAAAAAAATTAAAATCTGCTACAGCAATTGTAAACGTAAAAAAAGATAGTTTTTTTGTCCAAGGTCATTTTCCTGGAGAGCCAGTAATGCCAGGTGTTTTAATTGTAGAGGCATTTGGGCAGGCAGCAGCAGCCTTAACAGCTGCAGGCATAGATAAATCAACATATGAAAATAAACTGGTTTTTTTAATGACTGTTGATAAGGCTAGATTTAGAAGTCCAGTTATCCCAGATTGTAAGCTTGAATTAAATATTGAGGCTATAAGATCTCATGGAAGAGTTTGGAAATATCAAGGCGAAGCTTTTGTTGATGGTAATAAAATGGCAGATGCACAATGGGCTGCAACAATTGTTGATAGGAAGAAATAAACAGTAGCAATAGTTGATAGGTATAAATAAATAATTTTGTTATTTATTTAATTGTGATCCATAAAACAGCAATAATAGATAGTAAAGCACTTATAGGTAACAATGTAAAAATCGGTCCATATTCTATAGTTGGTCCGAATGTTGAGATTGGTGATGATACAATAATTCATACACACGTAAATATAACTGGGAATACAAAAATAGGAAAAAAAAATGAGATTTTTCCATTTTGTTCAATTGGAACACCCCCACAAGATCTTAAATATAAAGGTGAAAAAAATTCTTTAATAATTGGAGATAATAATAAATTAAGAGAGTACGTGAATATAAATCCAGGCACAGAGCAGGGTGGCAGTATTACTAAAATCGGAAATAAAAATTTATTTATGGTTTATTGTCATGTAGCACATGATTGTATAATTGATGATAACATAGTTCTTGCTAACAACGTTCAAGTTGGCGGCCATGTTACAATAAATAAAAATGCCATTGTAGGTGGAAGTTGTGCGATTCATCAATTTTCTAGAATTGGTGAATTTGCAATGATAGGAGGAATGACAGGGGTATTAAGTGACGTTATTCCTTACGGCTTATCTCTTGGAAATAGAAATTATTTAACAGGATTAAATTTAATTGGTTTAAGAAGATCAGGTATTTCAAATCAAGATATTAAAACAATTCAAAGTGCATATGATATTATTTTTTGTGATGACAAATTTAGAAAAAATATTGAAAATTTAGGCCATGAATTAAAAGAAAATAAATATGTAAATAATATCGTAAAATTTATTAATTCCGATAAAAAAAGACCTATATCTGTTCCTATGAATAATAAATGATTTGTTTATTCCTCGGCAATAGAAATTTACCAAAATTAATTATTAAAAGTATAAAAAGAAAAAAAATAAATTTTTTTATTATTGATTTAACAAAAAGAAATATCTTTAAAAAATTTGATAATAGTTTTCATATTGGTATAGGAAAATTTGGAAAAATCTTAAATTTAATAAAAAGTAAAAATTGTAAAAAAGTGATATTTGCTGGGAATATCGAAAAACCAAAGATTTCATCATTAAAACTTGATTTAAAAGGAATTTATTATTTGCCAAGAATTATTAAAGCAGCAAAATTTGGAGATGCAGCCATATTAAAAGAATTAATAAAAATATTAGGAGAAAATAAAATAAAAGTTTTAAAACTGAATAAATTCAATCCTGAATTAACCTTAAAAAAAGGAACCTATAGCAAGTTAAAACCTAATTTAAACCAGAAAAGAGAGATTAATAAAGGTATAAAATATTTGTATTCAATTAATTCTCATAATCACGTTCAAGCCGCTGTCATTAGAAATAATAAACTTATTTCGTATGAAAAAAAACAAGGCACTCAATCAATGTTATCAAAAATAAGTAAAGTGAAAAAAAATAATGGTTTTTTAATAAAGCTTCCCAAAAAAAACCAAGACTTAAGAGCTGATTTACCAACAATAGGATTTGATACAATAAAAGAATGTAAAAGAATTGGTTTGAAAGGTATAGTCTTAAAAAACAATCAACATATAATTTTAGATAAAAAAAAAATAATTGAATTTTCCAATAAAAATAAAATGATTTTACATGTGATATGAAGAAGATATTTGTTTTAACAGGCGAGCCTTCAGGGGATAAATTGGCTTCAAATGTAATTAAGAGTCTAAATGAAAAAAAAAAAGATATTGAATATCTTGGTGTATGTGGCAATAATTTAAAATCTTTAGGAATTAAATCTATATATGATCAAAAAGACATCACTTATATGGCTTTTACTGATGTCGTATTTAACTTTTTAAAAATAAAAAAAAAAATTGATTTAACTGTAAATGAAGTGATTAAGTTTAATCCGAAAAAATTTCTTGATCATATTCTTCTTTTATTTGGTTTTGAAAAAAAATTCTTTGATAAAGAAAATTTAAAAAATACTTTTGTTGGACATCCTTTGTTAGATTCCATGGAAAAGGATATAAATGTGGAGATCAATGATTTTGTAGAAAAAAAAAATATTGTATCTTTGTTTCCAGGCAGTAGAGATAGTGAAATTAAAATCCTTTTTCCAGTATTAATTAATTTTATAAAGAAAATGAATTTAAAAGATAATTCGTATCATTATATTTTTCATTCTACTCAAAAATTTAAAGAAATGATAAAAAGTAAATTATTAGCAGAAAAACTTTCGAATGTTGAAGTTGTTAGTGATGATAAAATAAAATCTCAGGTTTTAAAAAAATCAATTTTTGCGATTGTGAAGTCTGGAACTATATCTCTCGATGTATGTAAAAATAATATTCCTTCAATGATAATTTATAAAATGAATTTTTTTAATTATCATTTAGCTAAAATTTTATTGAAAATTAGATATGTAAATATGATCAATATAATCAATAATAAAGAAATTATCCCAGAACTTTTGCAGAATGAATGTAATCCAAATGAGATTTATAAAACTTTTTATTACTTTATGAAAAAACCTAATTTAATTAAAGAACAAATGTCTGTTGTTAAAAATACTATAGATGATTTAAAGTCTTCAACCTCTGCAAGTGACCAGGCATCTAAAGTAATTTTATCCTACCTTACTTAATCTATCTAAAACTCTTTTTTTTCCTAACGATGTTATAATATCATATATTCCAGGTCCAAATTTTGAGCCTGTTAAAATAATTCTTAATGGCTGTCCTACACCTTTAAAGTTTGTTTGATTCTCTGATATTAAATTATTTATTATTGGTTCTAATGTTTCTTTATTAAAAACTTCTATTTCATTTACTTTTTTCATGAAAGATTTGATTATATTTTTTGCATTTTCAGTTAGTAAACTCATTTCAGCTTTTTCAATAATTATCTCATCATTTATAATAAATTTTGAATTGTTATAAATGTCTTCCATTGTTTTTGCTTTATTTTTTAAGAAAGTTAATGATTTTTTTATAATATTAAGTTTTTCATTGTTAATATTTTCCTTAAAATTTTTACAATATTCCTCGAAACTTTGGAAAAGATCATCGTTACTTTTATTTTTTATATAATACTCATTCATTGATAAAATTCGTGATATATCAAGTTTTGAAGGTGATTTTCCAATACCTTCTAAATTAAAACATTTAATACTCTCTTCCAGAGAAAATATTTCTTTATCTTTATAAGACCATCCCAATCTCATAAGATAATTTCTTAGGGCATCAGGCATAATTCCAATTTTTTCGTAATCATCAATTGTTGAAGCATTATCTCTTTTTGATAATTTTTTACCTTCCAATGTATGAATTAAAGGTATGTGTGCAAATAAAGGTTTTTCCCATTGCAGCGCCTCATAAATTTGAATTTGTTTAAATGTATTGATTTTATGATCATCACCTCGAATTATATGAGTCATATCCATAATATGGTCATCTACTGAAGCAGATAAATTGTATGTTGGTGTTCCATCTCTTCGTAAAATTATAAAATCTTCAATTGTATTATTTTCAATTTCTATATCTCCTTGAACTAAATCATTAATTTTTGTGCTGCCCTCAATTTTACTTTTAAACCTTATAACTGGTTTTACATCTTGAGGAGCCTCTATTTCACTTTTATCCCTCCATTTTCTATTATAAATGTACGGTATCTTTTTTTGTTTAGCTCTAAGTTTTTGCTCTTCTATTTCATCTGAGGAGCAATAACATTTGTAAGCATTTCCGGTTTCTAATAATTTATTTACGACTTTAATATGACTTTCAATATTTTTTGATTGAATATACTCCTCTCCATCATGATTAATCCCTATCCATTTAAGAGAATTTAAAATCTGTAATTTAAATTCCTCTTTTGATCTTTCCTTATCAGTATCTTCAATTCTTAAAAAAAATTTTCCATTATGGTTTTTTGAATATAGCCAATTAAATAAAGCAGTTCTTACACCACCTATATGCAATGGCCCAGTAGGTGAGGGTGCAAACCGAGTTGCAACTTTTTTCATCCGAAAATATTTAGACTATTTTATTAGAAGTTTCTATATAAAGATACTAGTACGCCTTGTACTTTTACTCTGTCAGGACCAAAAATTTTAGTCTCATAATTTCTGTTAGCACTTTCTAGTGCCACAGTTTTTCCTTTTCTACGAATTCTTTTTAACATAGCTTCATTATCATCAATCAAAGCTACAACAATTTTACCATTTTCAGCAGTATCAGCCTTTTTAACTATTACAGTATCACCATCATTAATACCCGCTTCAATCATTGAATCCCCTTTAACTTTTAGACCAAAAAACTCTCCATTTTTCTCGATGTTATCTGGCATCGGAATTCTCATTACTTCATTTTGAATAGCTTCTACAGGAGTGCCCGCTGCAATATTTCCCAAAACTGGTATTTCACTACCAGATTTATTCTCTAGATTTTTATCATCTAATCCACCTCTAATTACACTTGGTGAAAAACTATTATAAATATCATTGGCAGAAGCAGTTTCTGGTAATTTGACTACTTCAAGAGCTCTTGCTTTGTGAGCTAATCTTTTGATGAAACCTCTTTCCTCTAAAGCACTTATAAGTCTATGTATCCCTGATTTAGATTTAAGATTTAGAGATTCCTTCATTTCTTCATATGATGGGGATACACCTGTAGATCTCAACTTCTTGTTGATAAATAAGAGTAAGTTTTTTTGTTTTTTAGTTAGCATAGAACAAATTGTGTACACAGATGTTCTATTAAAGTTCTACAATTATCACAATAGAAAAAAGATCAATAAAATTAAGGTTTTCGGCCTAAAGAATAGAAAAAATATTGTTATTATCTAAATTTTTAAGAATTGATTCACCAATTAAAAAAGTTTTTATTTTTGTGCTGTTTCTGATTTTTAAAACATCTTCTTTGCTTTTAATGCCACTTTCAGAAATTAAAGGGCCATTGTGATTTACTAGAACATCATGAATATCATAAGTTGTATTAATATTTGTTTCGAGAGTTTTTAAATTTCTATTATTTATTCCTATCAAAGCATCATGGTATTTGAGAGATTTTTTTGCTTCATCTACTGTGTGAACTTCAACAATAACTGACATTTTTTGATTAATAGCTTCCTGGTAAAGTTCATCAGCAATTTTTTCATTTACACCAGCAAGAATAATCAAAATTGCATCTGCTCCATAACTTTTTGAAAGTTTAACTTGAAATTTATCTATAAAAAAATCTTTACATAAAACAGGAAGATTTATTTTTTGTTTAATTTTTTTAATATGATCCAATTTACCCAAAAAGTAATCTTCTTCTGTTAAAATCGATAAGCATGTAGCTTTATTTTTAAAATAAATCTCTGCGATACTTAGAGGATCATAATTTTCAATTATAATACCTGCTGAAGGACTTGCTTTCTTAATTTCTGCAATAATTGATAAATTATTATTATTTATATTATTTTGAATTTTATTTTTAAAATCAATGAAATTATTATTTTTTTCTATTTGGTCATTTATACTTTCCAAGGATATTTCATTTTTTAACTTTTCAAGTTTCAATTTCTTTTTGTCAATGATTTTTTGTAAAACATTGTTAGACATAATTTAATTTTTTTAAATGTTCTAGTGTTTTACCACTTAATAAATGATTTCTTGACATTTCATAAGCATTTTTAAAATTCGTTTCTTTTTCAGAAACTATTAATCCAGCTGCTGCATTTAAAGAAACAGCTTTCGAAAAATCATTATCTTCACCCTTAAATATTTCAATTATTTTTTGAGAGTTATATTTAGCATTTTTTCCAACTAATTTTTGAAAATTATCAGCCTTTATATTTAATTGCTTAGGATCAATAATGATTTCACTTATTTCTCCTCTTTTCAATTGCATAACATGGGTTTTTTGATATGGAGATATTTCATCTAAACCATCTTCACTGTTTACTACCCAAGCAAACTTGATATTTAAATTTTTTAATGCGCTTGAAAATATTTTAAGTAAATTTCTATCAAATACACCCACTACTTGTCTCTCAACTTTTGCTGGACTGCTTAATGGACCAATTAAATTAAATATAGTTCTTTTTCCAATTTTTTTTCTTGTTGGTCCGACATATTTCATGGCACTATGATAGTTAGGAGCAAACATGAAACCAAAATGGTTTTTATTTATTTGATTTTCTACACCTTTTGAATCTAAATTGATATTTACTTTTAATGCCTCTAAAACGTCAGCAGAGCCGCATTTGGACGAAACTGCTTTGTTACCGTGCTTTGCAACCTTAACTCCCATACTTGCCAATAACAAAGCTGAGGCAGTTGAAATATTTAATGTATCTTTCCCATCACCACCTGTTCCACAAGTATCAATGCAATTCTGCACATTCACTTTTGTTGCTTTGTCTCTCAAAACCGCAACACCTCCTGCAATTTCATCTGAAACCTCGCCTTTTTCAGAAAGGTAAGTCAAAAATTTGAATATTTCGTCCTCATTTGCTTTTCCATCCATTAAAATTTGAAAAGCATTAATACTTTCTTCAAATGATAAGTTTTGTTTATTTCTTAATTTATCTAAAAATTTATCCATTTTAATTCTTAATAAAATTTTTCAATATTTTTAAGCCATGTATAGTTTTTATACTTTCAGGATGAAATTGCACACCATGAGTATTATATTTTTTATGTTTAATACCCATGATATTACCGTCATGAGTTTCAGCTGTTATCTCTAGCTCATTTGATAATGTTTTTTTGTCTATTATTAAGCTGTGATACCTCGTAGCTTCAAATATTTTTGGGATTTTTCTAAGAACTCCTATCTTTTTAGAATAAATTTTGCTTGTTTTTCCATGAACTAATTCCTTGGCTTGTACTATTTTTGAACCAAATGATTGACCAATTATTTGATGTCCTAAACAAACTCCTAAAATTGGAATTTTTTTATACAAGTCCTTTACAATTTTAAGACAGTTTCCTGCTTGATCCGGATTTCCTGGACCAGGGGAAATAACAATTTTTTTGTATTTTCTTTTTAAAATTTCTTTGGAATTAATTTTATCATTCCTTATCACATCAACGTCTTTGGCATAAACAGAAATATAGTGATATAAATTGAATGTAAAACTGTCATAGTTATCAATTAGTAATATTTTCATAATTATTCTAGTGCTTTTAATAAAGCTTTTGCTTTATTTACCGTTTCTTTAAATTCATTTAATGGTTTGCTATCAGCAACAATACCTGCTCCAGATTGAACATAAAATTTTTTATTTTTAGTTAATGCTGTTCTTAAAGCAATACATGTATCAAAATCACCATTTGCAGAAAAATATCCAATACCACCTGCGTATACTTTCCTTTTTGTATTCTCAAGTTCATCAATTATTTCCATTGCTCTAATTTTTGGTGCTCCAGATACAGTACCAGCAGGAAAACCAGACAACAAAGTGTCAAATTTAGAAAACTTATTATTAAATTCCCCTTGCACATTCGAAACTATGTGCATGACATGAGAATATTTTTCAACATTAAAACTTTCTGTAACTTTTACGGTGTTTATTTTTGATACTTTGCCCGTATCATTCCTACCAAGGTCTAAAAGCATCAAATGCTCAGAAAGCTCCTTTTTATCTTGCAAAAGATCTTTTTTAAAAAAATTATCTTCTTTTTTATTTTTACCCCTTGGTCTAGTACCGGCTATAGGTCTTATTGTTATTTTATTATTTCTTAATCTGACAAGAATTTCAGGACTTGCCCCAATAATCTGAAAATCATTAAAATTAAAAAAATACATAAATGGTGATGGATTTGTTTTTCTAAGTTTCTTGTAAATTTCTAATGGTTTTTTTGTTAATTTAGTTTGAAATCTTTGACTTAGAACAACCTGAAAAATATCACCAATTTTAATATATTTTTTTGCTTTTTTTACATTTGATATAAATTTTTTCTTTGAGGTATTTGATTTGATAGGACTCAATTTAATTATTTTTTCATTAAACGATGAATTTTGGGAGTAGTTTGCTAAAAAAACCATCTGTTCTATTTCATTAATAGATTTTTCGTATTTCGTTTTTAAATTTTGAATTTTTTCGTCACTAAAAACATTGACAATAAAATACAGCTTACTTTTTAAGTTATCGTGAATTACAAGGTTTCTTGGACGTAATATTCTTGCATCGGGTATATTTAAATCATCTTTATTTTTATTAGGTATTCTCTCTATATAACGGATAATGTCATAAGAAAAATAACCTGATATCAGTGAACAAATAGGAGGTAAGTTTTTAGGTGTATTAAATTTAAATTCCTCAATAATCTTTTCTATATTTTCTTTAGGATTTCCTATCAATATTTTTTTTTTGTTCCCAGTTAGAATTTGACATCTATTGTTATTAAACTCCCAAATTTTATCAGGATTCCTACCAAATATTGTGTACCTACCTTTAATTTTACCTTTTTCTACTGACTCAAAAACAAAACTATTTTTTTCAATTAAAAGATTATTAATTAAATTAATTATTTCTTGTTCACCTTTTGTATTAATCGAAAAAAATAAAACTTGATTTTTTTTTTTTAAATAACCAGATTTAAATTGGTTAAAATTGACATTAAGCATTATCTGAAATTATTTTTTATTCTCTCAAGCGTGCTATTAAATAATTTAACATTATATTTTTTACTCAAAGACAAATCATAAGTACTATATATTTCTCCCATTACTTGACTATTTGACTTTAATTTATACTCGTTAACTTTATCAGCATCTTTATTAAGCATACTTGTATTTATATTTGATATTTTAGATAAATAGACATCATTATTTTTATCTGCAATCAAAACAAAACTTTTTTTAGG
>LUMO01000318.1_pt1 | contig 11529 bp, 8 predicted proteins | sample 729611 | NCBI WGS metagenome assembly LUMO01 (sample SAMN03860261, study PRJNA289734) | marine metagenome | biome: seawater column; feature: ocean; material: water; isolation source: Red Sea water column Station 22 - depth 10m | place: Saudi Arabia: Red Sea | collected 2011-10-15 | depth 10 m
TCACAGTATTTAGTTTTCCACCAGACAAAGGAAATGTTGGTACGGCAGCATACTTAAATGTTTTCGGTTCAATTTATAGAGTACTCCTTGAAATGAAATCGAAAGGATATCAAATAGATGAACTTCCAAGTAATTCAAAAGAATTAATGGAAAAAGTAATTAATAACCCTGAAGCAATGGAGGGCTCTCCAGAGTTAAATATTGCTCATAAGATGTCAGTAAAAGAATACGAAGAGTTCACACCATATTCTCAAAGACTTGAAGAGAATTGGGGTAAACCTCCTGGAAACCTCAATAGTGACGGACAAAATCTTCTTATTTATGGAAAACATTTTGGAAATGTTTTTATAGGTGTTCAACCTACATTCGGTTATGAAGGTGATCCAATGAGGTTACTTTATTCAAGAAGTGCTAGTCCTCATCATGGTTTTGCCGCTTATTACACCTATGTAGAAAAAATCTGGGGAGCTGATGCTGTTCTTCATTTTGGAACTCACGGATCACTCGAATTTATGCCTGGTAAACAGATGGGCATGAGTGAAACATGCTATCCGGATTCTCTCATTGGATCATTACCTAATTTGTATTACTATGCTGCTAATAATCCTTCTGAAGCAACAATCGCGAAAAGAAGAGGTTACGCCTCAACCATTAGCTATCTAACTCCTCCAGCAGAAAATGCAGGACTCTACAAAGGACTTAAAGAACTAAGCGAACTTGTTGGTTCTTATCAACAATTAAGAGAAAATAGTAGGGGTATTCAAATAGTTAATGCAATAGTCGAGACTTCTAAACAATGTAATCTTGACAAAGATGTTGAGCTCCCTTCAAAAGATGTAGAAGAACTCTCAATTGATGAAAGAGATTTATTTGTTGGTAATATCTATAAACAGTTGATGGAAATTGAAAGTAGATTATTACCTTGCGGTCTTCATACTATTGGAGAAGCCCCAACAGCAGAAGAAGCTGTTGCAACACTTGTAAATATTGCATCATTAGAGAGAGAGCAAGAGGGATTAAGATCTCTTCCTGGATTGCTAGCTGAATCCATGGGCCTAACTATTGAACAAATTTATGATGGTAATAATAAAGGTGAACTCAAATTTGTAGAGCTAAATGAAAAAATCATAAAGACAGCAAGAGAGTCTATTTTTGCGATGGTCAACTCTTTAAAAATTGTTGATGGCAGAGTTTATTTAGAAAAATCACTTCTTTCCAAATTGTTTGACTTCCTTAAAGTATTTGGTTTGAATTTACCTACCCCTTGGCTAAGGGTCTGTAACTTAAATGGATTTAATGAAGTTAACCAGAAGGAATTAAATAAATTATTTGATTACTTACTTTTCTGTTTGGAACAGGTCTGTGCTGATAAAGAAATGGATAGCCTCATTAAAGCATTAGATGGGAATTATGTTTTACCTGGACCAGGTGGAGACCCTATAAGAAATCCAGGTGTTTTACCCAGTGGTAAAAATATCCATGCACTTGATCCACAATCAATCCCTACTACAGCAGCAGTAGCTGCTGCAAAGTCGGTTGTTGACAAATTAATTGAGAGACAAAAGGAAGAGCAAGGGACCTGGCCTGAAACAATTGCTTGTGTTTTATGGGGTACTGATAACATCAAAACTTATGGAGAATCACTTGCTCAAATCTTATGGTTTGTTGGTGTAAAACCAAAACCAGATTCTGTTGGAAGAATCAACAAATTAGAATTAATCCCTTTAGAAGAATTAGGTAGGCCAAGAATAGATGTAGTCGTTAACTGCTCAGGAGTTTTTAGAGATCTATTTATAAATCAGATGGCATTAATAGATCAGGCGGTCAAATTAGCGGCTGAGGCTGATGAACCATTGGAATCTAATTTTGTAAGGAAACATTCACTAGAACAAGCAGAAAAAGAAGGTACCTCTATCAGAGAAGCTTCAGCGAGAGTATTCTCTAACGCAAGTGGAAGCTACAGTTCAAATGTTAATTTAGCTGTAGAAAACTCAACTTGGGAGGAAGAAAATGAATTACAAGAAATGTATTTATCACGCAAAACATATGCTTTTAATGCTGATAATCCAGGTGAGATGAATCAAAAAAGAGAGGTATTTGAGTCAGTAATGAAAACAGCAGATGTTACATTTCAAAACCTTGATTCCTCAGAGATTTCATTAACAGATGTAAGTCATTATTTTGATTCAGATCCAACAAAATTGATTAAGACACTTAGAGATGACGGAAAAGAACCAAGTAGCTATATAGCAGACACTACTACTTCTAATGCTCAAGTTAGAACACTTGGAGAAACCATCAGATTAGACTCAAGGACAAAACTTTTAAATCCTAAGTGGTATGAAGGTATGCTTAAATCTGGTTATGAAGGAGTTAGAGAACTTTCTAACAGACTTAATTACACTCTTGGTTGGAGTGCGACAAGTGGTCAAGTAGATAATTTTGTATATGAAGAAACTAATGAAACATTTATAAATGACGAAGAGATGAGGAAAAGATTAATGGATCTTAATCCTAATAGTTTCAGAAGAATTGTTGGAACATTGCTAGAAGTCAATGGTAGGGGATATTGGGAAACTTCAGATGAGAATATAGAACAGTTGAAAGAACTATACCAAGAGGTAGAGGATAAAATCGAAGGAGTTAAAGAATAATAAATTTATTATTTTCTGTAAATCCTATCAGCTACTTTCAGGATTTGATAATTTAGTTTGACGTTGTGAACTCTCACAATGTCAATATTAAATTGAGAACAAAGACAACTTATTGCAAGTGTTCCTATATCCCTTTCTTTTGGATTTTTCTCATTCAAAATTTCTCCTATAAATCTCTTCCTAGATGCACCTATCAAAATTGGCAAATTCCATTTTTTAAATACATCTAAGTTTCTCAAGATTTCCAAATTATGAATGATATCCTTTGAAAAACCAATTCCAGGATCCACTATTATATTTCTTTCAGATATATTTTTTTCTAAAGCATTCTTTATTAAATTATCAAGCGAGCACTTAACATCACTCAATACATTCTGGTAATTAGAGAGTTGATTCATATTTTGACTATTACCACGACTATGAGTTATGACGAATGGACAGTTGAATTTTGATACAACATCCAAAATTTTTATATCTCTTCTTCCTCCCGTGACATCATTTATCCAATTAGCACCATTTAAAAGAGCTTCGTAAGCCACTTCAGAATTAAAAGTATCAATAGAAATTAAAACATCTGGAAATTCAGATTTTATTAATTTTAGATATGGGATCAATCTTTTTATTTCTATACTAGATCCAACTTCTTCAGCCCCAGGTCTCGTACTTTGAGCACCAAGATCAATAACATCAACACCATTGCTCAAGAAATGATTTACTTGATCTAAAACTTTTTTTGAAGAGTTTAATTCCCCACCATCACTAAATGAATCAGGAGTTAAATTAATAACTCCCATAATTGAAGTTTTTTGGCCCCAGCCTTTTGGCCATGGATTTTTCTTATTGATAATTTGCAATTCTCGCGAAACTATTCGGATCTAATGAAGCCCCTCCAACTAACACCCCATCTATATCACTCATTGACATGATTTCGTCAATATTATTAGGTTTAACAGATCCTCCATATTGAATAATTACATCATCAAAACCTATTAATTTCCGAATCAAAGAACATATCTTATTAGCGTCTTCTGCCTCACATGTTTTACCAGTGCCAATAGCCCATATTGGTTCATAGGCAACAATTAAATTAGATGGATCTGTATTTTCTAATCCTTGTTCAACCTGTCTAGTAATAACTCTATCAGCTTCTCCTCTCTCTCTTTGTTCTAATGTTTCTCCTACACAAACTATTGGAGTAAGTCCACTAGATTGAGCAAAAACTGCTCTTTTATTAATTTGTTCATCACTTTCACTAAAATATTTCCTTGGTTCACTATGTCCAACGATTGCATATGAGACACCATGTTCAAGAAGCATTTTTGGAGATATTTCTGCAGTAAATGCTCCTTGATCTTCCCAATGAATATTTTGACTAGAAATATCTAAATAATCAAAATCAGTCTCAATTACACCATTAACCTTAACAGAACCGGATTTAATAAAAATTTTTGCTTCGCCACCAGAAGATACCAAATTTTTCCATTTTAAGAATTGATCCAATTTCATTGTTTTTTATACCCAAAGATATTGATAAAGTAGGATAAACAATTAAATATATAATATCTTGAGACTAATACCACCAGTCAGACCATATTCAAATAGGTTTATCAAGGGTTTTATATGCATGCTTATTTACGTAGCTTGTTGGCCTTTATTAGCTTATTTAGCTGGAAACTTAATCCCAGCAATTGGGTCAGGTGATCTCTCAAAAGTTTCTAGCATAATAATTAAGTCTTTATTTGTATTTTTAGTTCAGAAAACTGCTCAATTTGGACAGGATGTATTCATAGCAAAACCATCTTTAGAAATTAGTGAAGTGATGAGAGGAAATTTATTTAGCAGAATTCAAAAAATAAAGATGAATTCTGTTGAAAATATTTCAGCCGGGGACATCACATATAGACTTACAGAAGATGCCGACAGGGTAAGCGAAGTTATTTATAAAACAGCTCAAGATACTATTCCATGCACTTTACAGTTGTTAGCGGTAATAATCTACATGTTTTATTTAGACTGGTCACTAACAGTATCAACATTCGTTTTAGCACCATTGATTATTCTTTCAGTTAACAGTTTTGGAAGAAGAGTTTTAATAGCATCCGAAAAAAGTCAAGAATCAACAAGTAATTTAGCAGGTTTAATAGGTGAATCTATAAATGGAATGTCCACGATAAGAGCTTTTGCTGCAGAAAATTGGATTGAGAAAAGATTTTATAAAAGATTAAGTACAAATAAAAAAGCAAAATATAAAACATTAAAACTACTTGCATTTCAACATCCAGTTGTAGGATTTGTTGAAGCATTTGGAATATTAGCAATATTAGGTTTAGGAGCCGCAAGAATCAATCTAGGCCTTCTAACAAGCGAAGAATTTAGTAGTTTTTTTGCAGCAATATTAATGCTTATTGATCCAATAAGCCATGTAAGTACAAATTTTAATGACTATAAACAGGCAGAAGCCTCAATAAAAAGGTTGAAAAACATAAATCAAGAACCTGTCGAAGATGATAAAGAAAATTTACGAAGGATATCCAATTTTGAAGGCAAAATAAGTTTCAAGAAAGTAAATTTCGCTTACAAAAAAGATAATCAAGTACTTAAAAATATCAATTTAGAAATTAAAAGAGGGGAAGTCACAGCATTTGTTGGAGCTTCTGGAGCTGGTAAAAGTACAATGTTGGCTTTGATATTAAAGTTTATAACTCCAAATAATGGAGACATTTTTATAGATGATAAAAATCTCAAAATATTAAATACAAAAGATATTAGAAAAAACATTGCATTAGTACAACAACAGCCTTTTTTGTTTTCAGGAACAATTATTGATGTAATAAGAATGGGCAGAAATTTCACCAAAGAAGAAGTTATAGAATCAGCAAGAAAAGCAAACGCTCACAACTTCATTCAAAAGCTTCCTGAGAAATATGAAACTGAGATAACTGAAAGAGGATCAAATTTCTCAGGTGGTCAGATCCAGAGGATAGCAATTGCAAGAGCAATACTTGGGAACCCCTCAATTCTTCTTTTAGATGAGGCCACAAGTGCGTTAGATGCAGAATCAGAATCTGAAGTACAAAAAGGACTTAATAGAGCTATGAAAGATAGAACAGTTATTGTAATTGCTCATAGATTAGCCACTACTCAAGAGGCCAATAAAATAGTTGTTTTCGATAAAGGTGAAATTATTGAAGTTGGGAAACACATTGATTTAATAAATAAACCTGGAATTTATAAAGAATTATGTGAAAAACAATTGATTAAAAAATTATAGTTCTATTTTATTTATTAAAAAAGTAAATCCATGAGCGAAAACACAAATGATTCTGCAAATCCAGTTTTAACCTTTGAAGGCAAAAAATATTTAATAAATGAACTTTCTAATGAAATAAAAGAATCTATAAAAGTACTACAAATAGCGGAGACACAACTTAAGATGCATCAAGATACTCTCAAATTACTTTCAATTAGTCGAAACTCTTTAGTTAATCAATTAAGAGAAAAACTAAAAAACTTAGAATAAAATTTTAATAATTATGGATTTCTTGTAGAGAGTAAGTATTAATTTTATTGCATTGCAAAGCTTTGATCGCCTTAATGGCTGCCTTTGCTCCAGGAATAGTTGTAAAAGTTGGAATATTATATTCTAAAGCGGCACGTCTTAAATAAGCATCATCATGAAGAGCCTGTGAGCCAATTGGAGTATTAATTATTAATTGAACAAGTCCCGAACGAATTAGGTCCTCAATATTTGGTCTTCCTTCATGAACTTTTAGCACTTCTTCAACTTGAATTCCTAAATTCACCAAATATGAAGCTGTACCTTTTGTTGCGATTAATTTAAATCCTAAATTCAAAAGTTCTCTAGCAACTTCCTCAAGATTTTTTTTATCTAAATCATTTGTAGATAAAAAAGCAACTCCTTCTGAAGGAACACCATTACCTGCTGCCAATTCCGACTTGGCATAAGCAATTCCAAAATCTTTAGCTAAACCCATTACTTCTCCAGTAGATCTCATTTCAGGACCAAGTAATGTATCAGACCCAGGAAATCTTTTAAAAGGTAAAACGGCCTCTTTTACTGCCTGATATTTTGGAGAAAATTCTTCTGTGAAATTAAGATCTTCTAATGTAAAACCTTGCATTAACTGAGTAGCTAATTTTGCAACTGGTTTACCTATGGCTTTTGAAACAAATGGAACTGTCCTGGATGCTCTTGGATTTGCTTCGAGAATAAATAATTTATTTTCTTTATTATTTGTATTTATTACTGCAAATTGCAAATTAATTAAACCAACAACATTTAATCTTTGTGCAATTAATTTAGTCCAGTTCCTTACATTTTCTATTGTGGATGTTGAAAGAGAAATGGATGGTAAGCAACAAGCTGAATCTCCTGAATGAATTCCTGCAGGTTCCACATGTTCCATTAGGCCAGCAATTACAACCGAACCCTCTGAATCGCATAAAGCATCAACATCTATCTCAATTGCATTATTCAAATATTGATCAAGAAGGATTGGATGATCAGGTGATACCTTAACTGCTTCAGAAATGTATCTCGATAATTCATTCTCATCTTTAACAATTTCCATTGCCCTTCCACCTAAAACATAAGAAGGTCTTACAACCAAGGGGAATCCTATATTTTTTGCTACTATTTCTGCTTCATTTTGATTACGTGCAATACCGTTTAAAGGTTGTCTAATACTTAATTCTTCAAGAATTTTTGTAAATTCCTCTCTATCTTCTGCTAAATCGATAGATATTGGAGAAGTCCCAAGAATTTTTGATCCAGTTCTGATCCCATCATTAGATTTAAGCCATTCAAATAAAGGTAATGATAATTTCAGTGGAGTTTGACCTCCAAATTGAACAATCAAACCATAAGGATTTTCAGCTTCTATTATGTTAAGCACATCCTCCAAAGTTACAGGCTCAAAATATAAAATATCGCTAGTATCATAATCTGTTGATACAGTTTCAGGATTACTATTAACCATTATTGTTTTATAGCCATTTGTAGAAGCTTGATATGATGCATGACAACAACAGTAATCAAATTCTATTCCCTGACCAATTCTGTTTGGACCTCCTCCTAAAATCATAATTTTTTTTGATTTACTATTTTCTGAAATCTCGCTATCAAAAATTTGAGAATTAAAATTAATGAAAGATTCTTCGTAAGTTGAATAATGATAGGGAGTTGAGGATGAGAATTCTGCTGAACAAGTATCAACAGTTTTATAAATTGGAATTATATTAAGTTTTTTTCTATATCTTCTTACTTCAAAAAACTCAGAATTAGTTAACTTTGCTATCTGTTGATCTGAAAAGCCTAATTGTTTAGCATGTAACATCAAATCCCTATCTAGAGTATAAAGTTCCTTATCTTTCAAAAAATCATTTTCAAAATTAAAGATATTACGTAATTTTTCGATAAACCATAAATCTATATTTGTAACTTCTTGAATATAAGTATTAGTTTTCCCAAGCTGCATAGCTTTTTTAATTAGGAGAATTCTTTCAGATGTAGGGTTTCTTAAACTATTTTTAATTTGACTCTCATCTTTAAATTCATCTTGTGAATCACATTCCCATCCAAAAACACCTACTTCTAATGACCTTAATGCTTTCTGAAATGATTCTTCAAAAGAACGACCTATTGCCATTGACTCACCAACAGATTTCATAGCAGTGCTTAAAGTATTAGATGAGCCTTTAAACTTTTCAAAAGCAAATCTTGGGATCTTAGTAACTACATAATCAATTGATGGCTCAAAACATGCAGGTGTTTTTTTTGTAATGTCATTAATAATCTCATCAAGTGTATAGCCAACAGATAATAAAGCTGCAATCTTAGCTATGGGGAATCCAGTTGCTTTACTTGCCAAAGCAGAGGATCTACTTACACGAGGATTCATTTCTATAACAATTACTTCTCCATTAGATGGATTTATTGCAAATTGAATATTACTCCCTCCTGTTTCAACTCCCACCTCTCTAATAATCTTCAATGACAAATCCCGCAACCTCTGATACTCCTTATCTGTTAAGGTCTGTGCAGGAGCTACAGTAATCGAATCTCCAGTGTGGACACCCATTGGGTCTAAATTTTCAATACTGCAAACTATTACCACATTGTCAGCAGTATCTCTCATTACCTCTAGTTCAAACTCCTTCCATCCAATGAGTGATTTTTCAATTAATATTTGATTACTTGGACTTTCCTCTAAACCTGATTTACACAACTCGACAAATTCTTCAAGGTTAAAAGCAATTCCACCACCTACTCCACCTAAAGTAAACGCAGGCCTGATTATAAGAGGATAGGAACTAATTTTTTTTGATACCTCAATAGCTTCATCTAGGTTAGATGCAATACCAGATGGACAAACATTTACATTTATTTTCTCCATCGATTCTTTAAATAATTTCCTATCTTCAGCTTTATTAATAGCTCTTAAATCAGCTCCAATTAATTCAATATTATTTTGTTTTAAAAAATCTGACTCTGATAATTTAACCGCAAGATTCAAAGCGGTTTGACCTCCCATAGTGGGAAGAATCGCATCAGGTTTTTCTCTTAGAATGATCTGAGAAACTATTTCAGGAGTCAATGGTTCAATATATGTTTTGCTTGCGATATCAGGATCAGTCATTATTGATGCTGGATTTGAATTTATCAAGACAATTTCATAACCAGCATTTCTTAATGCTTTGCAAGCTTGAGTACCAGAGTAATCAAATTCGCATGCTTGACCTATAACAATCGGTCCCGAACCTAGAATAAGAATTTTTTTAAGATCACCTCTTTGAGGCATAATTTAAACTTTCATTTATCTCATGCTACTTATAAATCATCAGATGTTAATCAAGTTACTTGAAAAGCAACATTTGTTTCTATAGTATTGAAAGAAATTAATTTTTTATGAGCGAACTTCAGCGACTTAAAAGTTTGTTGCCTCCAGAGAATGAAAGTTGGGTATTTGTTGAAGCTGCTGCGGCTATAGATCCACCTTTAATAACACTTGAGGAAATCGGTCGTGACGAAGTAGAAATTCAAATAGATTTAGATGAATGGGATAACTTTGCTATTGACCATAGAAATTTATTATTTTGGCACGAGGTTGGGAAAATCCAAAATGACACAATTCCCAGAGATGGATGGGAAATGGCAGCTCTTGCCATAGGACTTGGAGGGGCGATAGGAGAGTTGTGGGTACAAGATGGGTTACTTTTATTACTTGCTCTTGGTTTATCAAGTTTTGCAGGATATAGATTATATTTAAAAAATAATTCTGAAAAAAAGCTTCAAGATGCTATTTATGCAGATGAAAGAGCTATAGATCTTGCTTGTAGATTTGGATACAGCATTCCAAATGCTTATAAAAGTCTTGGAGGAGCATTAAAGGAGTTAATAGAAAAGACACGAAAAAAGAAAAAAAGAAGTTTCTTTGAAGATAGATTAGATGCCTTAAGAAAAAGTGCAGAAAAAGCAAGATCAGAATTATCTCAGCAAGAAGGCTCAGAAAAATCAGTTTCAAGTGAAAATGTTTATGGACAATAAAAGTTTGGTTTTAATAGCAGCCAAAGCATGTGATGAAAAAAAGGCAAGAGATATAAAACTTATAAAAATTGACAAAGTATCATTTATAAGTGAATGGATTTTGATTGCAGAAGGATTATCTGATGTACAGGTTAGATCTATAACTAACTCTGTAGAGGGAGAGCTTAGAGAAAAGGCTAAAGTTGAACCTATACGAAAAGAAGGGATTAACGAAGCGAAATGGGCTTTACTCGATTATGGTGATTTGATAGTAAATATTTTTCAACCAGAAATAAGAAAATATTATGACCTTGAATCATTCTGGAGTAATGGAGATAATCTTTTATTTCCATAATTTTATTTTATGAATCAATCTAAATGTCCTGTCCCTAGAGAGCAGCAACCCACAAATGAATTCATAGAATTATCAAAATCTAAAATTTTTTCTTGGCCAAAAACAAAAAAGTCACTAATTCTTATATTGATAAAGTTCTGGGTAGGAGCTTTTGTTCTATTTCTTGTTATTTCTTCAGGTAGTGTATATTTCAAAACGTCCCTTTTAAAATATATTCTATTAAGTTTTTTTAGCAGCTTATCAATACCTCTTTTAATTTCAATAAGGTTATATCTAGGTTGGAATCATATATTTAATAGATTAATATCTGAAAAAGTCGAATACGAGGAGTCCGGTTGGTATGACGGTCAAGTATGGGAAAAGCCATTAGTTTTGAAAGAAAAAGAATCACTTATTGCCTCAATCGAGGTAAAACCTATTTTAAAAAATTTAATTCAAATTTTTTCTATTATTTCAGTCTTAGCTTTGTCTGGTATTTTGATTTTTCAATATAACAATTTCTAAATGAGTTCTAATTTCAAAAACCTCTACACTTCTAACAATCCTCCCTTACAAGCAACCTTAATAAGAGGATCAAATATTGAGTCGATCCACAAGATTCATGCTGTTATTACTGATAAAAAAGGGAGGGTTTTAATGTGCGCAGGAAATCCAGAATATAAAAGTTTCATAAGGTCAGCACTAAAACCTTTTCAAGCAATACCTTTCGTTAGTAGTGGAGCTTCATCAAAATTCAATAATGAATCAAAATCAATTGCTTTAGCATGCGGGTCACATAGTGGATCAAAACTTCATTCAAGGGAAGCATTCAAAATTTTATGGGAATATGACATTGACATTAATAATCTTAAATGTCCAAAATCAAAGGCAAGTCCATTAGAACATAATTGCTCGGGTAAACATGCTGCTTTTTTAGCTACATGCAAAAAAATGAATTGGCCATTAGATAGTTACCTAAAAGGGGATCATCCCTG
>LUMO01000232.1_pt1 | contig 11519 bp, 8 predicted proteins | sample 729611 | NCBI WGS metagenome assembly LUMO01 (sample SAMN03860261, study PRJNA289734) | marine metagenome | biome: seawater column; feature: ocean; material: water; isolation source: Red Sea water column Station 22 - depth 10m | place: Saudi Arabia: Red Sea | collected 2011-10-15 | depth 10 m
GTCATACAACATTTAGACCACCATACACTCCTGTAACAATTGGGGCTATCGTGGGTAGAGAAGTTGGTAATCACTATTTACCAACAAGAAAATCTCCCATTCATACATGGCATGAGGAAAATAATGCTGTTTTTGTAGCGGCAGGTTTATGGCAAAGACCCAGATACTACCCAAGGGGTTCTGAGGATATGAACAGTGCTGTTAATAGGGAAGCTGCAAATGTAAGAAAAAACGTTGGAATTTGTGATGTTACTACACTTGGTAAGATTGATATTAAAGGTCCGGATGCACCAGAATTCTTAAACAGAGTTTATACAAATGCATGGCTGAAACTGCCCGTTGGAAAAGCTAGATATGGTGTAATGCTAAGGGAAGATGGCATGGTTTTTGATGATGGAACAACATCTCGATTATCTGAAAATCATTTTCATATGACTACCACTACTGCCCAAGCTGCAAATGTTTTATCGCACTTAGAGTATTATTTACAAGTTGTATGGCCAGATTTAGATGTAAATGTCTTATCAACTACTGAACAGTGGTCTGGTATAGCAGTGGCAGGTCCAAAGTCTAGAGATCTTTTATCTAAGTTATTTCCTGATGTAGATATGTCTAATGAGGGCTTACCATTCATGGGGCTAGTGGACTCTTCAATAGACGGTATCAAAGCTAGAATTTATAGAATTTCTTTTTCTGGCGAACTAGCTTATGAGGTAAATGTCGAGTCAAACTATGGTCTTTATATGTGGAAGAAGATCATGGAAGTAGGACAGTCATTTGATATTCAACCATACGGAACAGAAGCTCTATCAACCTTAAGAATAGAAATGGGTCATGTCGCAGGAGCAGAATTAGACGGACGTACTATTCCTTTTGATGTTGGACTGAATAGTATGGTGAGTCAGAAAAAAGATTTCATAGGTAAAAGATCTTTATCTAAAGATGCATTCACTGAGTCGGATAGACAAACTATTGTTGGACTTGTTCCACTAGACAAAAAAACAAAGATCCCAGAGGGTTCACATATTATAGAAGATAATAGTGCTGTTGCCCCAATACCTAAACTTGGACATGTTTCATCTTCTTGTTGGAGTGTTGAATATAATAATCCTTTTTCCATAGCTATTATAAAAGATGGTAAAAATAAAATTGGTAAAAATCTATATGCTGTCTCTCCTTTGAAAGATATTTCAATTCCTGTTGAGGTAGTATCCTCACACTATGTTGATCCCGAAGGCTCAAGGGTAAGATCATAATGGAACAAGCACAAAACCTATCACCACTTCATTTTGATCATAAGCTCGGCTTGTTTGGCGACTATGAGAATAAAGAAAACCTATTAAAAATTTCAGAAATTAAAGACCTAAGTATTTTCCAAATTGCTAAATTTAAAAAAAGCTCAATTGAGATTGAAAAAGTTACCATAAATCAACTTAATTTACCGACAGAAAGTCTAAAAGTTTCTCACAACCAAGAAACAAGAGTATTGTGGACCGGTCCTGATACTTGGTTAATTATCTCAAAAAAAATTGACTTGAAAGACGAAATTTATAAATCGATTAGAGATGAGGATTTTGCCATTACAGATATTTCACAATCAAGAGCTGTATTACAAATATCAGGCGTAAATGCAAAAAATGTTTTAAAAAAAGGTTCTCCAATAAATTTTAATGAAAATATGTTTAAACCAAATAATTGCGTGAACACGACATATAACGGAATTAACATACTGATCGACTATATAGACGACCAACCGTTTTGTTTTAACCTTTATGCATTAAGAAGTTTTGGTGGTTCTTTTTACCATAGCATTACTGACTCGTCATTAGAGTATGGGTATGAGGGTATTTAATATTAATGTGCGGTATAGTTGGAATATATTTAAAAAATAAAAAATATAATTCACAATTAGGTAAATTTCTTACTGGAATGATGAATAGTATGGCTACGCGTGGTCCTGATAGTGCAGGTTTCGCGATATACTCATCTGAGAAAAAAAAGAAATATAAATATTCGGTCTGCTCTAATACTGATCAAGTAAAAGAAATTTCAAAAAAACTATCTAAGCAAGTAAAAGATATCAAAGTAAAATCTATTTCAGATCATTTAATAATTGAAACAGCAATGAAGCCAAAGAAATTTATAGAAATTTTAAAAAATCATGATGAATTAAGTTTAGTTGGGTATGGTAGTTGCATAGAAATATTTAAACAAGTAGGAAATCCGAAGGATGTTGTTAAAAATTTTTCACTAGAGAAATTTTCTGGCTCACATGCTATTGGGCATACAAGGATGGCAACAGAAAGTGCAATCACGACAGATGGCTCTCATCCATATTCCACAGGCGAGGATGAATGTCTTGTACATAACGGATCTTTGTCAAATCACAACAATTTAAGAAGATCGCTTCAGAAAAAAGGGATTGAAATAAAGTCCTTGAATGATACGGAAGTCGCTGCAGGTTATATTTCAAACGGATTATCTGATAAAAAATCACTCAAAGAAACACTTTTGGATGGACTGAAGGACCTCGATGGTTTTTACACATTTATTTCTGGAACCAAAAATGGCATGGCAATTGTTAGAGATGAGATAGCTTGTAAACCCGCAGTTGTTGCAGAAACAAAGGATTATGTTGCTATTGCCTCAGAGTTTCAAGCAATGGCACACTTACCAAATGTAAATTCAGCAAAAATTTTTGAACCAGAGCCTGGAAAAGTATACAGCTGGGGCAAATAATGAATTTAAATTTAAAAAAAGAGTCATTGAGAAAAGTTAATGAAACTCTTCAGAGTATAGATAGAAAATCAAACAAAAAGATTTTTAAAATTTCAAATCCAGATGGAAATCACGCTATTTGTGCTGGATTAAAAGACGAGATTGAAGTCACTATTGATGGTCACACAGGATACTATTGTGCTGGTATGAACATGAATGCAAATATCATTGTAAATGGAAATGTGGGCACAGGTGTTGCCGAAAATATGATGTCTGGAACTGTTCATGTTAAGGGCAATGCATCCCAATCAGCCGGTGCTACAGCACATGGTGGAACTTTGATCATTGACGGTGATACTAGTTCACGTTGTGGGATTTCAATGAAAGGAATAGATATTATAGTTAAAGGATCGGTAGGCCATATGTCTGCATTTATGGCTCAATCTGGAAATTTAGTTATATGTGGAGATGCTGGAGACGCTCTGGGAGACAGTATCTATGAAGCAAATATTTTTATTAAGGGTAAGGTGAAATCACTAGGTGCTGACTGCGAAGAGAAAAAAATGAATAAAAAAGATCAAAATATTTTGAGATCTCTTTTAAAAAAAGCAAGTATAAATGAAAGTGAGATTAAAAACTTCAAAATGTATGGTTCAGCAAGAAAACTTTATAATTTTAATATAGATAATGTATCGGAGTACTAATGGCAGAAAAATTTAAAACTACACCCAGAAAATCTTGGACATTTGATGACTATACAAACTCTGAAATTCGAAGAGCTGCAGAAACAGGTATTTATGATATTAGAGGCGGTGGTTCAAAAAAAAGATTACCTCATTTTGACGATCTTCTTTTTTTAGGCGCATCAATGTCAAGATACCCCTTAGAGGGCTACAGAGAAAAGTGTAGTACTAACGTCACTCTTGGAACAAGATTTGCAAAAAAACCGCTTGAATTAGATATTCCAATAACAATTGCTGGAATGAGCTTTGGAGCTCTCTCAGGACCTGCGAAAGAAGCGCTTGGAAGAGGAGCTAGTATTGCCGGGACTTCAACGACAACAGGCGATGGTGGCATGACCCCTGAGGAGAGAGGACAATCAAAGCATTTGGTTTACCAATTACTTCCCTCAAGGTATGGAATGAATCCAGAGGATTTAAGAAAAGCAGATGCTATTGAAGTTGTGATAGGTCAAGGTGCTAAACCTGGCGGTGGAGGTATGTTACTCGGTCAAAAGATAAGTGATCGTGTTGCCGAGATGAGAACATTACCAAAAGGAATTGATCAGAGATCAGCATGTAGACATCCAGATTGGACTGGACCAGATGATTTGGAAATTAAGATTTTAGAGCTCAGGGAAATAACAGGTTGGAAAGTTCCCATATTTGTAAAAATTGCAGGATCTAGGCCTTACTACGATACTGCTCTTGCAGTAAAAGCCGGTGCTGATGTGGTGGTGCTTGATGGCATGCAAGGAGGTACTGCAGCTACACAAGAGGTATTTATCGAAAACGTAGGTCAGCCAACATTGGCATGTATCAGGCCAGCAGTAGATGCTTTATTAGACTTAGATATGCACAGGAAGGTTCAGTTAATTATTTCAGGTGGAATTAGAAATGGTGCGGATGTTGCAAAAGCTATGGCATTGGGTGCTGATGCTGTTTCCATTGGTTCATCTGCGTTAATTGCACTTGGCGATAATGATCCAAAGTGGGAGAACGATTACAAAAAACTTGGAACAACAGCTGGAGCTTTCGATGATTGGCATGAAGGTAAAGACCCATCTGGTATAAATACACAAGATCCAAAATTAATGAAAAGATTGGACCCAGTTAAAGGGGGCAAAAGACTCTCCAATTATCTTAAAGTTATGACCCTTGAAGCCCAAACTATCGCAAGAGCATGTGGTAAAAACGACTTGCATAATCTTGAACCTGAGGACTTATGTGCATTAACTGTTGAAGCCGCTGCAATGGCAAGGGTTCCTCTAGCAGGTACTGGTTGGGTTCCTGGTAAGATTTAATAATTAGTTGCTAACTTTTTAATTTTCTCTAGAATGTTCCATCCTGTGGAACATTTGTAGGAAGATAGTTTTGCAACAAGATTTAAAATACATCAATAAGTCTCTAGAAAAGTCTTTTAAAATTCTTGAAATTTTATCAAAATCAATTTTCCCTTTAAAGGCATCAAATATTTCTAGAAAAGCAGTTTTATCTAGAACAACTACATTCAGACTATTGTCTGTTTTATCTCAACTTGGTTATATTCATAAAAACACTGGAACAAATACATACACAATGGGTCATAAAGCTTTTCAATTTGGAGAAACCTCAGATTATCTTCAGTCAATTTCTGAAACTTCTAAAGAAATTCTAAAAGAGGTTTCCAGTAAAACAAATTTAATTACATATTTAGCAATGCTTGAAGGCTCTCAAATAGTTCATTCTGATAAAATTTCTGATAATAATGATGATGCAACTATTAGAACTTTCAGAATGAGGCTTGATGCTCATTGCTGTGCTTTAGGAAAAGTCATGCTTGCGTACAGACCTGAAAATGAAATAGCAACGATTTATCGAAGTTATAATTTTTATCCTCACACAAATAATACAATTACAAATTTAAATGATTTAAAAAGACAATTAGGCAAAATTAGAACTAACGGTTATGCACTTAATCATGGAGAGGCTTTTGAAAACTCATATGGAATTGGAGTAGCTATTTTAGACAAGGATAAAAGATCATTTGCTGGAATCGCCTTATCCGGAAGTAAAAATATTTTAAACCCAAAAACTATGATGGAATATGTTGATCTTCTTCAAAGTGCCTCAATTAAAATTTCTCGTCTAATTGTTGCTAATTGACGATTATTGTTGATAAATAATAGATTTTTTTAAAAATTTTGTTTCATAATTTGAAACAAAATGTGTTTTTTTCATACCTCGCAGACAAAATGTAATTGCTTGGAGGTTACTAAAATAATGAGCTTACCTACTAAATGTGACTATTTAATAATCGGGGCTGGAATTCACGGTTTGAGCACCGCATGGCATCTTTGTAAAAAATTATCCAGCAAAGGCCAACTTAAAGAAAATTCTGTAGTCGTTTTGGAAAAATCCAAAGTTGCAAATGGAGCAAGTGGTGTAGCATGTGGAATTGTAAGAAACAACTACTACCAGCCTGCAATGAGAAGACTAATGGCTCATTCTGTAAATGTTTGGAATGAGAATGCTGAGGCTTTAACTTACAAGCCAGTTGGCTACATGCAAATTAACTCCGAGCTTATGCAAGAGGGCATGTCTGAAGTTTATGAGCAGCAAAAAGAAATAGGATTTGACTCTGAGTTTATCGAGGGAGCATCAGATTGTGATAAGTATATGAAAGACATGTTACCAGATTGGCAAGCTCAAGGAATCACTTCAGTCTTACATGAAAAGAAAACAGGATATGGAGCTAATAGAGGAGCCATTGAGGGCTTTCATAAACTAGCAGTATCGGCTGGAGCAAAAGTTTTAGAAGGCGTGACCGTCAACAATTTAATTTCTTCTAATGGTAGCGGAGCAGTTTCGGCTGTAGAAACATCAGAGGGCAAAATTGAATGTACTCAATTAGTTGTTGCAGCCGGTCCGTGGGTAAGAAAATTTTGGGAAATTTTAGAATTACCTAACACAGTTAAAATTAAAAAACCAGATGGTTCATTTACTGATGATATACCTATGTGGTCATACATGGCTCTTGAAGAAGGTGAGTTGGAAGTTGACCCAAGAAGTTATAAAACTGCAAATGGGACAGAGTACCCGGTTATTCATGTAGACACAGAAGCTACACTTGTATCAAATAAAACAGGAGACGTCATACATGAGAATGTCATGTGGGGTTTTTATTATAAACCCGATGTCTACAGAGATGGGATACAAGGTGGTTCCTCTCCATATGACATAAATAAACCTGTAAATGATATAAGTCTTGATCCTTATGGCCATGACTCAGACGAGTTTCAGCCAAGGGCCTCTTTCGAGGATAAATGGACCTCAGCTTTGGCTTTTTGTCAAAAGCAATTTGATGGATGTCACGCTAAATACAAGAAGCAAAAAGCTGGCGGTATTGGCTGTGTTACTCCAGATCGTTTTCCCGTATTCGACCAATACAGAGAAAACGTATATATTATAGCTGACGCAAATCATGGATATAAAATGGCTGGGTTAGGTGATCTTGTATCTAATGAGTTACTTGGTGAGAAATCTGAAATTCTAGAACCTTTTAGATTTTCTCGTTATGAAGAAGGGAAGTTACATCCGGTTTCAAAGAGCCCGTTCCCTTGGAGTTGATGTAAAAGGAGGAGGAATAAAATGACAGCGCTAGAAACGTACGTTAAGGATAAAAAGAGACAAGACTATATAAAACAAGTCCGAAAAAAAATTGATAAATTAGGAATTGAATACATTTATTATCAATTTATTTCTGTTACAGGTAGAATTGTAGGTAAAGGTGTACCTGCAGATCATTGGGAGAGTGTAGCCAATAAAGGTTTCCAATTAGTTTATGGAGCAACTGCTAATCTATTTACAAATAGACACGGTGATTACATAGGTTATGGACCAGAGGCCCATGAATTAGTGGGTATACCTGACCCTGAAACATTTGTTCAAATTCCATGGGATAAAAGAATTGCCAGAGTTTTTTGTACTTGTTTTAGAAACAGGGAAGAAGAAAATGATCCTGGTGGATATCTTACATCTGATTGCAGAGGTAACTTAAAAAGAGCCCACGAAGAATTCAAAAAGAAACACAAACTAGAATTACGAGCGGGAACAGAACCTGAGATGATGTGGTTAACTAAAAACGAAGATGGATCACCAACTGGTTCAGGTTTCTCTAAACCTTACTGCTATCACATTGATCAATTTGAATCATTAAGACCTGTTTACATGAAAGTAATTGAGTATTCACGTGCTATGGGTTTGGACATTATCCAAGGTGATCATGAGGATGCGCCTGGACAATTAGAACTAAATTTCAACTATGACGATGTTGTTAGAAACGCTGACAGGCTATCAACTTATAGACAAATCTGTGCTCAAGTAGCAAGAGAATTCAATTTGATTGCTTGTTTCCTAAGTAAACCTTTTGTTGGAGTATCTGCTTCTGGGTGTCACACAAATATTTCACTCTGGAAGGGCGGAAAAGATGAGTTAATTCCATGTGGTAATAAGACTATCCCAGGCATGGAAAATGTATTCCATCACCGCAGGGGAGGTACAAATGTCTTTATGCCTGACGGAAAAGATAGAAGAATTCCTGGAAAAATAGGTCTTCAAGCTATTGGTGGTGTTATGGAACACCTCCCTGCTTTAACTGCCTTAGGTTCCTCAACTGTGAATTCATATAGAAGGCTCTGGGATACAGGTTTTTGGGCTCCAGTTTATGCGGACTGGGGATATCAAAACAGAACTTGTGGTTTAAGGGTATCTGCTCCTGGCAGATTTGAATATCGATCAGTCGACTCAGCTCACAATCCATACTTAATGGGAAGTGGTTTGTTGAAGGCATTCGATCATGGTATTTCAAAGAAAATGGATCCAGGTAAACCTGAACAACAAAATATGTATGAACAAATGAAAGCTGGTAAGCAAGTTGAAAAATTACCGATGACTCTTGGTGAGGCATTAGATCGATTAGAAACCGACAAGGTAATACAAGATGCTCTACCAGGTGACATGATGAAAGTGTTTATGGAGTATAAAAGAGATGAGTGGGAAGAATTTTTAGCAACTCCGACTCAATGGGATCTAGATAAATACTTGGATTGCTTACCATAAGTTAATTATAGGAGAAAAGTATGTGTGGAATAGCTGGAGTTATAAATAAGAAAAAGACAGTTAATGTTGGTGAACAAATGGGTCTTATGTTGCAAGGTCTCAAGCATAGAGGACCTGACTCAACTGGATACGCTATGTATGGAACACCATTAAAAAAAGGTTTTGTTATGAGATTTAAAATTTCTGAAAACGAAGCTGAAAAAGTTAATGCAAATGTTGACTCACCTGCTGATTTAAAGAACAGAAAAAATGCAGTTGACTCTATTTTAAAAAAACATGGCGCCAAAGTAACTAAAGAAAGCTCCAGCACTCCATATGCTTTTAGGTATATATTTGATTTTAAAGGAGACCTTACTACTGTATCAAATCAATATGGCCTTGATAAATTTATGGGCACCCATGGTATTGGCCATACAAGGATGGCTACCGAGTCTGATGTAGATATTAAATCCGCACACCCTTATTGGGCTTTTCCTTTTGAGGATGTGTCAGTTGTTCATAATGGTCAATTGACTAATTATTGGGGCAATCGAAGAGTACTTGAAAGAAAAGGATATAGGTTTAATTCAAATTGTGACTCAGAAATAATTGCTGTTTATATTGCAGATAAGATGGCTAATGGTATTGAACTAGAAAAAGCTATGCATGATAGTTTGGATGAGCTCGATGGAGTTTTTACATATGTTGTAGCAACAAAGGATCAGTTGGGAATGGCCAAAGACCATATGGCCGCTAAGCCAATGGTAATCTATGAAAGTAAAGACATCGTAGCATGTGCATCAGAGGAAGTTGCAATTAGGAATATATTTCCTCACGAAATTAAAACATATGACCCTTATGAAGCGGAGGTAAAAGTATGGCAGGCATAACAAAAAGAACTACTGCTTTTGATGATGAAAATTTATCAGGTAGATCGCAAAAATTATATTTTGAAGTAACAGAAGAAGAAAATTATACCTACTACGGTAATCACGAAGTTGATTTTAATAAAAGAACCTCCATTGATTGTGAAGGCATTGATGCTCATGAATTGAATCAAAAAATTAGAGATGCAATTCGAAAGGGATATGGGTCTATCGTTATTAAAAACCCTGGTGCAAAGCACTCCCTCGGTGTGGGAATTCTAAATAAGTTAAATTTAATCTTTGAGGGTAGCTTAGGTTATTTTGGTATCGGTTGTATCGATGGACCAACAGTGAGAGTTAACGGAAGAGTTGGTTGGTCATGTGCAGAAAATATGATGTCAGGAAAAGTTGTTGTTGAAAACAATGCAGGATCTTGTTTTGGAGCTGCTCTTAGAGGCGGTGACCTTATTGTTAAAGGCGATGCAGGTGCAAGAACTGGAATTGATATGAAAGGTGGCACTATTCTTATTGGTGGCAATGCTGGAGCTTACACTGGATTTATGATGCAAAGAGGAAGAATTATCGTTTGTGGTGATGTAAATGCAAACATGGGTGACTCAATGTATGATGGAATTATTTTTGTAGGAGGGGAGCCTCATTCGCTTGGAACAGACTGCGTACCTGGTGAAATGAATGAACACGAGGTTAGATGGCTAGAACAAAAAATTAAAAATGCTGAGATTGATTGCAAGGTCCCAGCTTCAAAATTTAAGAAATACGTTGCAGGAAGAATGCTCTGGAATTATGACAATCTAGAGCCAGCAGAAAAGAAAGGAATATTAGGCTAATGGCAAAACGTAATACACAATTATTAGGACAAAACTCAATTTTTACACCCGAGGTAATGGACGACATTCACATCAAATCACAACTTGGTCGTTATCGTATGCGTGGTATGGCGTTAATGAAAAAAATTCCTCACTGGGATGATTTAGTTTTTTTACCAGGCACATTAACAAGATTTGTTATTGAAGGTTACAGAGAGAAGTGTCTAACAGAAACAATTATAGGTCCTAGAGCAAAAAATCCTATCAAACTTGATATTCCTGTTTACATAACAAGTATGAGTTTTGGTGCTCTTTCTTATGAAGCAAAAACTGCTTTAGCTAGAGGTTCATCAATGGCTGGAAGTGCAACTTGCTCTGGAGAAGGGGGTATGATACCTGATGAGAGAAGGTACTCTCACAAATGGTATTATCAATGTATTCAATCAAGGTATGGTTTTAACCCACACCATGCACAATTAGCTGACGCAATCGAGGTTTTCATTGGTCAAGGCCAAAAAGTCGGAATGGGTGGTCACTTAATGGGTCAGAAAGTTACTGACCAAGTTGCTGAGATGAGATCACTACCTGCAGGTATTGATCAAAGATCTCCTGCTAGACATCCAGACTGGATGGGACCGGACGATTTAGCTCTTAAGGTTCAAGAATTAAGAGAATTAACTGACAATCAAGTGCCAATTCAATTGAAGTTAGGTGCATCAAGAGTTTATGACGATGTCAGAATGGCAGCAAAATGTGACCCTGACTCTATATTTTTAGACTCTATGGAAGGTTCAACAGCAGCCGGTCCACACATTGCAGCAGCTAATACTGGTATTCCTGGTATTGGGGCAATTAGAGAAGCAAGAAGAGCTCTGGATGATGTGGGTAAAACTGGTGAAATATCATTAGTATTTGCTGGAGGTATTAGAGATGGAGCTGATATGGCTAAAGCCTTAGCTCTTGGGGCAGATGCTATTGCTATCGGTACAGCTGGATTAGTAGCACTGAACTGTAATAAAGATATTCCAGAAGCTGATTATGAAAAAGAAATGGGAGTGGAGGCAGGTTACTGCTATCACTGTCATACTGGTAGATGTCCAGTTGGTGTTGCCACACAGGATCCTGTTCTTAGAAGTAGATTAGATCCTACTGAGGCAGCTGAAAGAGTCTATAACATGCTCAACACTATGACACTTGAAGCACAGTTAATGGCAAGAGCTTGTGGTAAAACAAATCTTCACTCACTTGAGCCAGAAGATTTAGCAGCTTTAACTATGGAAGCTTCAGCAATGGCAAAAGTTCCTTTAGCA
>LUMO01000148.1_pt1 | contig 11434 bp, 10 predicted proteins | sample 729611 | NCBI WGS metagenome assembly LUMO01 (sample SAMN03860261, study PRJNA289734) | marine metagenome | biome: seawater column; feature: ocean; material: water; isolation source: Red Sea water column Station 22 - depth 10m | place: Saudi Arabia: Red Sea | collected 2011-10-15 | depth 10 m
GTCGAAGTGAGGAATTACTGAAATAAAAAATAAAACGTATAAAGGCGAAAAACTTTTAAGCCTATTTATTTTTAATCCCCATCATTTAAGATATTAACCAATAAATACTTATAAATAGTATTTAAATCTTTTTAAAGAATAATAATTAGTTTTGTTAGCATGTATTAAGTGGATAAAAAAGTAGTAGTTACAGGCTGTTCCGGCTTTATTGGTTTTCATCTATCAAATTCTCTATTAGAGGCAGATAAACAAGTAATAGGTATAGATTCTTTAAATTCAGCATATGATGTCAAGCTAAAGCAAAAAAGACTTGAAAAATTGGATAAAAATAATAACTTTACATTTTTTAATAACAATTTAAGTCAAGAGGATAGTCTTCACGAAATAAAGAAATATGATATATCGACAATCTATCATATGGCGGCAAGAGCAGGAGTAAGACAAAGTTTTTTAGATCCACAAAGTTACATAGAGGATAATACATACGCAACTGCCAATGTTGCTAATTTCTGTAAAGAAATAGAGATTCCTGAAATAATTCTTGCATCAACATCATCAATTTATGGGGACAGTGGTGAAAATTTAATGGTTGAAGAGAAAGATGAAAAAATAAAACCCCCTTCTGTTTATGCAAGTACAAAATTATCTGGGGAATCTTTGTCAAAAATAATTCTTGAAGACACAAATACAAACTTAATAATTTCTAGATTTTTTACAGTATATGGACCATACGGAAGGCCAGATATGTCAATTTTAAGATTTATTCATTGGATAATAAATGAAGAAAAAGTAAAAGTTTTTGGGAATGGAGAACAGCAAAGATCTTTTACATATATAAAAGATGTTGTCGATGCACTCAGAAGAATGTCGGGTTTAGAAAACTCACATACTTTCAATGTTGGATCAAATATTACAGTTTCACTAAACGAAGTTATAAAATTAATTGAGGAATTTTCAGGAAAAAATGCAAATATTGAAAACTTAGAACGTGCATATAAAGATCCTGACGTGGTTCGTCCAAATTTAGATAAAATAAATGATTCTATTGGATGGGAGCCGACAACTAAAATACAAGAAGGTATTGAAAAAACAGTTTCATGGTATAAAGAAAATGAAGACTATCTGAAAGATCTGGTATATGTCAATGAATAAAGTAATCGTCACTGGAGGTGCAGGTTTCATTGGTTCGAACCTTGTAGAAAGGTTATTGAAGGATGGTGCTGAAGAAATACTTATAATTGATGATTTTTCAACCGGAAAGAAGGAAAACCTTCACGACTCCTCAAAAGTACATCTCATTGAATCAAAACTTGAGGATATTAATGATTTAGAAAGTCAATTTAAGGGGTATGATTTTTGCTTTCATCTAGCAGCTGGAGTAGGCGTTCAATACATAATGGATAATTTGAGTGATTCATTATTAACTAATATTCAAGGAACTCATATTGTCTTTGAAGCGTGTAAAGAAAACAACATACCTGTGTTAATAACTTCTACTTCAGAGATTTATGGAACCTCTAAAGAAGAAAGTTGGGATGAAGAAACAAAGAGTTTGATTGGGCCTACGACAAAACTTAGATGGTCATACGCTGTATCAAAAATGATTGATGAATTCTTAGCTCTATCTGAATTCGAAGCCGGTAATCTTAAACCAATAATAGTGAGGCTCTTCAATACGATAGGTCCAAATCAGGTTTCTGATTATGGAATGGTTGTACCAAGATTTGTGGAATCTGCATTAAAAGACGAGGATTTAGTTATCCATGGTGACGGATCTCAAACAAGATCATTTACCTGGGTTGGAGATGTGATTGATTACTTTGTGAAACTAGCTGAGTTAAAAAGTTATGGAGAAATATATAACATTGGTCAAACCGAAGAAATATCGATAAAGAACTTAGCTCAACTAATAATTGATACATCGAATTCAAATTCAAAAATTAAGTTTTTAAGTCATAAAGATGTGTTTGGTGATAAGTTTGAAGATCCTACAAGGCGCACACCGAATATAGATAAAATTGTTAAAGCAACCGGAATTAAACCGGGTTACGATATCCAAACAATGATTAAAGAAATTGTGGAATTTAAAAGACAAGATTAATTAAATTATGAGGGTATTAGTGACTGTAGGAATATTTCCTCCAGATATTGGTGGACCTGCAACTTTTGTTCCAAAAATTGCAAAATATTTTCAAGATGAACTTAATTATGAAATAGAAATCTTAACTTTGTCTGATAATAAAAATTCAAATATAAACGATGATTTTAGTGTGAAACGTATTGATAGAAACTTACCAATAATATACCGTTGGTTAAAAACAATTTTTACTATTTATAAATTGGGGAAGAATAAAGATTTAATATTTGTAAATGGTCTTGGTACAGAAACCACAATTGCCAATATTTTTTTGAAAAAAAAGATAATAAGAAAAATTGTTGGTGACCCTGTCTGGGAAAGAGCATACAGCAAAGCAAAGATATCAGAAAGCTTTGATGAATTTCAAGTTAAAAATTATGGATTTTCAATATCGTTCCAAAAGAAGGTGCGAAGCTTTAGCATTAAAAAATCTGATATTGTAGTAACACCATCTAAACACCTAAAAAATTTTATTCTAAATTTAGGATTTAAAAACAAAATTGAGATCATAAATAATGGTGTATTTATACCTGAGGAAAATACAAATATATTTACAAATGATCAAATTAATATCACTATTGTATCCAGGCTGGTATCACATAAAAATATTGAAAAAATAATTAAAGCAATATCAGATTTAAATAGTCCATTAATTAATTTAAATATTATCGGAGATGGGCCTGAGCTAAATCAACTTCAAAAAATTTCATTAGAATCTAATAACAAAGATAATATTATTTTTCATGGGAAACTAAATAGAGATGACATTAATCATATTTTTTTGAAAAGTGATATTTACATCCAAGCATCGAATTATGAGGGATTGCCACATTCCTTACTTGAGGCCATGAGTTATGGAATTCCAGTTCTGTGTACCCCTGTCGGAGAATGTAAAGAAATATTGGGAAATGAAGATAGAGGATATATATTAGATTTACCTGTATCAAAAAATAATATTAAATCAAAGATTAGTCAGATTATTGGCGAAAAAAATATTGCAAATAAAAAAGGTGAAAGAGGTAAAGATTTTATTAATGAAAAATATAACTTAACAAATTCTTTTAATCTTTATAAAAATCTTTTTACAAGACTACTTGAGGAAGAATATAAATGAAAAAAGTGCTTGTATTGAATATATCTACTGATTCCAAAAATACATCTCTGGGATTTGCAATATCTTGGTTAAATGCATTTGCAAAAAAATTTGATGAAGTTCATGTCATTAGCTTGAGTAAAGGAAGTGATGATGAACTAGAAAAAAATGTAACTGTTTACTCAGTAGATAATGAACTTGGAAGAATTTCAAAAATAATTAATCTTTATAAATTAATCAATAAGCTAACAAAATCAAATAAATATGAATTCTGCTTGTCTCATATGTCGTCATTAATGGTGATAATCTCCTCACCAATACTAAAAATGAGAAAAATTAAATCAATATTTTGGTACACACATAAAGGTCCTACTGATTTCTTAAAAAAAATATTTTTACTTAAAGCATCGATTTATTCCAACAAGATAATAACAGCATCAAAAAATTCATTTCCGTACAAAAGATTTTTCAACAATAAAAGAAAATTAAACGTTATTGGCCATGCAATTAAATTCGATGAGTTTTTCAGAAAAATTAATAGTTTCGATGAAAAAGATTTTGTAATCATATCAAGAATTTCTAAATCAAAGAAAATTGACGAATCAATATCAGGGTTTCTCAATAGCGAAAAAGGATCTAGTCATAAATTATCAGTTATTGGAGGACCTCTGTCATCTGAAGATGAAAAATATTATCAAAACCTTAAATTAAAATATGCTTCACATGAAAATATAAGTTTTTTGGGAAGTATGCCTCATAAAAACTTAATAAATCAAATTTCAGATTTTAGTTTTCACATTAACAATACGGAAGAAGGCTTTTATGATAAATCTGTTCTTGAAACAATGTCACATGGACTTGTTAATTTTTATTCTAATTCTGACTATGACGATCTTTTACCAGAAGAATATCGAGATAAATTTAAATTTGATGGAACGCCTGAAAGCTTATCAAAAAAAATCACTGATATTGGCAATTTAAAAATAGATGAAATCAATAAAATCATTAGTTTTTCACAATCAAAATTAGAAAAGCAGTCTGTCAATAATCTTGTAGAGAGAGTTTTGACAATTATTTAGATAATTGTTCTTCGACCCATTTAATAGTTTTTGATAGTCCTTCATCAAGATTAACTTTTGGTTCCCAATTTAACTTTGTTTTAGCTTTTGTGATATCAGGCTTACGCTGCTTTGGATCATCATTTGGAAGTTCTAAATATTTTATTTCAGATGTTGAATCTGTTAATTTAATAATTTTTTCAGCTAATTGGCCAACTGTCATTTCATTTGGATTACCGATATTGAAAACATCATATTCAGTTGAGTTCATTAAGGAGATAATTCCTGCAACAGTATCTTCTACGTATGAAAAACTTCGTGTTTGTGTACCGTCTCCATATATCGTTATATTTTCATTTCTTAGTGCTTGTACAATAAAATTTGTTACTACTCTTCCATCATTTAATTGCATTCTTGGACCATATGTATTAAAAATTCTTACAATTTTAGTTTTAAGACCATAAGACCTTGAATAAGTTGCAACTGCTGCCTCTGCAAATCTCTTCGCTTCATCATACATACTTCTCTCACCATTTGGATTCACATTACCCCAATATTCTTCGTTCTGAGGACTGATCAATGGATCTCCATAAACTTCAGAGGTTGATGCGAGTAAGTATTCTGCACTATGTTTTTTAGCCAGGCCCAATGTATTTATTGTGCCTACACTTCCAGCTTTTAGAGTATTAACAGGATGTTCAGTATATGCTTTTGGTGATGCTGCGCTGGCAAAATGTAAAACATAATCAACCTTATCTTCTATTTCAATATGATCTTGAACATCGTGCTCTATGAACGAAAAATTTTCATTATCCAGTAAATCATTTATATTTTCCGTAGAACCTGTTAGCAAATTGTCAATAACGATAATTTTGTGACCATCATTAATTAGCTTTTCACATAAATAAGATCCTACAAATCCGGAACCACCAGTAATTACGATATTCATAGTGACCATGGAATATAGGTTATAGAATTAGAATCTTCAATGATTTTATTCAACCTGTCAAGTGTTAGCTCTTTAACCGGGTACATTAGAACAAATAAATGGGGAGAATTGAGATCCTCAAGATAGTCAAATTTGACTATATTTTCATCATTAATTATTTCGTCAAATACAACAACATTTTCAATTGAACTTTTCAGTTTTTTAAATACTTCTGTTGTTGGTGAGTTTCTCAAATCATCTGTGTCTTCTTTGAATGCTGCCCCAATAAGAACTACTCCTTCTAATTTTTTTGATTCATACAATTCTTTAATATTTTCTGAAGTCCAATCTGCATGAATATCGTTTGAATTTATGATGTTTGAAATAAGTGGAAGATTTAATTTATCTTTATCATAAAAATTATTAACTTCTACAAGGTCTTTTGGAAAACATGATCCACCCCAAGATGGTGAAGGTCTAAAATAATGCTGTCCGATTCTATTATCTAGGCCTACTCCTTTTAAAACATCATCTAAATTTCCTCCAGAATAGTCTATTAACCTTGTTGCTTCATTCACAAAAGATAATCGGAGAGGAAGATATGTGTTTGCAAGATATTTAATCAATTGAGAGCTAATCGAATCAGTTGTAATAATCTCACAGTCAAAGCCACTGTAAAGCTCTTTTAATTTGGTAAGTTTTTCAGTGTCAGTCCCGCCAAGAACAATCCTATCTGGCTTAAAGAAATCTTCAACAGCTGTACCCTCTCTTAAAAATTCTGGATTAAACGTTAACTTACTCGAATCCATCCCAACTTTCTCACATACCTTTTCTATCTCGTATGGAGGAATTGTCGATTTTACAGTTATTACTAAGTCATTATTATTTACATTATTTATTTCTTTAATGGCAGATTCTAAAAACTTTGTATCTACAGAATTTGTTTCAATATTGTTTGGTGTTTGAACGCAGACAAAAACAATATCTATTTTATCCCATTCAATACTTGAATAATCTGACGAGAAAGACATTCTTTTAAATGTTTCATCATCATTGAAGTATTCTTCAAGTCCAGGCTCATAAAAGGTAATTTTTTTACTAGATAGATCTTTAATTTTATTTTCATCCAAATCAATAAAATTAACGAAGTTACCAAGACTAGCCAACCCTACTCCAGTTACTAAGCCTACATACCCTGTACCTATGATGACAATGTTCATATTATGCAATGTTAACAATTTTAACACTTAAAATGTTATTAATGATTGTTTATTTAGCACATTGGGATTGGATATTAACTCAATCTAGAAAAGACATTGTATCAAATATCAACGATTCAAAATTTATGGCAATTTGCCCTTTTGATCAAAACGAAATTGAACTTGGAAATTATTACAAAGAAACAATTGATTGGAAATTAAATAGAAATAAAATTTTTGACTTTTGGGGAATTAAAAATCTCCGAAATATAATTAAGGATTTAAATTCTGATGATATTGTCCACGTATTCACTTTAAAATCTGGTCTTCTTTTTGCTTTTGCAAATCTTTTTAGAAATAATAAAACCAAAAATATATTGACTATAACCGGATTAGGTTATCTATTTAGTGATAACTTCAAAGCGAAGATTTTAAAAATATTATTAGGTTTTTTTATTAAACGCCTAGTTAATAAGAATTTTGATTTTTTGATGTACCAAAATGGGGAAGATCAAAAAACATTTAATAATTACTCTAAATATAATGGTGAATCTTTCATAATTCCAACTTCTGGGATAACCGTGAAAGAACTTGAGTTAAAAAAAGAATACCGAAATTCTAATTTAAAAGTAATTATGGCTACAAGGTTAATTAATGACAAAGGTATATTTGAATATCTTGAGCTAGCTAATTTGATGAAAGATTCAGATTTTGAGTTTTATCTAGCTGGTGATTTAGACAATGGAAATCCAGATTCACTAAGTGAATCTCAGCTAAATGAAATAAAAAATAGTAACTTTATAAATTATTTAGGGCATATTGATATAAAGAAAGAGCTTCAAAATTTCGATATAAATATTGTTATGTCAAAGTATGAGGGATCTTCAAGAATACTTTTAGAGTCTTTGTATGTAGGATTAATATGTTTATCTAATAATATTCCAGGTACCTCAGAGGTAAGCTCAAAATTTAGAAATTCTTTCTTTATAGATGAAAATAACATTGAAGAATTTAGAAGAAGTCTTGATGAAATAATTAATCATGATGCTTTTTCAGATAATACACAAAATATTCTTTTTGGAGAAGATGCCAAATACAATAGAGAATTAATTGACGAAAACTATACATCTGTCAAAATTGCAGCTGCATATAATAAAATTTATCGATATTTAAGAAAAGAGATCGAGAGTTACAAAAGTGAATTTATCTAATTTCCAAGTATCAATAACAAGTGCAGCGATAGCAACAATTTTATTATCCATATTTTTTAATTGGATAACTCTACAAAGAACAAAAAACTTTGTGCCAAGTAAAAGAAAAAATGAAGAAAGATTATCTTCAAGATATGTTCCACCATTTGGTGGTATTGCTTGTTCTATCGCATTTTTGATATCTACAAGATTTCTAGGACAGGCTGAAAGTAATTTCTTATACGTAGGATTTTTTGCAGTAATAATTTCAATTATTGGCTTGCTCGATGATTTGTATAATTTTAAATGGTATATTAAATTATTTTTTCAAATAATCATTGTCTACATACCTCTGTATAACTTAAATATTTTCATAAATTTTGAATCGCTTATTGGGGTAGAATTCAATAATTCTTTAAATTACATAGTTTCAACTATTTGGATTATGTTGATAATGAATGCAATAAATTTTATAGATAATATGGATGGACTTGCCGTAGTTGTCTCTTCAGCTATATGTATACAGATTGCGGTCTTAACAAATTATTTAAACCAGTATAAGTTAACAGATATTTCTATTCTTCTACTTTGTGCAATTGGAGGTTTTTTATTTTTCAATTTCCCACCTGCAAAACTATACTTTGGGGATTCTGGAAGTTTATTTATAGGTTTTTGTCTAGGATTTATGAGTATTATTTATAATTGGGTCCCAGAAGATGTTACTGTTTATTCAACTACACTCAGCCCAATATTGTTAGTATTTTCAGTTCCCTTGATAGATTTTCTTGTTGTTGTTACCTACAGAATTAGTATTGGTAAATCACCTACTATCGGTGGAACAGACCATATCTCACATCGATTACTTGCAAAAGGATTTTCTGAAAAAACCGTTCTTGCAATATTTCTAATTTATAGTCTTGGAACATTTTTATTAATTTATCTATCAATTTTTACTTCAACCCAATTATCTCTTTTAATTATTGGAGTTTTATTTACTGTTTATTTTCTAACTTACTTAATTTCGATAAGATTGAAGGTTTTAACTTAACTTTTCTTCGAGTTCAATAATTCTTTCAGGAGTTCCTGCATCGATCCACCAGCCATTTATATTTAAGTTCATACATTTATTTTCTGAAACAAAAATATTGCATAAATCTGTAATTTCATATTCTCCCCTGGCAGATGGCTCTAAAGTATCAATCTTATTAAAAACAGAATTATCAAACATGTATAAACCCACAACGGCATCATTCGATTTAGGATTTGTTGGCTTTTCCTCAATTGAAAGAACCTTTCCGTCAATATCCATCTCAGCTACTCCAAATTCCTCAGGGTTCTCTACTTCAGTTGTGAATATACATGCCCCTTCATGAAAATTTTTGAAATCAAAATTATTGAATGGACTATTTTCAAAAAAGTTATCGCCTAAAACAAAAAATATTTTCTCATTTTCATCTACATAATCTTTTGCTTGATATAAAGCATGTGATATCCCTTTTGGTTCTTCTTGAATAGTAAATTCTATTTCTAAATCTTTAAATTCACCAAGAGTAACTTCTTGTATCATATTGAAGTATTCCGGGTTAGTTATAATTACAAATTTTCTCATTCCCCAGTTAACAAGTTGAGAAATCTGTCGATTTATCATGGGGGTTCCATTTACATCTAAAAGTATTTTTGTAGATTTATTTCCTCTAAATTCTTGCAATCTTGTTCCAAGGCCACCTGCGGCAATAATACATTTGATATTTTCCACAACTAAAGAATACATAGTTATATTATGTAATTTGGTATTGTATGAAAATTTTTAATAAATATACTTATCTATTTCTAGGAATACTTGTTATCGCAACAATAGTAATTTTTAATTTTATCCCAAATCTAGAGACTGAAGAATTTGATCAAGAAGTCATTGATGACATTATAGAGGGTGTTACCACTACAACAATTGAGGAAAATAGTGAACAAAATACTCAAGAGTCTATTTCATCCTTAGATGAATTAGTTTTGACAGAGGAAGAAATATCAGATATTGATAAAGTTCTCGTATTTAATGAGTTTGAAAAGGAAATAACTAATTTTGATGTGTATTTATTGATTGGATCAGATGAAAGATCTGCAGAGATTGCCTTAACAAGGGGTGATGTAACAGGAAAGCGAGCAGATGTAATTATTCTTGGGCTTGTTGATAAATCATCAAAAGAAATTACTCTACTTTCTTTTCCACGTGATCTACTAATAAAAAACAATTGTACAGGGAAATTAGAGAGGATTAATGCAGCGTATAGTAAAAATGGGTGTGGGGGCAGAGCAGAAAATTTAGCTGCAGCCATATATAGCATTTCTGGAATACGAGTTACAAATTTTGCAAGCTTTGACTTTGAAGGCTTTGAGGAAATTATTGACTCAGTAGATGGTATCGAAATTTGTGTTGATAAGACTCAACGTGAGGGATTTAGCTTTGAATTACAAGAAGGATGTCAGACAGTTAATGGACTTACTACTTTGAACTGGGTTGTTTCACGATCAACTGAAGAATTAGTAGGTGAAAAAATTATTGATAATGAAGGAAATGATATATCTGAGTGGAAACCTATGCCTGGAGTTAGTGATCTTACAAGAATTGATAGGCAGCAATATGTTGTAATGCAACTAATCAATGAGCTAAAAGAATTTGAATCAGTAAATGAACTCAATTCTTTTATAAAAGCGTTGGAAAACTCATTTATTATCGATGAAAATTTATCGATAAATAAAGCAGTAGAACTTCTATGGACTTTCAGAAATATTGATTTAAGTAATGTCCAAAAATTTACAACACCTGTCGATTACTTAACATTAAATGATGGAAGGCAAGTATTAGTTCTAAACGATACAATTCACAATTTTTTGAAAAAAAATTCAGTTATTGACTCTTAGAGAATTGGAAATGAAATAAATCGGAATTAACCAAAAGTAAATTCCAACATCTGGTGCATATACGAGGTCATTTGTAAGGTTTTGTGCAATTAGCATTAATAACAAAGCAATTTCGAATCCAAATATTCTTTTAAAGTTTTTAATTAAAGAATATGCAATTAAAAATATAATTATCAAAACTGGGAATAGGCCATATTCAACAGACATAGTTAAAAAGCCATTATGCGAGGTTGTAATCTCATCATATTGGGATAATGAGAAATCAGAAATTACAGAATCAAATACTCCATTTTTTGAAATTAGTTTTCCAGATCTCAAACTCTGTCCCCCCACAAAATTTGAATATCCGGATGTTACATTTTCAATCCAAAAAAAATACATCCTACCATCAATAATTGACCACTTCCAAGACTGATCATTAAATTCCTCATTAAGTCTTAAGATTGAACTTTGACTAAATAATGTTTCATGACCCTTTGGAACTGATTGAAGATTTAATTCAAGAGTTACCTCAAAATCTTTTCCAGACAAATTAACCTCGTTTGGCAATGCAAGCCAATAACTTCTAGGTCTTTCAAGTCTTATAGAACTACCATTGTATTCAACTTGACTTTCATACTGATTTTTATTTAATGGAGTGAGTAATAAATAATCAATATCTCTGTTTTCTTTTGTAAAGTTATATTCTCTTTTATAATTATCTGTCTGAATAATTGTCCTTTTAACAAATCCACTAAGGTATTGATCCCCAGGAGATTGACCATCTCCCCATCCACCAACTTCAAAAAAAGAATCATTTTCAATTAAATCAATTATTACCCCACTTGTATGATCGGAACCTAATTGATTCCAATTTGAACCGTCATTTGAGTAATAAAAAGAAATAATTGATCTTGGTAACAAATTATCT
>LUMO01000331.1_pt1 | contig 11069 bp, 9 predicted proteins | sample 729611 | NCBI WGS metagenome assembly LUMO01 (sample SAMN03860261, study PRJNA289734) | marine metagenome | biome: seawater column; feature: ocean; material: water; isolation source: Red Sea water column Station 22 - depth 10m | place: Saudi Arabia: Red Sea | collected 2011-10-15 | depth 10 m
AATACAAATACAGTTATCGCGAGCTTTAATGAAGATGCCCCAATCGAGCCAGCAAGCATGACCAAAGTAATGTCCAGCTACGTCGTAGCTGACCAAATTGCAAATGACTTTTTAAGCTTGGATGACAGTGTGCTCATTAGTGAAAAAGCATGGAGAATGGAAGGTTCAAAAATGTTTATTGAGCAGGGTAAAAGAGTAAGTGTTCTTGACCTACTCAAAGGAATTATTATTCAGTCAGGTAATGATGCGACAGTGGCATTAGCTGAATATGTTGGAGGCACTGAGGATGGATTTGTAGATTTGATGAATTCATATGCTGCATCAATGGGCTTATCAAACACCTTATTTCAAAATTCTACTGGACTACCAGATGGAAATCATTTTTCTAGTGCTAAGGATTTAGCAACAATGACAAGTTTGTTAATAAATAATTTTCCAGAAATATATAGTTTATATAAAGAAAAATATTACACCTTCAACAACATAAGGCAGCCAAATAGAAACCGACTTCTTTGGAAAGACAATTCCTCTGATGGGGTAAAGACAGGGCATACAGAATCTGCTGGATATTGCCTAATAAGCTCTGCAAAGAGAAATGACATGAGGCTAATAGCTGTTGTGGCAGGTGCTAAATCTGATAAAGAGCGCTTTAATGATACTCAAAGATTGCTTGAATATGGGTTTAGATTTTATTCAACCCAAGAAGTAATTAAAAAAGATAATGCTCTCAAAGATGTTGATGTATGGGGTGGCAAAAAGAATTTGGTTTCGCTGGGCGCAGAAAATAATATTAAGTTAACTCTTCCTAGAACTACTTTTAAAAACATCACAATTAGCTATGACTTTCAAAACAATTTAAGAGCTCCAATTAAAGAAGGACAAACCCTTGGGACACTGGTAATTAAAGACGGAGAAAAAACTTTACATACCGAAAATTTGGTTGCTTTAAATGACGTTGAAGCAAAAGGGTTCTTTGGAAGATTGTGGGCAAGCCTAGTATTGTGGTTTAGAGGTTTATTTGGCCTAGGTGATGCCTAAATTAGCATCTTACAACGGTAAAGTTGATTCAATAGAAAATATTAAAGTCTCTCCGATGTCGAGAGCGTTCCTTTTCTCAGATAGTGTTTATGAAGTTATTTCTTTTTATAAGAAAAAGTTTATTGATTTTGAAACACATCTTGATCGTCTCAAACACAGCCTCAATGAAACTAAAATATCTTGTTCTATCGAGGAGTGCAAAACTGAAATAGTAAAACTTTTAAATGAATCCAAATTTGAAGATGGATATATTTATTACCAAGTTTCAAGAGGAGTTGATTCTATAAGATCTCACTTCGCCGAGGAAAGTGATTGTGAAAGGTTTGGCTTTATTGAAGAATTTTCTTTTTTTAATCAATCACCCTTAAAGGTCATGTTGGTTGATGATATCCGGTGGCAGAGATGCGATATTAAATCAACTTCATTGCTTGGTAATGTCCTTCAAATGAATGATGCCAAAAGTGTTGGTTGTAATGAAATATTAATGCATAAAAATGGTGAGCTAACTGAGGGTGGAGCAAGCAACATATTTTTTGTTAAAAATAAAACTATTTTTACACCGGAACTATCCCCCAACATTTTGCCAGGTATAACGCGACATCAGGTTATTAAAATAATTAAAGATAAGAAGCTAAATTTTGAAGAAGGATCTTATAGCATAGATGATTTAAAGGAGGCCTCATCAATTTGGTTTACCAGCACTACAAAAGGAATTTTAGGCGTTGAGGAAATAGTAAATCTTGAAACTAAAATCAATACTGAGTGTGAATTACTTGAGATTTGTAAAAATGCATTTGTAAAAAGGTATTTTAGCTAGTACAAATTCTAATTATTAGTCTCTCAACTTCCTTCCATGCATCAAGTCTTTTAATACCCTTAAAAGTTTTCTCAACCTCAAAAATATCTTTACTCAGATTTAATAGATTAGACTCCATTTTTTTTATAAAAGATAAGTAGAGACTTATCTTTGAGTTCCACATTTTTGTATTTTCAAGATATCTTTTTGGCGAAGAGCTTTTCTTTGCCATAAGAGACGTACTTATTAACTTATCTAAAACCCATATCACTAGGGCAAGAGAGTTTGGATCATTTTGTTTAATTTGCCTGAGGATTTTTATTGATTTCTTTTCATTTAAATTCAATAGGCAATCTTCGAGCTCATAAGGAGCATGAATTGAGCTACTTAAGGAGTTTTCAAGTGAAACTGAATCTTTTTCAGCTGAATGCAATATTTTTAGGGTTTCAATATCATTTCTATGTGCAACTAAGTTACTAGAGTTCAACTCAAATAAATGCTTTGCAACCCTATCTGCATCGTTTTTATCAAGAAAGTTTAGCTTTTCTCGTAACCATTTCTTTTCATCAAGTGGTTTTAATTTTGTGCATTCAATGATTTGTATAAATTCTTTATTATCTTTGATCCATTTTGTGTTTGGGCTTATAGATTCAGAAATACTATCAATAACAATCTTAATATTATTCATATTATCTAAATCAATCTTTTCTAATATTTCGGAAAGAGACTTTGGAAACCTTCCTTCACTATGAACTACCTTAATTATTATCTGTGACCCAAATAAACCACCTCCAAGATTGTTTTGAATTGCTGACAAAAGACCATCTGATTCATTAGCCTCAAAGATTATTGTTTCATCATAGCCTTGGTCAGCAAAATCTTTTGTTAAAAAGTCCTTTACCTCATTCTTTAGTATCATCTCTTTTCCATGAATGAGACTAAGCACAGCGCTTCCTCTTAGATTATTTTTGAAGTTGAGACTACTTATCTTCATGAGTCTCTAAATAAAGGACTATTTTTTTATTTAAATCCTCAATAATTTCAACACGCATTAATTTTACTAATTCTTTTTGTGCCAGAGGATTAAGGCTTTGAGTATTAAATCTTCTTGAAGAACTAATCTTTTTAGAATGCTCTTCGTCATTAAGGATGTATACCTGAATACTTCCAACAACCTCACTTTCAAGGGAACCTAGATTTTCACCACCATAAAAATTATTTTCTTTGAACTCAAACTTCATAATATTTACTTCTGTTGTCGATGCCTCATTTTTTTTAACAAAAATACTTAGATTATTTTTTATCTTTTCAGGTACAGATAGATCAAACTTAAGTTTACTTACAATAATTTCAGAGTCTGAATTAACTGGACTAAATGAACAGCTAAGAATTGCTATATTAAGGAAAATTAGGGTTGCTAGATTACGAAATTTATTAGTTTTTCTTTTACATAGATACATTTCTTGATTTCCTTATCGCCAAGTAAATCATCCACATTTTTAATAGACTTAGCAACACTTTCGATTTCGTCTTGTTCTAAGTTTGATGATATTTCTATTTTTCCTCTGACTTTTCCATTAATTTGGACAACTAACTCAAATGTATCAGTTACCATTAGATCTTCATCAAAAGTCGGCCAGCTGTCCTCAATTTCTGAGCTATTCTCAAAAAAGTTATTCCATAGAGTTTCACATATATGCGGCGCTATCGGATAAAGCATTTGCAGGATTGATGCGATGAATTCATTGAGGCAGAATTGATCATTTTCAGATGATATTTCACCTTTAATCTGATCAGGCGTTGAATTTAAAAGCTCCATGCAAGCTGCAATTACTGTGTTAAAAGCATATCTATTTTCATAGTCATCAGTAACTTTTTTGATAGTTAAATGAATTTTTCTTCTAAAGTCTTTCTGACTGTTATCTAACTCACCTTGTATCTTTACTTTTTTAAACTTCTTATCATGGGTAAAACTCCAAAGTTTTTTTAAGAATCTAAAAGCTCCTTCTACAGCAGTTTCAGACCACTCTAAACTTTGTTCAGGAGGAGCAGTAAACATCATGTAAAGACGTATCGTGTCTGCACCATACTTATCAATATATTGTTGTGGGTCAACCGTGTTGCCTTTTGACTTTGACATCTTAGACCCATCCTTAAGAACCATTCCTTGAGTAAGTAATTTTTTAAAAGGCTCATCACCCTCTACTAAGCCAATATCTCTCATAGCTTTATGGAAAAACCTTGAATAAAGAAGATGCAAGATAGCATGTTCAATACCGCCAATATAAAGATCAACTGGAAGCCAGTATGCTGAATTTTCGTCTAGAGCTTTATTATTATTATCTGCTGCTGTAAATCTTGCGTAATACCAGGATGAGTCTACAAAAGTATCAAATGTATCAACTTCTCTTGATTCATTCGGACCAATATCAAAAAAATCTTTATTTTGACTAAGTGGTTTCGGGGACTCTCCATCTTTTATTTTTGGTAACTCAACAGGCAGGTCTGTTTTCTCTAAAAAAACAGGCTCATCATTTTTATAGACTACTGGTATAGGACATCCCCAAAATCTTTGTCTGCTGACGCCCCAGTCACGTAATCGAAAATTCTCAATGCCTTTACCTATTTTTTCTTTTTCAAGGAAGCTATTGATATCTTGGATTGCATTTTCTGAAGTCAGACCGTTAAATTTCTCAGAGTTAATGAGCTCACCTTTTTCAGAGGAGGGCAGTTCATCAGCTTTTATGACTTGCTTGATATCTATATTATATTTGAGAGCAAACTCATGATCCCTTTCGTCATGAGCCGGGACTCCCATCACTACTCCTGTTCCATAATCCATTAGGACATAATTGGCAATCCAGACATCAAGATCAATTCCTGTAAAAGGATGTTTAACTTTTAAATTCGTTTTTAAGCCCAACTTATCAGCCTTAGCCATATCTGCTTCAGCCATCTTTGTTTCATTGCATTTTTTAACAAAGCCATCAATCTCAGGATCTTGATTCGCTAAATTTTGTGAAATTGGATGATTTGGTGATATCGCAAGGTATGTAACCCCATAAATAGTATCAATTCTTGTTGTAAAAGCAGTTAGCTCTTCTCCATCAGGAAGAGGAAAACTTATCTCTGATCCAAAAGATTTACCAATCCAATTTTTTTGCATTGATTTCACATTTTCTGGCCAATCAAGATTTTCTATAGAGGTAAGAAGCTCATCAGCATAATCTGTAATCTTTAAAAACCATTGGTCAATTTCTTTTAACTCTACAGTAGCTCCTGATCTCCATCCTTTACCATCTATTACTTGTTCATTCGCAAGTACTGTCTCATCAACTGGGTCCCAATTAACTAGAGATTTCTTTCTATAAACTAGACCTTGCTTATGAAGAAGACTAAAAATTTCTTGCTCCCACTTATAATAGTTTGGATCACAGGTTTTAAGCTCCTTCGACCAGTCATAGCTAAATCCAAGTCTTTTAAGTTGTAACTTCATATTCTCTATGTTTTGCTCAGTCCAACTTTGTGGATCAACTTTATTTTGAATAGCTGCATTTTCAGCAGGCAGTCCAAAGGCATCCCAGCCCATAGGCTGGAAGACATTGAATCCTCTCATTCTTTTATATCTAGAAATAACGTCGCCAATCGTATAGTTCCTCACATGCCCCATGTGAAGTTTTCCAGAGGGATAAGGGAACATAGACAAGCAATAATACTTCTCTCTATCATCTGGAGTAGACTTATATTTATTTATCTTTTCCCATTCAGACTGAATACTTGATTCAATTTTTTCTGGATTATATTGTTCTTCAAGCATTTTTTAGAAACTCATTTTCAAGATAGTTGATTGTATGTTGATTTTTAATGAATTTCTCATCTTTAAGCATTTTTTGATGGAATTGATGAGTTGTCTGTATTCCCTCAATAAAAAACTCATCAAGAGCACTTAACATTCTTTTAATAGCTGACTTTCTTGAGCCGGCAAGAGAAATTATTTTTGCCAACATTGAGTCATAGTAGGGTGGAACTTCATAGCCATTATAAATATGTGAGTCATAACGAATACCAAATCCACCAGGTATGTGCATCCGAGTTATCTTTCCAGGATTTGGAATGAAATTAACAGAGTCTTCTGCATTAATTCTGCACTCAATTGCATGCCCTCTGAAATTTATATCACTTTGATTTAAAGTCATTGGCAAGCCTAATGCTATTCTAAGCTGAGCCTTCACTAAATCAAATCCAGTGATCATTTCTGTTACAGGATGCTCCACCTGAATCCGAGTATTCATTTCAAGGAAGTAAAAACATTCTTTCTCATAGAGAAACTCTAGAGTACCAACACCTTCATAGTTGAGGTCTTTACATAGATTTACGCAGTTTTTTAAGACTTCATCAAGCTTCTTTTTGTTTACATCTCTTGCAGGAGCCTCCTCGATTAATTTTTGATGCCTTCTTTGAATTGAGCAATCTCTGGTCCCTAAATGAATAGCATTACCTTTTCCATCTCCAACTACTTGTATCTCAATGTGCCTAGGATTTTCAATAAATTTCTCAAAATAAACAATATCATTACCAAACCCATTAAGCGCTTCTTGCTTTGCAATTTGTACTGAATTAATTAGCTCCTTTGAGCTCCTCACAATTTTCATTCCTCTTCCACCACCACCAGCTGTTGCTTTCACAATAAGTGGATATCCAATTTCATCAGCTATTTTTAAAATTTCTTGCTCATTATCAGGTAGTTCATTATCAAAACCAGGAACTCCATCAATACCATATTTTGTAACTATAGATTTTGCAGTTATTTTGTCTCCCATCTGTCTTATAGTTTCTGAGCTTGGACCGATAAACTTGAATCCACTAAGATTACATTGCTCAGCGAAAGAGTGATCTTCAGCTAGAAATCCATACCCAGGATATATTGCATCTGAACCTGTAACATCTGCTGCTGATAAAATAGTGGGTGCATCAAGATAGCTTTTAGTTGGATCAGCGGGGCCAACACAAACTGATTCGTCTGAGAATCTCAGGCTTTTTAGCTCTTTATCTCCTTCAGAATAAATACAGACGGTTTTTAAACCTAGCTCTTTGCATGCCCTTATGGCACGTAAAGAGATTTCTCCTCTATTGGCAATTAGAACTTTTTTTGACATTTACTCTAGGGTAATTAAATCTTGAGAAAACTGAACTGGCTCGCCATCTTCAACTTCAATTGAAACTATTTTTCCGCTAAATTCAGATTTAATTTCATTCATCATTTTCATTGCTTCTACAATGCAAACAATTTGTCCAGCATCAATAACATCACCTACTTTTACATACGGATCTTTATCTGGTGCCGGTCTTCTATAGAAAGTTCCAACAATTGGAGATGTAATAGTTTTTGAACCAGATACCGTAGTTTCTTTGGTTTCAGTGCTAACAATCGACTCAACTTTTCTTTCTGAAGTTGGCTTCTCAATCACAATATCATTTGAAGATTTTCTGGAAATCCTCACAGCTTCCTCGCCCTCAGTAACCTCAATTTCTGTAAGGTCTGATTCTTGGAGCATTTCGATTAACTTTTTAATTTTTCTTATATCCATACTCATAAAATTTATTCAGAATTAATTGCTTTTTTCAGAGCAAATTCATAGCCCTTAGTTCCCATTCCACATATGACACCCTCTAAATTCTTCTCTGGCAAATATATTTGAAATATGGATCTCATAAAACGGAATGCCTACGCCAATAAGAGCATCTCGTATTGAAATACTTGTATGTGTAAATGCACCTGGATTGATAAGAATCTTTGAAACATTATCTTCCTTAGATGCATGAATTTTTTCAACAATTTCATGTTCAGCATTGCTTTGAAAGGAAGCGAAAGAAACACCATTTTCTTTACAAATCTCAGAGAGGTTTTTCTCAATATCTTCCAATGTATCATTACCATAAATAGAGTTTTCTCTATTTCCAAGAAGATTTAAGTTAGGCCCATTTATTAAAAGGATTTCCATCAGTCGATTTTATATGCTTTTTCGAGGAAATTAAAAGATTATTGCAGGACTTATAAAGCTGATAACTTGACTTTTATTGGTGTATAACAGAACCTTTTTTCAGCACATCCTTGAAAGACTACTTCATAATTCATCAGATTTTGTTCTAATTGATCTAATATCTCTAAATCAAGGCTATTCCTATATATCACAGTTTCTCCTAGAAATTCGTCTTTATGAACAACTGGATCACCAATAAGCTCAAATTCAACCGACCGATTTTTATGAGTAACCTTTATTGAGTTTTCATACAAATAATAAGTTTTTTCTATTTCCCAATTTATTAAAAGAGAATCGTCAATTTCAGTGACCGTCATCTTAAAAGCATCTTCGGGATCAAGGATCTCATTACCTAAACCTATTTGATTTAAAGCTAAAATATTATTTGAAAACATGGATATCAAGATTGCGTATAATGAGATCAGAGATTTTTTATTGCGCAACAGAACAAAATGAAACATTTTTTTATTAACTTTCTTTTAAGTATTTTCTTTATTTTACCTAACTGGGCTCTAAAAGTACTAACACTTAGAAAAGAGATTACATACAAGAATGAGGTTTTTGATTATCAATCTATGATCTATATCTCGTTTATATCTTGGTTCATTACAAAGTTTGGATTAGCTTTAGATATGGCTGATTTTTCAAATGACATGCGTGTAAAGATGTCTAATTTTCGAATGAAAATTAATAACAACCATCTCCCTAAAAAGACAATTAATAAGGAAGATCATATTATCGATAAAAAGAATAATCTGGTTCTTAGACAATATTCACTTGAATCACAAATGTCTGATAAAGCAGTTTTATTTTTCCATGGCGGCGGTTATGCAATTTCTAATATAGATGTTTATAACCCAGTTGTATCTCTAATGTGCGAAGAGCTGGATTCTAATATTTTTTCATTAGAGTATAGCCTCTCTCCAGAAAATAAATTCCCAAAAGCTCTTGAAGAGGCCAACATAGCTTTTGATTGGTTAATTAATCATGGCTATAGCAAAGAGCAAATAATTATTTGTGGAGATAGCGCTGGGGCTCACTTAGCTGCATCCTTATTGCATGACCTTAAAGCTAGAGATGAAGGACTACCTTTTTTACAGGTCTTAATTTATCCGATGGTGTCTCCATCATTAGATTTTCCTTCTCTAGAAAGGCTTGGTGAGAATTTCTTACTGACAAAGGAGCAGATGAAGTGGTTCTGGCATTATTTTAGGGCAGAAGAAGCAAATAACTTAGATTCAAGGTTTGATCTGCTGAAAATTGATAATAATAATAAATTTGATACCAAAACAGTTATAATTACCGCCGGTTTTGATCCACTATGCGATGAAGCAGAAGCATATGCAGCAAAATTGAATGACATGGGCAACAATGTAAAACAAATTCATTACCCAAGTTTGTTCCATGGCTTCATCAACATAACTAGATTAAAGACAGCTAAATTAGCAACAATAGATATTTTAAGAGAAATAAAAAGAAATATATGAGTAATTTATTAGAAGTAAAAAATCTCACCGTTGGATTTAAAGTAAGAGACTCTATTTTTACTGCTGTAGAAGATGCTTCTTTTGAAATAAATAAAAATGAGACTATGGCGCTGGTTGGAGAATCAGGATCAGGAAAGTCAGTCTCAGCGATGTCAATATTGCAACTTTTGCCTGAGGGTAAAACAATTTTTAGTAAGGACTCATCTATTAAATTTAATCATTCTGAAATATTGGAAATGTCTAACAAACAACTTCAATCAATTCGCGGTAAGAAAATATCTATGATTTTCCAGGAACCAATGACATCCCTTAACCCTTATCACAGAGTAGGCAATCAAATTACCGAATCCATTTTAAGTCATGAAGATGTTTCAAAAAAAGATGCAGAAAAAAAAGCAAAAGAGTTGATGGAGCTTGTTGAGATTCCTGACCTAGAAAGAAGATATAAATCCTATCCTCATGAACTCTCTGGAGGGCAGCGTCAAAGAATAATGATTGCAATGTCACTTATAAATGAACCTGAGCTTTTAATTGCTGATGAACCAACAACAGCCCTGGACGTAACTATTCAAGCCCAAATTCTTGATTTAATGAATAGGCTTAAAGAGAAGCTTGGAATGTCAATTTTATTTATAACTCATGATTTAGGATTAGTTGAGAAGTTTAGTGACAGGGTTTGCGTTATGAAAGAGGGAAAAATTGTTGAACAAGGCGTAACAACGGAAATTTTCTCTAATCCAAAACATGAATATACCATCAAGCTATTAAAATCAGAGCCCAAAGAAAAAGATCATTTACTTGTTTCAGAGGATAATATTTTAGATATTTCAAACCTAAGTGTTTTTTACAAAATACCATCAAAAAAGCTATTTAAAACTGATAGATTTTGTGCGGTTTCTGATATTTCTTTAAAAATTCCAAGAAATTCAACAGTTGGTGTGGTTGGAGAGTCAGGTTCTGGTAAATCAACACTAGGAAAAGCGATTATAAATCTTCTTGATTTTGAAGGATCAATTAAATTTAATGGTAAATCAATTAAAGATCTCAGCTCAGTTGAAAAGAAATTATTAAAAAAAGACATTCAAATAGTTTTTCAAGATCCATATGGGTCCCTGTCGCCAAGAATGACAGTTGGCGAAATCATAGGAGAGGGATTGGATATACATTTTGATTTTTCCAAAGAAGAAAAGATAGAAAAAATATCAAATGTAATGAAAGATGTTGGATTAGATGATAGCCTCATTTTTAAGTATCCACATGAATTCTCAGGTGGCCAAAGACAAAGAATCGCAATTGCTAGATCAATAATCTTAAACCCGAAATTCATGATCCTTGATGAGCCAACTTCAGCGCTTGATAGATCTATTCAGATTCAAGTAATAGATGTTTTAAAAAGATTGCAAGACAAATATAAATTAACATATTTATTTATTAGCCATGATCTCAAAGTAATAAGATCTATGTGTGATCAGATTTTTGTTATGAGTGAGGGAAAGCTAGTAGAGTTTGGTAAGGCTGATGAGGTTTTTGAAAATCCTCAACAGGAATATACTCAAAAACTTCTAAGAGCAGCACTTAAATATTCATCAAATTAAGATGCCAAATAGAAAGTATTCAAAAATATTGCATGACGGTCCCCAACAGGCAGCATCAAGATCAATGTTGCGTGGAGCAGGATTCAAGGATGAAGATTTTGAAAAATCTATA
>LUMO01000162.1_pt1 | contig 10994 bp, 10 predicted proteins | sample 729611 | NCBI WGS metagenome assembly LUMO01 (sample SAMN03860261, study PRJNA289734) | marine metagenome | biome: seawater column; feature: ocean; material: water; isolation source: Red Sea water column Station 22 - depth 10m | place: Saudi Arabia: Red Sea | collected 2011-10-15 | depth 10 m
TTCAATTGAATTTAATATCTCTCGATCCTCATATGTGTTTGATACTGAAGATGAATTTGCTGTTGAATATAAAAACATTATTAGCCCAGAAGAGATTCAGAAATGGCATCAGGATTTAATTGAAATTGATAGCTTAAACAAATCAACCCTAGAAAAAAATAATGAAACTATGTTAAGGGCATTCTCTTTGCTTGATGGGAATTTTAAATACTCTAAAAAAGAAAATATACAATTTATTAGAGACAATATGGCGTTGCCGTTTACTCATCATTCAAGGCTGGGATTTGTATATTTTGCTCAATTAAACAATCTTTTGAGAAAAGATGTAATTACCGAAGCACAAAAGAACTCATTACTGTTGTCAGTAAAGTCAATAAGTACGAAAATGAAGTCGGACGCCTATCAGGTCAAACTCGGAAAAAAAAGTCTCAGTCGCTTTTTAGACATTTATGGACACGTAAGGGCCGGTAACTATAACCTGTCTTCATCTAATCTAAAAAATAATTTAGAGTTTACAGAGATTTTAGTTCATAATAGTGAACCGCAAGATGAAAATATTTCATTGCAAAAAGTTATATTTTCAAATATTGATAAATATTTTGAATTAAACAATATTCCATACACGGCATCAGCCTGGGTTGAAATGTTTCAGACGGCTATTGCAACAAGAGAGAATTCAAAATTTTACTACACAAAAGGAATTGACGGTATTTTAAATGAAATAGAGAAGCATAATATAAGCGACGAAGAACTTTTTCAAAGACTAAATATTGAATTTAACCAAGAAAATAGAATTAATTTAGATCTTAAAAACACATTAATGCCTGACTTAATCTCGTCATCTGATGATTTTTATTTATATGAGGAAATGAGCAAAGATGGAAATTACATTGGACAAGGAACAGTTTCTGGGAAAGTTTTACTTCTAGAAAATTACTCAAATCAGCCTTATGACCTCGATAATAAAATTGTAGTTATTCCAGCAGCAGACCCCGGATGGGATTGGATTTTTAATTATAAAATCAAATCCTTGATTACCCAGTATGGAGGGCCAAACTCTCACATGGCGATAAGGTGTGCTGAGCACAATATTCCAGCAATTCTTGGTGTTGGTGAAAGCAATTTTTCAATGATATCTACATCCCAAAGCTTATTAATAGATTTTTCAAATGAAAGTTTTGCAATTGTTTAGGTATCACAAATATATTTGTTGTTTTGGAATCAATCCAAATAAAGAGTGGTTATCTCCTTCCACTCTGACACTTGTGATCCTGTTTTGTAAACAGCAATAGTGTCAAAAGTGAGTGCTACAGGGATGAGTTTATTGAGCTCCCCCAGGTCAAAAGATTTGGGTAGCTCATCCCCGTAGTACAAAGATAAATGAGGTACCCATAAACTTGGCCAGCCTTCTATTTTTGAAACAGAGTTAAAAAAATAAGTATTGTCTGATGATTCAAGGTAAAGTCTTTGAAAGTATGTTTCTCCCGTTGATATCTTGTCAAAGTTAATAATACATTTTTCATTGGAAAGCAGTTTTAAAATATTCATTGCTTTTTCGTAAGTAGAAATTTTCGTTACTAAGGTTACGTGTGGAAAAAATGGGTCTTTTACTTCTTCTTTTGCAAATCTTGTAATCAAGTCATAGATTTCTTTATTGTGTTCGGTACTTTGAAGCCAAATCGAAAACATAAATTTATTGAATTTTTACTTTTTTTAGTTTATTAATAAAAAAGCAAATTATAAATATACCGGTTGCAACTAACGACATTGTTGGACCTGAAGGCAGATTGTAAAAATAGGACAAATATAATCCAGAAACTGACGAAATAATTCCAAAAATAATACTTATATAGATTGAAGACACAAAAGTTTCTGTTATTTGTTTTGATGCAGCAGCGGGTATCAGAAGCATGCTTAAGACCAGAATAATACCTACTGTTTGAAGTGAAGCAACAATTGCTACTGATAAAACAACAAGAAATAGGTAATTTAAAAAATTTGTATTTAAACCTTTAACTTCAGCACCAATAGGATCAAAAGAATAAAACAGCAATTGCTTGAAGAAAACTATTAAAAGACAAACTACAACGATACACATTGAAACAACTATGTAAACATCGAATCTACTGACAGCTAATATTTGACCAAAAAGTAAATCTTCTAAATTAATAGTTACATTAAGTATTGATATTAAAACAAAGCCAAGGGCAAAAAAGGAAGAGAAAATAATACCTATTGCAGTATCTTCACCAACATTTGAATTTTTAATAATATATCCTAGAAAAAAGGCAATCAAAATAGAAGCTGGAACACCTAATTCAGAAATGCTAAACCCTAGAAAAACACCTATTGCAATAATTGGTAGGGTTGCATGAGCCATTGCATCAGCCATAAAGCCCATGTTTCTATTTATTGCAAAAGGCCCTAGTAATGAAAGCATAGTTCCCGAAGCTATGGCTGTGATAGTTGAGCGAACCATAAATTCATATTTGAAGGGCTCGATTAAAATCTCAATCATTGTTTTGCTTATGACTTTCTGAGGTATGATATTTGAACATATCATAATGTGAACCATACATCTCCTCAATTACTTCTTTTGTTAATACTTCTGATGGATCTCCATATGCACAGCAATGTCTATTGAGACATAGAACCTCATCAAACTTATCCTCTAGATCGTTTAAATCATGTGTTGCAACAAGAATTGTCTTGCCATCAAGATTGATATCACTTATTAAACTCATAATATCTTCTTGTGCACCTACATCAACAGCGCTAAATGCTTCGTCTAATAAAAGAATATCTGCGTCTTGTGCAAGCCCTCTTGCAATTAATACTCTCTGAAACTGACCACCTGATAGTTTGTTAATATTGACGTTAATCTTTTCTAGAAGACCCACATTTTCAAGAGCTTCTTTGATCTTTGAGTTTATTTTATTTCTTGAAAAAAGGTTCAACGACTTCTTACTAATCAATCCCATCTCGACAACTTGTTTGACTGAAAGTGGAAAATTTCGATTTATTAAATCTCTTTGGGGGACATAGCTAATAGATCCCTTTGCTTCTTTAGGGTTTAATCCATTAATTTTCAGTGATCCGTTAACTATAGGAACTATGCCTGCCATTGCATTAAACAAGGTTGATTTACCTCCACCATTAGGACCAACTACTGCAACTTTTTTACCTTTATTGATACGAAAAGTCACATCATCTAATGCAGGTGTTGTACCTAGTTGAACACAGCAACCATCTGAAATGATGATTGCTGTGTCATCTAATAACTTATCTTCTGTTTTTGTCATTGTGATACATTTCTTACGGGTAGCGAAAGTTATCTACAACTAACTTAATCAGTATTTGTTAAATTCTCCACAATTAATTCAACAGCAGTCATTAAAAACTCTGGATAGGTTTGACCAGGCCTTAAGGTCTCTACCCATAAGCCTTCTACAGCTTTTATTCCTGTCTCAGCGACAATTGTTTCAGCGTAAACAGATGGGGCTTCTGACTCAATAAAGATCACCTTTACATTATTATCTTCAATTACATCAATTACACCAACAAGTTGTGCTGGTGAAATCTCGTTTGAAGAATCTAAATCAGGAATAATTGTGGATAATACTTCAAGTCCAAACTTAGCTTCCAAATAACCTAAAGACTCATGTGTAGTTATGAGCTTTCTGTTTTGAGAAGGTACTGAAGAAATTAATTCAGATACCTGACTAACTAACCCTTTTAGTTCAGTCACATAAGCAGATCCTGCTGCTTCATAGTCAGAGGCATTACTTGGGTCAAACTCAACTAATTTTGACTCTATAAACTCTGCTGCATAAGCAACTCTGTTCGGATCGAACCAAAAGTGAGGGTCATATGCTCCATGGTTGTGGCCGTGGTGGTCATCATGTCCTTCTTCGTCATGGTCATCATGTCCTTCTTCGTCATGGTCATCATGTCCTTCTTCGTCATGGTCATCATGTCCCTTTTCACCGTGGTGGTCGTCATGACCGCCTTCTTTAAACTCTATTGGAAAAACATTTTCTCCAACTTCTGCTAAAGCTTCTGCACCACAAACTGAATTTTCAAGAAGTTCAATTAATGGAGCTGGCTCATACATTAACCCTGTGTAGAAAACTAAATCTGCATCGGCTATTTTCCCAGCATCTTGAGGGGCTGGTTCGTACGTATGGGGATCAGCCTCAGGCGGCATTAAAACTGTAAGGTTTATATTGTCTCCACCTACTTGGCTAACGAATTCTCCAATCATTGGTGTAGTTGCTACAACATTAATCTCTCTTCCATCTATTTCAGGACAACCTGCCTCAGCGCTTCCACCGGAGCAAGCTATCAACACTAATGAAAGTGCGATCACACCAAATCTAAAACTTAGTTTATTTTTCAAAAAATTCTCCTTCTAATAATCTCAATAAATGAGATTAAGTCTCATTTATTTTTTTGTCAAGCATATTTAAGAATTATTCTCATTTTTTTTCAAGTTGCAAAGTATAATAAATTCATGTCAGAAAGTTCAAGAAAAATATTATCAGAACGCAATGTGTCTATTACCAATCCAAGAATTCTTGTTCTTGAAGCATTGATGGAAAATCGTAATCCTCAAACAATTGATGAACTTCAGAAAAAACTTAAAGACAAAGTAGCAAAATCAACACTATACAGAGTTTTGGGCGACTTAAAGAGAATAAATATCTTGAACGAGTTTACTTCTCCGGATAACACAACAGTTGTTGAACTGCTTTTAGAAGACCATGTTCATCACCATCACCTATTCTGTAGTGACTGTGGTGAAATAATTGATGTAAATTTATCAAATGAATTTGAAGATTTGTTATCGGAAGAAATAAGAAAAATTGAAAAAAAATTTAATTTTGTAATTAACGACCACAGAGTCGAAATGTTTGGAATATGTACTGATCAGTGTTCTAACTGTAAATAAAATTAAAATATTAAAGCTATTAAGTTAGCGTTCAATAGCATAGATTGAATAACCTCAAAAGAATGGATTTGCTCTGGTGTTGTTGTGAGTGGAATTGTCATGTATTCACCATCAAAGACGTTCTCTACTGCTAAGGCTGTTTCAATAAATTCGTTCTGAGTAATGTTACAAACTATACACATAATTTTTTCCCTGTTTAATCCATATTAATTGTAGTGTGAATTTGATGATTGAAAAACATATAATAAAGTTATCCCATGTTTATTGAACACAGCTTAAGTCACGGAATTATAAACGTTGGGGACTTGCCTATTCCGTTCAATATGGTTCTCAATGCAGCGGTTTTAACTGTAGTTCTTACTTTTGTATTTCTAAAAGTTTCTTGGAAGGAATCAATTTTAACATCTGAAGAGAGGCTTTTTTCAACAAAACAATCACCGAGCGGAAAGCTTTTAGGTCTCTTAGTGCTGGTTTTGTTAACCGTTCCTGGTTTAGTAAACAATGAAGCAGCTAAGGTTTCAATTACTCCTTTGATGTTATGGGTTTTCTTATGGATTGGAGTTCCTGTTCTTGGCCTTCTGTTTGGTGATTTATACGCAAAGTTCAATCCTTTATCAATAATTGTGAATCAAGAAGGGGATTCTAAAAATGTATATGTCGCATCTTTCTTGTTTATTTGTTTAACTTGGTTTGAATTAGTTTGGACCAAACCTGGCAATCCAAGACATATAGGTATCGTGTTTATACTGCTGATTGTCGTTGTATCGCTTATTCAAAAGTTTTACAAAAAAACTATTATCGAAGTTGATCCTTTACTTGTCCTGCATCATCTTTACAGCAAGATGAGAGTTACTCATAAGGCTCCTGTTTTTAGAAGTCTTTTAAACAATCTCTCGAACCTAGCTCAGCTAAAAGGAATGGAATACTTTATTCTTCTAATGATTGGAACAGTTACTTACGATGGACTGAGAGAGACAACATTTTGGTTCAATCTGTTTGGAACTAGAAGCTATGAAACATCTTTTTCAACAATTGCTTTTCTCTCGATGAATTTGATTGTCATAATTTTTTATAGATTTGCTTGTTATTTTGCAATACGCGTCAGCGGAGAAAATTATAATCTTAATGAAATCTCGCTTAAATTTGGCCACACAATGCTGCCAATTGCTTTTGCATATCATGTAACACATTACCTAGGGCTACTCTTGTTTGAGTCTCAAACATTGTTATACAGACTTAATGATCCTCTAGGTTTTGGGTGGAACCTATTTAACGCACAAGAAACTACTGTTGATTATTTTTTGGAGCCAATTGTTTTATGGACAGTTATGGTAATCGTAACCCTTGCAGGACATATGCTAAGTGTGGTTTTAGCTCATGATTTGTCGGTTAAAATATTTGGGCATCAAAAAAGCGATAAAACACAATATATTTTCTTATTCATAACAGTGGCATTAACATTGCAGGCTTTATTTGTGCTGAGTGTTCCATAAAATATTCAAGCGACGTATAGTTTTTACTACTAATATTTCGGTAAATGTTAAAAATAAGCAATAAATTAATCGTTTTATTCTTGTTTTTTTTAGTTGTTTCTGCCTGTTCAAGCAGTGATTCCTCTGGTCCTACGTTGGTTGAGATATCTTCTGATGAAGAAAGTGTAGATTATGAAGAAGAAAATGATGATGAAGAAGATAGCGATGAAGAAGAAGCTGATAATGAAGTTACAGAATTTATACCTCCTGAATTACCAGATTTACCAGATCCAGCACTAAGTTCTTCTAAATGGAATCAAGTAAATGGACCATTTGGTGGAACCGTAACAAGCTTATTTAAAACTGTAGATGGATACTGGGCAACTACAACAGATAACTCTGGGTTTGCCGATAGTAACTTATATTTTATTGACAAAGAAACTTTTACTTGGGAATTGAAAAAAACTATAGGCGGAAATATGGCTGGAGTTGTTGTTGGTAAACATAATCCAGATGGAGTTGCTTTCATTACAGAAGCATCAAACACATCGGACTCAAAATTATTTATATCACTCGACAAAGGCCTCACATGGACAGAAACAAATCCCGTAGGAAATTTTGAGCCTGGTGTGGTTGAATATACAGGAATTGCTATAGACAAAACTATGGATTTTCTATATGTAGCAGGTAGATATTTACCATTTGGAGAAGACTGTGAAGATGATGAAAATGGAGATTGTTCTCCAATAGAAAACTCAGCTGTTTATATTTCTCCTGATTGGGGAGATCAGTGGACAAGAACTAATCCCGTGCCAAAAGGAGTGTTTGAAGAAATTGAGCTAGAAGAAGGACAAGAGCTTGATGAAGAAGAAATTGATAGAATCGAAACCGTATATGTCGATCCACAAAATCCAAGCACTATTTTTGTTGGGACTGACAACCTAGTAGCAAAAACCGAGGACTCGGGAGAAACTTGGAAAATAGTAAGTGAATCTTTTCATAGGTCAGATGTCAATGGTATTGCTATTCATCCAGAAAACTCAGACGTAGTTTATGTAAGAGTTGGGAAATATACTTTTGCCGACTGTTTTAATTTAGAAGATGAAGACCCAGATTATGAAGAAGATGTTGCTAGGTATTGTGCTGGAATTTACAGAAGTGTTGATGGAGGAAGTAGCTGGGTTTTACTAGATGGAGTAAGTGGAGACCCTTCTGAAGGTGGTGTTTATGTAGATGATTTCAATGAAAATGTAGTTTATTCTGTGTTTTCAAGAGTTACGTTTATTAGCAAAAATGGGGGTAATTCTTCTGAAGAATTTCTAAGCACTAGCGAACACCCAATAATTCCTGATGTGGGTGTTGAAATAATAATGACAGGTGAAAATAGTACAGAAGTAATTATGGCTGGACTTCAAGGAGTGTACAGAACATACGACGAAGGAAGTAGTTGGATTGAGACAAATACTGGATTTGTTGGTTCTGAGGTTGTTGATATAGCAACTGCTACTGATGGAACAATGTATGCAACAACTTACAATATTGGAATATTTAAAAGCATTGATAATGGTAAAAATTGGGGTTTTGCCTCTTTTGGAATCAAAAATTGGTACGGAATGCAACTAGCTCCTCACCCTATTGATCCAGATATTGTATTTGCGACATTTGGTGGTGGTGTCTACAAGTCCGAAAATGCTGGGGGGTCCTGGGAAATTATTGGTGGTGCGGATCTCTGTGACGATCCAGAACCAGGAGGTGGAAACTGTCATTATCACGGGATAATAGTTGAGACAGAAAGCCCCTACAAAGTATTAGTAGGTAGTGGAGGCGATCAATCAGCTAAAAGAGGAGTGGGTATCACAGGTTCTGAAAACTTAGGTGAATCTTGGAGAAACTCAGACGATGGTTTTACTCGTGATGTTCACGTAAGCAAATTAGTTATAGATCCAAATAATAGTGATGTGTTCTATGCCACTACTCAGGGTCAAACAGACTACACGGATAAAATAGGTGACGGTGCAGGTGTTTTCAAAAGTGTAGACAGAGGTTCAAGCTGGGAACAAATAAATAATGGTTTAAATACTTTGGAGACAAATGTTTTAGTTGTTGATCCAAATAATTCAAATACTCTTTACCTAGGTACAGATGATGACGGGCTTTATAAAAGCACTAATGGAGGAGCAAACTGGACACAGCTTAATGTACCACAAATATCTGAACCATTTGGCGTGGGTGATATTGCAGTTGATCCAAAAGATAGCAATATGCTTTATTTAGCAACAGTCGATTACTTTAGGCTTGCAGGAGACAGAGGTGCATTAGGAGATTTTGGAGTCTATAAAAGCACTGATGGTGGAACAACATGGGAAGATTTCAATAAAGGATTACTACATCCTGGAGTATTTTCTTTAGAGCTGAATCCTGAAACAAGAATTTTGTACGCTGGTACAAGAGCTGGTGGGGTTTACTGGATAAGCCTAGAGGACTAAATTCTAGCTATTTTTTCTCCATCTTTGTTAGTAAATTGTCCTGTAATGATAAGAATTAAATCTATTAATAGCCATATTCCCAAGCCTCCAAAGGTGAAAAGCATTAATATTCCAGTCCCTGTTTTCCCGACATAGAATCTGTGCGCTCCTATAACTCCTAGAAGAAATGCTAAAAGCAAAGTTACAACCCACTGAGAATCGCTTTCTGATGGGCTACTTTTTTTAAGAAGTTTATCTTTTTGTGCGTCAAACTCTTCTTGAGATATAACCCTATCTCTGAGTAATTCATTTAACTTTTTAATTTCGTCTGCAGTGCTCATGTTTCTATTACTATTGTAACTTATTTTCTATACTTGCGACCCTTTCAGCAATTGGAGGGTGTGAGTAATAGTAAGAACTGTAAAGGGGGTCGGGAGTTAAATTAGAAGCATTATCTTTAGTGAGTTTTAATAAACCAGATATCATGTGTTCTCCATCAGTAAATTGAAAGGAAAAATCGTCTGCCTCAAATTCTCTCTTCCTAGATAAAGCAGATGTTATAGGCTTAGTGAAGAATGTGTAGGAACCAATAACTAAATAGAACATTAAAAACTTTGAATACACTGTTAAATTTTCTAAACCATGGGCTATGAAAAAATTATCGCTCTTAAATATTTCATTTAAAATATAAAACCCTAGGAAACCAAAAACTAAAGAGCTGATTAATATTTTACGAATATGGCCTAGTTTATAGTGACCCAATTCGTGCCCAAGTATTGCTTCCATTTCATCAGGGTTAATTGTTTTTAGAAGTGTATCAAAAAATACAATTCTCTTGTTTTTTCCAAAGCCTGTGAAGAATGCATTACCGTGTGTGCTACGCAAGCTTGCATTCATCACAAATAAACCTTTTGATTTAAAATCGACTTTTTCTAATAATTTTTCAATTGGTTTTTTAAATTGTTCGTCATCTAATGGTTCAAATTTGTTGAATAAAGGCATAATTAATACTGGGTATAAAAAGAAAATTATGGCCTGTAAGGTAAAGACTGCAGCAAATGCATAAATCCACCATAGATCACCCGCGCTAATAATAATAAAAATTACAGTTGCATAAAGAATAGAAGATATTGCGCCAGAAATAAGGAGTCCTTTAAATATGTCAGTAACAAATGTTTTTCTGGTTGTTTTGTTAAAACCATGTCTTTCTTCAATCACAAAAGTTGAATATATTGATATCGGAATTGAAATTATCTCTTCAACAATTATTAAAAGTAATCCAAGAAGTACTGCTCCCAAGACATTTGATGAGGTCATGTCCATAACAACTTGAGTTAAATAATTAAGTAGGCCCCCGATTGTAAAAATGACAAGAACAACTGAGCCAAATAAAGCAGTAAATATCTGAAATTTAATTCGATCTGTATTGTAGAGGATTGATTTTTTGTACTCTTCTTCTGTTACAACATCCTTAAATCTAGGCGGTACAGAGTCTTTATTGTTGTCAATAGATTTAAGGTTTCTTATTTTTAAATAAGTTTCTAATAAAAACTTGATCAATATGAGAGCAATAAAAATTTGAGTAAAATTTGTGGAATTTAGAAAATCTTGCATGTTTCGATTTTAGACTAAGTGTTTTATAACCTTAAAGTTTTTTCAATTGTTTCGTAAACTTTATCTTCAGCTTTTTCTAAATGTGAAATTAGCTCAGATTCATTTTTACCACCTTCTTTCCAGATAGGTACCATACCGTTCCACACTCCTTCTCCTTTAAATCTTGAATAAAGTGATGCGCCAACGTGTATAGCTATTGTCACGTAACTTAAAAAAGCTGAAAATTCATGTAGACCTATTGCTATTTGCATGCCTGGAATATCTGCTGCTAACATTCCTGCAATTAACAAACCTGTTGTTGGTAGCATTATCAAACTAATATAAACAAGCCTATGAGTAGCTTTGGCTATAAACAGATGACCTTTGTGCATTTCCTCATGTGCACCTAGAAGCGTTTTAACATCTTTCATGTAAAAATATCTAAGCAAAACAATAATTAAGAATACAATTGCAAAAAATATCTCGAAATTAAGCAAGGATACGTCGTTAAGG